>ODAI011495968.1_pt1 | contig 21741 bp, 18 predicted proteins | sample 1539321 | NCBI WGS metagenome assembly ODAI01 (sample SAMN02144231, study PRJEB22623) | gut metagenome | biome: sheep rumen | host: Ovis aries | place: New Zealand | reverse complement strand
TGCCGCCGAGCAGATCGAGGCGGCGCGTGCGCGCGGCGCCCGCATCTACCAACTGCCTCAATGGGAGCACGGCAAGGACGGCATCATATACGCGAGCCCGAATCGCGAAATCATCTAGACGTTGCGAAGCGCTCGCGGGTTCCGCACCGCATGAACAGCGTCGTTTGGGGGCCGCACGGTGAGTGCGGCCCTTTCGTTCATGCGTATCGGGGGATATCATTTAACGGGATATTAAGATTCCGGCGATTTCCGATTTGATGAGCGAAAGCGCATCGGAGCTCGAAAGACAGGCGATGGGAGCGTGCTCGATGAGCTCCTCGTCTCATTCTGCAAAATCGCACTTGTGCACCATGAAACGCTTGCCCGAACAAACGCTTGACAGTGCACAAGTGCGATTTTGCAGCATTTCGGGGGTGCGCAAGTGCGATTTTGCAGCACGTACTTTTGCGTTGCGGCAGCTCTTGCGGCAGCTCTTGCTTCGGCACTGTTTTAGAAGTCGTACTTTTCGAAGTATGCTCCGCAGTTCTCGGCGAGAAACCGCTTGAGCACGTCGACGCAGTGCTGCGCGTGCAGCGAGAGCTTTCGGTGGCGTGGGTAGAGAAAGCCCACCTGGCACATTGCTTCCGGCGTCGACAGCGGCACGAATTTCAATCCACCGGTCGGCATGTTGGCATCGAGCTGCGAGACGAAGAAACCGAACGAGTCGAACGCGGCGAACGAATCGAATTCCGACACGTGCACGTATTCGAGGAGCATGCGCGGGTTCGTCACGCGCAAGCGCACGTTCTCGAGCGGGTGGTCCCTGAAGAGCCATTCCGCCAACTGCGTCATCTCGCGGTGGGCGTTCAGCGCAACGGGGAGCTTTACGAGGTCGGTTCGGTGCAACGCCGTCTCGCGCGCCAGCTCGGATTCCTCGTGGCACACGAATCCGAACTTCGTTTTCAGGATCGGCTCGAATCGGACGTTCGGGTTTTGCAGGATGCCCGGGAGCGCCCTTGCATGGATATCGACGTAGCAAAGATCGCTGCCGTCCGAAACCGTTGCCCGTTGCACGAGCTTGTCGTACGGTTCCTCGAGGTAGGACGAGTTCCCTGCAAGAAGCCCGATGTAGGACGTGTTCGAAACGGCGGTTTCCGCTCCGTAGTAGCTCACGTACAGCGTGATGGGCTCTTCGCCTTCTGGACCCTCGAAACGTCCTTCGAGCAGCTCGTCGACCATACTTGCGTGATCGCCCACGATGCGCGTGGCATGCTTGAGGAACACCTCGCCGTCGCTCGTGAGCCGAACGCCGCGCCTGCTGCGCTCGACGAGCTTGAGCCCGAGTTCCGACTCGAGCGAGGTTATGGCCTTGTTGAGCCCTTGCTGCGAAATGAGCAGGTTTTTCGCAGCTCCGTAGAACGACCCGGTTCGCGCGAGCTCGATGAAGTACCGCAAGCTCTCGATTTGCATGGCGCCCCCTCCGTTATGCAACTGATGGTTGCATAGTATGACAGAAACCAGTTTCTTTCGGTTGCAATAACGTAAAGGTACACTTCGACCTGGAGAGCTCTTGCGCTTATGGGGGAGTGCGCGGGAAGGGGGTAGTGCCTGCGCGTTCCTTTGCGCAAGGCGCAAGTCATAGACGAGAAGCAAAGGAGGAAAGCGCATGTCCGAAGAGTCTTTCGTCTACACGTGTTGCCCCGGTTGGGGAGACCACGAGTTCTGCGCGATCAAGACCATCGTGAAAGACGGCAAGATCGTGCGAACCGAGAAGGCGGACTACACCGGCGCCGAGGAGAACGAGGGCTACATCTGCCAGAAGGGCATCATGTCGTGCCGTCAGCCCTACAACCCCAAGCGCCTGACGCATCCGCTCAAGCGCGTCGGCGAGCGCGGCGAGGGCAAGTGGGAGAAGATCAGCTGGGACCAGGCACTCGACGAGATCGCCGCCAAGCTGCTCGAGATCCGCGATAAATACGGCCCCGAGGCGCTGGCCATGTGGGACGTCGTGGCGTCCGTGCCGCCGTCGCAGGGCCTGGCCGCCCTGCTGAGCTCGCGCTTCATCGGCTTGTGGGGCGCGACCGACCCCATCCAGGCGTACGGCTTGGACAACGGCCCGTTCTATGCGGCGTTCTTCGACTTCGGCAACTTCTACAAGTACATGACGACCGATCCGAAGAACTTCGATTCGTCTGACTACATCATCGTCTGGGGCGCCAATCCCATCGAGAACCAGCAGCGCATCGCCAAGCACCTCGTCGAGGCCAAGAGCCGCGGCGCCAAGATCGTCGACATCGGCCTCCTGTTCGACGGCACGGCCGGTTTCGCGGACGAGTTCATCCCCGTCAAGCCCGGCAGCGACCCGGCGCTGTCGATGACGATGGCAAACCTCATCATCCAGCGCAAGCAGTACAAGGAAGATTTCCTGCTCACCTACACCGTGGCGCCGTTCCTCGTGCGTGACGACGACGGCATGTTCCTGCGCGACGCCGACGGCAACTACGTGGTGTGGGACCTCGACGCCGACGCGCCGTGCTCGACCGTGCTCGGCCAGCAGGCGCTGCCGTGCGACAAGCCCGAGCTCGACGGCGCCCACGTCGTCGACGGCGTGGCGTGCAAGCCCGCCTTCGCCCGCCTGCGCGAGCATGCCGCCCAGTACACGCCCGAATGGCAGGAGCCCATCACCGGCGTGCCGGCCGACGTGGCCATCCGCCTGACCGACGAGTACGTCGCCGCGCCCAACGCCTACATCTTCGGCGCGCTGGGTCTGCGCTACCAGAACCAGGGCGAGTCGTACCGCTCGTTCTACCTGCTCGGCGCGCTCACCGGCAACCTCGGCCGCCCGGGTGCGGGCGTCACGTCCGAGATGCTGCCCGCCGGCTTCCCGATGGTGTTCAACGACCAGGCCATCACCATGCCCGAGGGTCGCGAGAACTACAAGGGCAAGCTGCTGCGCCAGGCCGACTTCATCGAGCAGGTCAAGACGCAACAGCCGTATCCGATCAAGGCGTTCTGGGTCATCGCGGGCAACCCCGTGCACAACTGCCCGAACCGCGGCTTGTGGCTCAACGAGATCTTCCCGCAGATGGAGCTCATCGTCGACATCGACATCTGGATGACCGACACCGGCGAGTACGCCGACTACGTGCTGCCCGACTGCATGCCGTTCGAGCGCTACGAGCTCGTGGCTTCGGCCGCCTACAACCACGTCGTGCTGCAAGAGCCGGCCATCGAGCCTGTCGGCGAGGCCAAGGACCCGACGTTCGTGTACTCCGAGCTGGCCAAGCGCGTCGGCCTCGGCGAGTACTTCGACAAGACGGCCGAGGAATGGATCGACATCCGCATCCAGTCGCAGTGGCCGATGATCGCCGGCATCCAGCCGCCGCTCACCTACGAGCGCCTCAAGGAAGAGAAGATGGTGCGCGCCGCGACGCCGCCGGTGAACTGGGATCCGTTCATGGGCATGCAGTTCGACACGCCGCACAAGCGCATGGAATTCTACAGCGAGCGCCTGGTTTGCGTCGATGACGCCATCGCCAAGTACCTGCCGCCGCTCGAGGCCCCCACGCCCACGACGCTGGCCGACGGCACGGCCAAGGGCAAGTACCACTTCTTCAGCGGTCGCCAGCGCTTCTTCATGCAGTCGATGTTCACCGACGACCCGGTCATGAAGGACCTGTCGGGCGGCAAGCCCACCGGCCGCATGAACCCGATCGATGCCGAGGCCGAGGGCATCAAGGACGGCGACATGGTCGAGGTCTACAACGGCCGCGGCCACGTGGTCATCGAGATGAAGCTCGACCAGGTGATCCCGCCGGGAACGGTCCAGGTGTGGTTCGGCTGGCGTCACGAGGCCTTCGACGAGGGCATGTACTCCGAGCTGATCGTGCCGCTGGGCAGCTACGAGACCATCGACGACCGCGCCGAGAACTGGGTCAAGTGCGTCGAGGCCGTAGGCGGTTACCAGCCTGGCTTCGGCACCGGCGGCATCGGCGGCATGGCCGGCGCCTGGGACACGATTTGGGACTGCGCATGTGACGTGCGCAAAGTCGAGGCGTAAGGGGGTACGGAAATGACTGAGATCAACGAGAAGACCATCCTGGTCGACCTTCAGCGTTGCATCGGCTGCTGGACGTGCTCGCTGGCTTGCAAGGTGGGCAACCGTTTGCCCGATGAGGAATTCTGGCTGACCGTGCGCACGCAGGGCTCGGGCGAGGGCATCGACCGCCCCGCCGGCACATGGCCCAATTTGCACATGAGCTGGATTCCCATCTGGTCGCAGAGCTGCGTGAAGTGTCCGAGCCGCATCGCGGCGGGCGAGAAGCCCTACTGCGTGAATTCGTGCCCGTGCGACGCGCTCACGATCGGCGAGGCTGCGGCCGCCAAGAAGGAGGAGCTGCGCGACCGCGGCTTCCGCTTCTTCGAGCTGCCCGCTTGGGAGAAATCCAAGGACAACGTGCTCTACGCCGAGAAGAAGTAGCGAAACGCGGCACCAGGCATGCCGCTTCGTGAAAAGCTGGGCCGAGGTTTTCTCGGCCCAGCTTTCATTACGGCGTGTAAGTTGCAGCGTGCAAGTCGTTCGCGCTAATCCTCCAAGTGCGAGAACGCGATGCCGTCGTCGATGGTCGGGAGTTCCTCGCGGGTCTCATGCCAGCACTCGGTGGCAGGCATTCCGGGGAAGTTGTCGGCGACGAACACGGGATCGAGGCCTTGTGCCTTCTGTGCCTTGTAGTCGTCGAGTGCCTTGAAGGCCCACTTGCCCAGGATGAAGATGACCACGATGTTGATGGTGGCCTGGATGCCCATGAAGATGTCGGCGAGGTTCCATGCCAGCGTGAGATTCGACTGTGCGCCGAAGAACACGACGACGGCGCAGACGATGCGGAACACGGTGAGGGCCGGTTTGCTCTGGGTGATGAACTTGAAGTTCTGCTCGGCGTAGTAGTAGTTGCCGACAAGGCTCGAGAACGCGAATGCGAAGATGGCGATCGTCATGAAGATGATACCCGCATTGCCAAATGCAGAGAGCATCGTCTGCTGGACGAGCGGCATGTTGGTCAGGGCGGTTTCATGTGGGGTGCCCCCGAATTCCGTAAGAGCCATGTTTTCAGGATTCTGAAGGAAAATCATGATCATGACCGCTGAGCAGGTGCAGATGAGGATCGTGTCGATAAAGACCGAGAGCGTCTGGACGAGACCCTGCTTCACCGGATGCGAGACGCTTGCCGAAGCGGCGGCGTTCGGCGCGGAGCCCATGCCGGCCTCGTTCGAGAACAGGCCGCGCTTGATGCCCTGCACGATCATCGAGCCGGCGAAACCGCCGACGATCGAATTGAAGTCGAAAGCTTCCTGGAAGATGAGGCCGAACACGGCGGGCAAGGCGCCGGCGTTCATGACGGCCATGACGATCGCGAGCACCAGGTAGAGCATCGCCATGGTAGGCACGATGGCCGATGTCAGGAAGCTGATGCGATGCGTGCCGCCGAACAGCACGAACGCGAAGACGACGGCGAGCAGCACGCCGATGGCGAACGGGATCTGCGTTTCGAAGTACCCGGGAACCGCGCCCGCCTGGCCGCCGACGGCCTGATCGTAGAAGTACTCGATCGACGAGCTCATGTTGTAGGTCTGCAGGCCGTTGAAGCCGAGCGCGAAGCACAGGATGAGCGAGATGGCGAACACGATGCCGAGCCAGCGCTTATGCAGCGCCTGCTCGATGTAGTAGGCCGGACCGCCGCGGAACTCGCCTTTCTCACCGCGCACTTTCCAGATCTGGGCGAGCGTCGACTCGACGAATGCCGAGGCGCCGTTGATGAGCGCCATGATCCACATCCAGAAAACGGCACCCGGACCGCCGACGGCGATGGCCGTCGCCACGCCGGCGATGTTGCCCGTGCCGACGCGACTCGCGGTCGACACCATCATGGCCTGGAACGACGAAACGCTCTTGCCGCCTTCGACATGTTTCTTCTCGGTGATGGCCTTGAACATGTCCTTGATGTGGGTGAACTGCACGCCCTTGGTGCGGATGGTGAAATAAACGCCAGCCGCGATGAGCAGGAACACCAGGAAGTACGTGTACATATAGGTATCGATTGTGTCGGTAATCGATACAAGCGCATCCATATCCATTGAGTTGCCTCTTTCTCTCGATAAATGGGAATTATACAGTTATTCCCATTTTCCTAGCAAAATAGTCGGTGAAATCGGCGAGCGCTTCGCGTTTCCCGCGCGCCTCGTGTCTCCCGCGCGCTTCGCGTCCCTTGGGTATCCGCCGGGCCGTCACAGAACTGAAACCGGCTAGAAGCCCCCTGTTGCTTCGTTCTCGCGTACAATGTCAAGCAAACTCGTTGAGGACGAAAGGATTGGCCATGAACATTTCCGATTCCATTACATATGTAGGCGTCAACGACCACGACATCGACCTGTTCGAGGGTCAGTACATCGTGCCGAACGGCATGGCGTACAACTCGTACGTGGTGCGCGGGGGGACGGGCGCCGACGCGAAGGTCGCCGTTATGGACTCCGTCGACGAGCGCTTCGGCAGCGAATGGCTCGGCAACATCGCGGGCGCGCTCGATGGGAAAGAGCCCGACTACCTGGTCGTGCAGCACATGGAGCCCGACCATTCCGCGAACATCACGCGCTTCATGGAGGCGTACCCGTCCGCACAGGTCGTAGCCTCCGCGAAGGCGTTCGACATGATGGAGCGCTTCTACGGCGAAAACTACGAGGATCGGCGCGTCATCGTGAAAGAGGGAAGCGAGCTCGATTTGGGAGGCCGCATCCTGCGCTTCATCGCCGCTCCCATGGTGCACTGGCCCGAGGTCATCATGACGCACGATGCCACCGACAAGGTCCTGTTCACGGCTGATGCGTTCGGCAAGTTCGGAGCGCTCGACGTCGACGAGGACTGGGCTTGCGAGGCGCGCCGCTACTATTTCGGCATCGTGGGCAAGTTCGGCAAACAGGTTCAAGGCGTGCTCAAGAAGGCCGAGGCGCTCGACATCGCGACGATCTGTCCGCTCCACGGTCCGGTGCTTTCCGAGGATCTCGGGTACTACTTGGGCCTCTACAAGACGTGGGCGGCTTACGGGGTCGAGACCGAGGGGGTGTGCATCGCCTATTGCTCGATCTACGGCCATACGAAGGAGGCCGCCGAGCTGCTCGCCCGCGAGCTCGAGGCGGCTGGCTGCCCGAAGGTTGCCATAACCGACCTGGCACGCGACGACATGGCCGAAGCGGTCGAGGATGCGTTCCGCTACGGTACGCTCGTGTGCGCCAGCCCCACCTACAACGCCGACATGTTCCCGTTCATGAAGACGTTCCTCGATCACCTTGCCGACCACGCTTATCAGAACCGTCGCGTCGCGCTCATCGAGAACGGCACGTGGGCGCCGGCGGCGCTGCGCTCCATGAAGGCGAAATTCGAGGGCATGAAGGGCATCGAGCTCGTCGACCTCGAGGTTTCCATCAAGAGTTCGCTCGATGCCGAAACGCGCGCGCAGATCAAGCAGCTTGCCGAATTGCTCGCATAACGATTCGAAAAAGCGCGGGTGGGCCGGCGGTCCGGGGCGACTCGGGGCGGCCGGGCACCCGCGCCCATATCATTTGGAAGGGAAGTGCCCATGATCGAGGCGCTCGACATACGCGTCCGCGGAATCGTGCAGGGCGTCGGCTTCCGGCCGTTCGTGTACCGGCTGGGGCGGCGCTACATCATCAACGGCTGGGGCCTCCACCACCTCGCCGGCGTGTTCATCCACGCCGAAGGCGAGACGAAGCTGCTCGACGAGTTCGTCACCGAACTCCACATGGATCCGCCGCAGGCGGCCAAGATCACGGAAGTCGAGCTGAGGGAGGTTCCGCTCCAGGACTGCACGCGGTTCGAGATCCGCGAATCGAAGGCGGACGAATCCGACGAGGGTACGCTCGTGTCGGCGGATTTGGCGACCTGCGACGATTGCCTGCAAGAGCTGTTCGATCCGGGCGATCGCCGGTACCGCTACCCGTTCATAAACTGCACGAACTGCGGCCCGCGCTTCACGATCATCGACTCGCTGCCCTACGACAGGCCTGCCACGTCGATGGCGTCGTTCGCGATGTGCCCCGATTGCGCACGCGAGTACGCCGACCCGGGCGACCGGCGCTTCCACGCCCAGCCCGACGCCTGCTTCGAATGCGGCCCGTCGCTGAGCTTCGCGGATACCGCAGCAGGCGCAGACGTGACCTGGGCGCATGGCAGGGAAGAGTCCGACGCGATCCTGGAACGCGCCGTCGACGTGCTGGCGCGCGGGGGAATCCTTGCCGTCAAGGGGCTCGGCGGCTTTCATCTCGCATGCGACGCGTCCGACCCCGAAGCCCTCGAACGCCTGCGCAGCCGCAAGAAGCGCGATGGCAAGGCGTTCGCGGTAATGGTCGCCACGGTCGACGATGCGCGTGCCGCATGCTCCGTTTCCGCTGCGGAAGAATCGCTGCTGAAGTCTCCGGCTCGTCCGATCGTCCTGCTCAGGAAGCGTGCCGATGTTCGCTTGGCCGACGGTCTGGCCGACAGGCTTCCCGAACTGGGCGTTATGCTTCCCGCTACGCCCGTGCAGCATCTGCTCCTTCACGATTTCCGCGAGAGGACGGGTCGCTCGATGCTCGTGATGACCTCTGGCAACATTCACGACGAACCAATCGTGACCGATGACGCAGAAGCCCTCGCGAAGCTCGGAGCCATCGCCGATGCGGTGCTGGGCAACGACAGGCCCATCCTTTCGCGCTACGACGATTCGGTCGTGCGCGTTGTCGATCTCGGCGGGACGAACCGCTATGGCGAGCCGAACGAGGCCATGCAGTGCATCCGCCGGGCGCGCGGGTTTGCTCCCGTGCCGCTCGCGCTCGGCGACGAGAAGGCGCCCGCGGTGTTCGCGGCGGGTTCCGAACAGAAGTCCACGTTCACGTTCGCGCAGGCGGGCGAGGCGTTCGTGTCGCAGCATATCGGCGATCTCGAGGATGCCGACGTCTACGATGCGTGGCTCGAGTCGAAGGCGCGCTTCGAGAAGCTGTTCGGGGTTCGGCCGCGCATGTTCGCCTGCGATGCGCATCCCGAGTACCTGGCGTCGAAGTGGGCGCGCGACGAGGCATCCCGCACGGGCCTGCCCCTGACGGAGGTCCAGCACCATCACGCGCATATCGCCTCCGTGCTCGGAGAGCACGGTTTGTTCGGCCCGTGCTGCGGCATTGCGTTCGACGGTACGGGCTTCGGCGCCGACGGGGCGATATGGGGCGGCGAGGTTCTCATCGCGAACCAGGCCGATTACGAGCGGTTCGCCAACCTGACGTACGTGCCCATGCCGGGCGGCGCCGCGGCGGTCAAGCATCCGCTTCGGATGGCCTACGGCGTTCTCTGGGCGTTCGATTTGCTCGACCACCCTGCGGCCGCAGGGCTGCTCGGGGCGCTTGGCGAGCAGGCGGGCGTTTGCGAGCGCATGATAGAGGGCGGTCTCAACACGCCCTACACCTCTTCCGTCGGCCGTCTGTTCGACGCCGTGAGCGCGCTCGCGGGGGTTTGCGCCGAGCCGACGTACGAAGGCGAGGCGGCGATCCTGCTCGATGCCGCGCGCGTCGAAGGGTCCGTCTCGGAAGACGACGCCGCGCGATACGCGTTCGCGGTCACGAAGAACGCGGCGTTGCCGACGAGCACGGCGCACGACACGTCGGTCGTGCTCATCGATGCCGCACCTACCGTGAAGGCGGTGCTCGACGATATCGTTGCAGGCGTTTCTGCGGGCGAGATCTCCCTGCGCTTCCACGATGCGGTCGTCGGCGCCGTCGTGATGGCGGCAGAGCTCGTGCGCGCCATGTACGACATCTCGCTCGTCGTCCTATCGGGCGGCGTGTTCATGAACCGCTTCGTCGTGGAGAATGCCGCGCGCCGCCTCGAGGAATCCGGGTTCACGGTCGCGCTCAACGCGAGCTTGCCGCCGAACGACGGATGCATATCGTATGGGCAAGCCGTCGTCGCTTGCGCGTCGCGCTAAAATGTGTAAAAAGGGTCTGACCCTTTTTACACATTCCGAGGGAGGAACACGCTATGTGCTTGGCAGTGCCAATGAAGATAACGCAGATAAAGGATGACGGGATGGCGACTGTCACGGCCATGGGCGCCGTGCGCGACATCGCGCTCGACCTCACGCCCCAGGCCGAGGTGGGCGACTTCGTGCTCGTCCATGCCGGCTTCGCCATTGAGGTCGTCGATGCCCAGTATGCCGAGGAAACGCTCGACCTGATCAAAGACATGGCCGACATGCTCGACGACCCGCTGCTCAACCCCGCCGCGGAAGGCGCGATGGCGTAATGGCGATCGATCTGACGGCCGAGCTGGCCAAATTCAAGGACCCGAAACTCGCCCGCGAACTCGTGCGCGCATGCGCCATGTTCGCCCCCGAAGGCGGCGCGACGCTCATGGAGGTGTGCGGCACGCACACAGTGTCCATTGCCCGCAACGGCATTCGTGACCTCATGCCCGAAGGCACGCGCCTCGCGAGCGGGCCGGGATGCCCGGTGTGCGTCACGTCGAACCGCGACATCGACACCGTCATCGCCCTCGCGCGCGTGCCCGAGGTGACCATCGCCACGTTCGGCGACATGACGCGCGTGCCTGGATCGACGTCGAGCCTGCTCGCCGAGCAGGCAGCGGGCCGCAACATAGAAATCGTCTACTCGCCGCTCGACGCCATCGCGTTCGCCCAGGCGAATCCCGACCGCCAGGTCGTGTTCGTCGGTGTCGGCTTCGAGACGACGACGCCGCTCGTGGCGCGCGCCGTGAAGCGCGCGGCCGATCTCGGCCTCGAGAACTTCAGCATTTTCGCCGCCCACAAGAACATGCCCAACGCGCTCGAGGCGATCATCGCCGACCCGCAGCTCAAGATCGACGCGCTCATCCTGCCGGGCCACGTGAGCACGATCATCGGCTCGGAGCCGTACCGCTTCATCGCCGAAAAATACGGAGTTCCCGGAGTGATCACGGGTTTCGAGCCCGTCGACGTGCTTCAGGGCATCGCCATGATCATGCGTCAGCTGCACGAAGGCCGGGCGGAAATCGAGATCGCCTACGCCCGCGGCGTCATGCCGCAGGGCAACCCGAACGCGATCGCGGCGATCGAGGAAGTGTTCGACACGTGCACGGCCACCTGGCGCGGACTGGGTGACATCCCGGAAAGCGGCTATCGGCTCAAGGACGCCTACGCGGAATTCGACGCCGTCAAGCGATTCCAGCCGGAAGTCGAGCCCACGATCGAGCCGAAGGGCTGCCGATGCGGAGACGTGCTGCGCGGCATTATGGCGCCGAGTGCCTGCCCGCTGTTCCGCAAGGTCTGCACGCCCGAGAACCCGGTCGGTCCCTGCATGGTCTCGAGCGAGGGCAGCTGCGCCGCATATTACCGCTACTACTAGAGTGCACACTGGCTCCAGCATGGTAGAATCTCCGCAAGGGAGAATAAGGAGGTGCGGTGATGGACTTGTTCACTGATGTCGTGTTCCTTTCGCGCTTGCAGTTCACGCTGATCGTCGCGTTCCACTTCGTGTTCGTGCCGCTGTCGATAGGCATCGGCCTCATTACGGCGATTGCGGAGACGCGGGCGTACAAATCGGGAAGTCGGGAAGATGCCGACGCTGCGCGCTTCTGGGTGAAGCTGTTCACCACGACGTTCGTCATCGGCGTCGCATCGGGTATCACCATGGAGTTCTCTTTCGGCACCAACTGGGCCGATTACTCGAGGTTCGTGGGCGACATCTTCGGCGCGCCGCTCGCGGCCGAGGCCCTGTTCGCGTTCTTCCTCGAATCCGTGTTCCTCGGCGTGGTGCTCTTCGGGCGCGACAAGGTCTCGCCGCGGTTCTACTGCGTCTCGGCATGGCTGGTGTGGGGTGGCTCGTGCCTGTCGGCGCTTTGGATCCTCATCGCCAACTCGTGGATGCAGACGCCCGCCGGCGCCGCTTTGGCCCTCGACGGCAGCAAGGCGGTTCTGACCGACTTCTTCGGCGCCGCGTTCAACCCCACGACGGGCCTGCGCTACTTCCACACCATCACGGCCGCGCTCGTGATGGGCGGCCTGGTCGCCATGTCGGTCGCGGCGTACCACTACCTCAAGGGAAATCATCTCGACTTCGCGCGCAAGACGCTCAAGACCGGCGTCGTCGTGGCCCTCGTCGCCACGTGCGCGCTGTTCGTCTCGGCGCACTCCACGGCCGTCGGCGTTTGGAACGAGCAGCCGACGAAGCTTGCCGCCATGGAAGGGCAGTACGAGGACGAGGTCCCGCCCCTGTATTTCTTCGGGTTCGTGGACGAGCAGAACGAGGAGGTCGTCGGCCTCGGGCTTCCCGGGTTCACGAGCTTCCTCGCCACGTTCACGTTCGACACCGTGTATCCCGGCCTGAATTCGCTGGCGGAAACGGAGCAGTTCGACGGCCTGAACCCTTCCGAGCTTCCCGTCAACGCCATCTTCCAGGTCTATCATCTCATGGTCGCCGTCTCCGGCATCTTGGCGCTTCTCCTCGTGATCGTGCTCGTCGGGATGAAGACGGGGAAGATCGAGAATTGGAAATGGCTGCAGAAGCTGCTGGTGATAGCGCCCATCTTCCCGCTGGCGGCTATCGAGGCGGGCTGGTTCACGGCTGAGCTCGGTCGCCAGCCCTGGGTCGTGTACCCCTCGGTCAGCGGCCCCGACGGCGTTTCCCTGCTGACGAGCCAGGCGGTCTCGACGTCCGTGACGGCTCCAGAGCTCCTGCTGACCATCGTTTTGTTCTGCGTCGTCTACCTGATCTTGTTCGTGGCGTGGTGTCGCCTCGCCTCTGCATGCGTGAAGGAAGGGCCCGTCGCCCAGCACGATGGCGACGAGGCCGCCCTGTCGTTCGTCGAGAAACTGGCCGGCACTGCGAAAGGCGGTGAGTAACGTGGAGTTCACGGTCTTGCAAGTCCTTTGGTATTTCCTCATTTTCCTGCTCATTGCCGGATACTTCGTCCTCGACGGGTTCGATTTGGGCGCGGGCGTGCTCATGCCGTTCCTCGCCAAGAACGAGGAGGAGCGCGACATCGTCCGACGGAGCATCGGCCCGGTATGGGATGGCAACGAGGTGTGGCTGCTCACGGCGGGCGGCGCGCTGTTCGCCGCGTTCGCGCCAGCGTATGCCACGACGTTCTCGGGCTTCTACCTGGCGATCATGCTCGTGCTGTTCGGCCTCATCATCCGCGCGGTCGCCATCGAGTACGCTCATCGTGACGTGAAGTGGCGCTCGTTCTGGAACGTCCTGTTCGTAATCGGCTCGCTTTTGCCGGCGCTGCTGTTCGGCGTCGCGGTCGGAAACATCTATGCGGGCATCCCGATGGACGCGGGCGGAAACTACACGGGCGTCCCGCTCCTCGGGCTCGTTACGCCGTTCACGCTGCTTTGCGGCTTGCTCGGCCTGGCCATGTTCTGCGCTGCAGGTGCGGGATGGATATGTCTGAAGGCTCCCGTCGGCTCGGATTTGCGCGAACGCGCCTTAGGGATGCGGCGGATCATGCAGGTTGTCGCGATCGTCCTGTTCGCGGCGATTTCCGCGTTCGGCCATTTCCTGATCCAACCCGACATGGTCGCCTCGCTCGGTGCGCTGCGTTGGGTTTGCGCCATCCTGTTCGGCGTCGCAATGGTGGCGAGCTTGGCGATCGGGGCGAAGGGCGACAACGACATCGTCCCGTTCATCTGCCAGTCCGTGGCGGCGGTTGCGCTCGTGTTCCTGCTGGCGTCGTCGATGTTCCCGAACTTCGTCGTGGCAACGCCCGACAGCATCGGCCCGGCGATTTCTCTGGCAAACGCCTCGGCAGGGGATCTGACGTTGGCGTGGATGACGGGCATCGCGTGCATTGGCGTGCCGCTTGTGCTAGCCTATCACGTCATCGTCTATCGGACGTTCCGCGGGCGACTCGAGTTCGAATAGCTGCTAGAAAGAGGTTTGCGTGCCCGGTGAAGTTGTGACGCTTGATGAAAGGGAGAGCCAAGCCGACGACAAGCCAGAACGCTACCCGTTTCTCATACGCGTGTACGGCGTGCTCAGCATCGTGGGCTCGCTCATTCAGGTCAATCTCGCCATACTCGTCGCGCTCGCATTCGTTCGCGGCGAGATTGACCTGTCGCCGCTGGACGGCATAACGGCAACGACGCTCGTCATCGGGGTCGTGGCACTCATCCTGTCGCTCGTGGTCGCGATCATGTTCATAGTCTTGGGCGTGCGCCTGCTGCTCGGCAAGCGCCATCGTGCGGCAACGATCGCGAATGCCATGATCGCGGTCGAGGTCGCATTCGGCCTATGCGTCGTCTTGCTGTACGGTCTGGGCGAGCGCCTCGTCCCCACGCTCGTGAACATCGTGATCCTCATTGTGCTGCAGACGTACTCGGACCCCGCCCTCCGCGACGAGCGCCGTCTTCAGCGGAAACTGCAGCAGCTTGAGCGAAAGGCGGAGGCCGAGGACGGCACGCTCGGAAGGGACCTGACGGGCAAAGGCTACATCACGCTCAACTTCTTCAACATTTTCTGGGTGTTCGTCATTTGCTGCGTGCTCGGGCTCTTGGTCGAGATCGCATACCACATGATCGTCGTGGAGCCGGGGGTCTACCAGGACCGCGCCGGCCTCCTCTATGGGCCGTTCAGCCCCATCTACGGAGTCGGCGCCGTGCTCATGACGATAGCACTCAACAGGTTCCACGACAGGAATCCGCTTGTTGTCTTTCTGGTGAGCGCCGTGATCGGCGGGGCGTTCGAATTTTTCGTCAGCTGGTTCATGGAAACCGCGTTCGGCATCACCGCATGGGATTACACGGGCACGTTCCTCTCGATCGGCGGCAGGACGAACGGGATGTTCATGTGCATGTGGGGCTTTCTTGGCCTTCTGTGGATCAAGTTCGTCCTGCCCGTCATGCTCAAGGTGGTGAACAAGATTCCCTGGAATTGGCGCTATGGCGTCACTGCCGTATGCGCCACGCTCATGTTCGTTGACGCGGGCTTGACGTTGGCTGCGCTCGATTGCTGGTACCAGCGCGAAGCGGGCGCCATGAACGCCGAGAATCCCTCGGCAATCGTCGAGTTCTGCAACGACAACTACGGAGACGACTTCATGGCGAACCGCTTCCAGTCGATGACCATCGATGCCGACAGGGCCGCGCGCGCCGACTAGGCCGGGCCCCCGCCGCCGCCCGCCCGCGCCGGGACGGGTGCGGGCGATTCTGCAGGCACTGTGTTTAAAAGGCGTTATAGGTCAGCCGAAGCCAAGCTCCCGCCCGTCCCGGCGCGGGCGGGCGGCGGCGGGGGCCCGGCCTAGTCGGCGCGCGCGGCACATATCGCGAAACGAAGCGCTTGGGTGTGGTACAGTGTTCGCATGAAAACGACACACATACCAGCACCGAGTCCCGATCCGAACTCTCCGCACACGCCCGTGTGGACGCCGTCCCAATTCAAGGGGGCGGCGCGAGTCAAGATGCGCAAACCACCCGAGCTCGAGGACATGTCGCTTGGGGAAACTATCGCGAACGCGGTTTCGACGGGCGTGGGCGCAGCGCTGTCGATCGCCGCGCTCGTCATACTCATCGTAGTTTCCGTCATGCACGGTGGCGGCTCGCGTCTGCTTGCTGCGCTGGCGTTCGGCGTGCCCATGCTGCTTGCGTTCCTCATGTCGACGCTCTACCACGCCATCCCTGCCGAGATGCCCAAGCTCGTGTTCAGGATCCTTGGCCATTGCTTCGTGTTCCTCTATATCGCCGGCGCCCTCACGCCGTACTGCGTGCTCGTGGCGGCCGATGCCAACGGGCTGGTCGTATGCGGCTTCGCGTGGCTCCTGGCGTTTGTCGGCATCATCGTCGAGTCCGTGTGGCTCAGCCGACCGCGGTGGGTTTCGCTCGCGCTATGCGCGGCGATGGTCGTCGTCGGCTGCCTCATCGCACCGCATTTGGCGGCCGTCCTTCCCGCCCCCGGTTGGTGGCTGTTGGTTGCGGCGTTCGCGTGCGGCCTCGTCGGTGCGGCCTTCTACGTGTTCCGCAACGTCCCCTATCTTTGGTTCGTCTCTCATCTGGCAATCATCGCCGGTTCCATCTTGTTGTTCTTGTCTGTTGTCCTGTTCGTCTTATAGGAGCTGAGCGTGGGAAAGGAAAGCGACAAGCAAGGCGGTTTGCTCGACGGCCTGAGGAGCGCGTTCTCGAGGGGAAAGCGCTCGGTCTCCGAAGAAGACATCATGGAGCTCGTCGATGACAACGAGGAGCTCCTCGAAGACGAGAAGCGAATGATCGGCGAGATACTGTCGCTCGACGACCTGGTCGTATCGGACATCATGCAGCCGCGTGTCGACATCATCGCCGTCGAAGACGTCGAGACCGTGCGCGCGGCGCTCGAGCGCATGCGCGGCACCGGCTACTCGCGGCTCCCGGTGTACCACGAGGACCTCGACCACATCATCGGCATCGTCAAGTACAAAGACCTCATCCCCGCGGTCTTGGACGGCGAGACCGACGCGAGCGTCGTCGAGCACGCTCATGACGCCTTGTTCGTGCCCGAGACGAAGGACCTGTTCCCGCTTCTGTCCGAGATGCAAACGAATCGGCAACAGATGGCGATAGTCGTTGACGAGTACGGCGGGACCGATGGTTTAATAACCGTCGAGGACATCGTTGAGGAGATTGTCGGGGAGATCGTCGACGAGACCGACGCCGCTGTTCCCTTCATCGTGGAGCAGGCCGAGGGAGAGTGGGTCGTCGACGGGCGCTGCCCGGTGGAAGACGCGCAAGGCATGGGCTGGCCGGTTGTCGATTCCGACCAGTACGAGACCATCGCGGGATGGCTGATCGACTCCCTCGACGCGGTTCCCAAGGTTGGCGACGAGTTCGTTTTCGACGGCTATCGGTTCAAGGTGAGGGCCATGAGGCGCCGTCGTATCAAGAACCTGCATGTGAAGCGCCTTCCAGGGACGGACGAGGCGTCGGTGCCGCTCGAGTGACGGCGCGCATAGCTGCCGGAGTGACGGTGCGCATTGCCGTCGCTGTCGCAACGGCGCGCGGCTGCCCCTGGGCGGCGGATCGGCTTTTGTCGGGGAAGGGCTTTTCGTGGCGAAAAGGCAGTTGTATCGCTCGCGAAACGGATACGTGGCCGGCGTGTGCGCGGGTATTGCCGAACGGCATAACCTGGACGCCATCGTCGTGCGCGTGTTCGCGGTGCTGTTCGCCGGCGTCACGCTCGGTCTTGGCGTCATACTATATATAGTGATGTGGGTATACATTCCTCTACAGCAGGATGGGTTGGAACCCTATGACGTGATGCCTGCGAGTGCGGAGTCGAGCGCGTACGGCGACACGTGGACTGCGTCGTCGGGCGCCTACGATGCGCTCGGCGAGGAGAGGGACCGTTCCGGGGACATACCCGTTCTCGCGCGGCTCGCAGTTGCCGTGGCGCTCATGTTGCTGTTCCTCGCCGTCTCCATCGGCATCGCGCCGATGTTCTCGGGTTCGCAATGGTGGCAGTTCTGGCCGCTCCTCCCGCTCATCGCGGGGCTCTGTCTTATCGTTATCCCAGCTCGTTCGAATCATGAAGCCCTTTGGCACGCGTTGGGGATCGTTCTCACGTCGGTGTCGGCGATGATGCTTCCCATGGCCTTGGGAGTCGTTTCGTGGATGACGCTAGCGGCGGCCCTCGGGCAGCTTTGGCCGCTTCTCGTCCTGGCGGTCGTGCTGTTTGCCGTGGGCGCGTACCGCGGCACGGGCGCGCTCGTCATAGTCGCCGCCTTCTGCGTCGTGGCCTTCTGCCTCATGACGCTCGGTTGGTTCTCGTTGCCGGGCGAGCGAGAGGCGGTTCTCGTGCTCATGCCGAACGGCAAAACGTACTTGCTCGGCATCGGATCCGCGCTCTGACGAATCTATATATTGTGGTTCTGTTCGTTTTTTTCAACTGGTGAAAGGGTCCGCTTTTCCAAGAATGTACTGGGAATCATAAAATCGGCGCAAAGTCAAGCGAACAAAGCATGAAGCGGAAATCCACAAAAAATTGCCTTACATTCAGGCCGTAAGGTAAAATACCTCCCCACAGCGACGGTTTCCGTCGCCAGAAGGGTAAATTGATATATGAGTCGGAAGCAAACTAAACGTACAGCCGGCAACATGGTGTTCAGCGCCATTGTCGGCTTTTTTATTGTCGCGACAATCGGCGGCGTTGGGTTCGGTGTGGCTGCAGCGGACTCGACCGACGATTTGGCGAGCGCCGGCGCGTTTGGCTTCGATGCCGCGACGAACAACGCCACCATGACGAAGGGAACGGCCGCCAACGCCGCTCCTGCCGTCGAAAGCGAGCCTTTCGTCGAGCATTCGACGCTCGCCGCCGCTTCCGTACGCACCATCGATCCCGGCTTGCAGATGATCGACGACCGCGAGAGGGCCGAGCGCGAGCGTATCGCAGCCGACAACATCGCCGTCATCGACCGCATCGCCGCGGGCAAGGCGAAGCAGGGCTTCGGTTCGGACCCGAGTGGGCAAACGGTCGAGTACGGGCTTCCCGGCGTCGATTGGACCGTAGGCCACGACGCGTTCATCGCGGAATGGACGGCGCGCATCGACGCTTATCTCGACGGTTCCCCGCTTGCAGGCTATGGCGCCGTCTTCGCCGAGGCTGCTTGGGAAAACGGCGTCGACCCGCGCTGGTCTCCCTGCATTTCGAATACCGAATCGGGCAAGGGCAAGGTGTGCTTCCTCCCGTGCAACGCATGGGGTTGGGGCGCATCGGTTTGGCCCGATTGGGATACCGCCATCCGGGCGCACGTGGCCGGGCTCGCAGAGGGCTACGGCTACAGCATCACGCCGGAAGCCGCGGAGAAGTATTGTCCTCCCAACCATGCGAACTGGTATCACGATACCTACGGCCAGATGGGCAGCGTCTAGAGGCGATGACCGTCCATGCGCCCTGCGTTACGTACGCGCCGCTGAACCGGGAACGTGAGATGACGTCGTGAGGAAACCAACATGCGCAATGTAATCGTCGTAGGATGCGGGCGCGTCGGATCGCGCCTGGCGGGCATGCTGTCGGACAACGGCGCGAACGTGTGCGTCGTCGACATGAAACCCGATTCGTTCGCCAACTTGGGCAGGAATTTCAACGGGTCCACCGTGCAGGGCATCGGATACGATGAAGACACCCTCATCAAGGCGGGCATCGAGGATTGCGACGTCGTGGCGGCGGTCACGCAGTCCGACAACGCCAACCTCATGGTGACGGAGGTCGCGAGCCGCCTGTACGGAGTCCCGCACGTCATTGCGCGCCTGTACAACCACGACCACGAGCGCGCCTATATGCAGCTCGGCATCGACTACGTATGCGGCACGACTCTCGTGGCCGAAGAGGTGTTCAGCAAGGCGATCGCCGGCCACGGGTCCCATGTGGACACGTTCGGCGATTACGAGGTCCTCCGCTTCTCGATCGACCTGTCGTGGACGGAGCGCCGTGCGATTCACGTGCACGAGATCGAGCGCGACCACGACATCCGCATCATCGTGTTCGAGCGCAAGGATGGCTCGGCGTCGTCCATTCCCACGCGCGACTCGACGCTGTACCATGGCGACACGGTCCTCGCGTGCGTGCGCCACGATCTCATCGACGGCTTCTCGAAATACATTCAATCTTAGGGAGTCTTCATGTACATCGTCATCACTGGAGGGGGCAAGGTCGGCGAGTACCTCGCCACGATCTTGCTGAAGAACGGAAACGAGGTCGCCCTCATCGAGCGCGACTCCGACGCGGCCGACCGTCTCTCGATGGTGCTCCAAGGGCGCTACCTCATCATCCGGGGAGACGGTTGCGACTCGAAGTACCAGGAGGACGCCGGCATCCGCAAGGCGGACGTGTTCGTGGCGGCAACCGGCCAGGACGACAACAACCTCGTGTCGTGCGAGATCGCTTCGCGCGTCTACAACGTGAAGCGCTGCATCGCCCGCGTGAACGCGCCGAAGAACCTGCGCATATTCAGGGCGCTCGGCATAGAGTCCGTATCGTCGACCGAGATGATCGCCGGCTACATCGAGCAGGAGACCCTGCGCGAGTCCGTCAGCATCGTGTCGGCGCTCACGCATGGAAACGTTGTGCTGACCGAGGTGCCGGTACCCAATATGCAACATCACGACAACGACGAGGGCGTGCGCGCCTATGATATTCCCATGCCCGAAAGCACGTTGATCGTGGCGGTGTCGACGAAGGACGACGTCGAGGTCGTCGGCGAGGATACGATCCTGTATCCCGGCGATGCCGCCGTCGTCGCGGCGGACCGTGACCAGGTGTCCGACGTGCGCGAGGTGTTCCTCGGGCTGTAAGGGGCGTCGAAGGTGCGCCCGGGCGAGAAAGGAATGACATGATCGGTCGATACACGCGTCCCGAAATGGGCGGAATCTGGGAGATGCAGAACAAGTTCGAGATTTGGAAGGAAATCGAGGTCTTGGCGTGCGAGGCCCAGGCCGAGCTCGGGCAAGCGGGCATCACGAAGGAAGAGGCTGCTTGGATTCGCGAGCACGCCAACTTCACCGTCGAGCGCATCGACGAGATCGAGAAGGTCACGAACCATGACGTGATCGCCTTCCTCACCAACATGGCCGAATACATCGATGCCGACGTGCCCGAGGGTACCGAGCCGCCGAGCCGTTGGGTGCACTACGGCATGACGTCGTCCGACTTGGGCGACATGGCCCTGTGCTACCAGATCACCCAGGCGTGCGACATCATCATCGACGACATCAAACGCCTCGGCGAGGTGTGCAAGCGTCGCGCGTTCGAGTTCGAGGACACGCTGTGCGTCGGCCGCACTCACGGCATTTCCGCCGAGCCTATGACGTTCGGCATGAAGTTCGGCAGCTGGGCCTGGATGCTCAAACGCGACCTCATCCGCATGGAGCAGGCTCGCGAGATGATCGCGACGGGCGCCATCTCGGGCGCGGTCGGGTCGTACTCGAGCATCGATCCGTTCGTGGAGGAGTATGTGTGCGAGAAGCTCGGCCTCACGCCCGACCCGCTGTCGACGCAGGTTATCGCCCGCGATCGCCATGCGCAGGTCATGACGACGCTCGCCACGGTCGCTTCGACCCTCGAGGCGATCGCCATGCAGGTGCGCCTGCTTCAGCAGACCGACGTCATCGAGGCGGAGGAGCCGTTCAAGAAGGGCCAGAAGGGTTCTTCGGCCATGCCTCACAAGCGCAATCCCATCACGGTCGAGCGCGTCTGCGGCCTGTCGCGCGTCGTCAAGGCGAACTCGCTCGTGGCGCTCGACGACGTGGCGCTGTGGTATGAGCGTGACATCAGCCATTCGGGTGCGGAGCGCGTCGCACTGGCTGACAGCTTCATCGCGCTCGATTACATGTTCTACAAGATGCAGCCGTTGCTGGACGGGCTGTTCACCTATCCTGCGAAGATGGAGCACAACCTGTGGCGCACGCGTGGCCTCATCTTCAGCTCGAAAGTGCTGCTCGCGCTCGTGCAGACGGGCATCACGCGCGAGGATGCGTACGTCATCGTGCAGCGCAACGCCATGCAGGTGTGGGAGGATATCCAGAACGCCGTGGACGGTCCGACGTACCGCGAGCGCCTCGAGGCCGACCCCGATGCGAAGCTTTCGGCCGAGCAACTCGACGAGATCTTCGACCCCTGGGCGTTCCTGTCGCGCAAAGATGCGATCTTCGCGCGTTTGAAGGACGTCGAGTTCTAAAGAAGAATTTGAAAAGGGTTTTCCGTAGCGGG
>ODAI010205074.1_pt1 | contig 21742 bp, 20 predicted proteins | sample 1539321 | NCBI WGS metagenome assembly ODAI01 (sample SAMN02144231, study PRJEB22623) | gut metagenome | biome: sheep rumen | host: Ovis aries | place: New Zealand | reverse complement strand
TACCGCAAATTCCTCGCAGGAATGACACCATATTACGACCATTTTTCCACCAATTCCTACGGCACCAACGATTTCCTCACCGTCCCCGAAAGGCAGATGGAGAGTTTCAAAATCATCGTGGAATCCGGCAACGAAAACATCATCGTGCGGCAAAACGAAGTTCCTTCTTTGATTACCGGCGACCGTGTCGTTGTCATCGGCGGGCCTTTCGCGGGAGTAGAGGGAATTGTGATGAAATACAAGCATCAGAAGAGGGTGTTTGTGGAGCTGCAAGGGGTCGGAAGATACGCGACGGCGTATGTGCCCGGGGCGTGGATAAGGAGGGTGAACAATGCATAATGCATGATTCATAATGCATAATTGCCATTCGGGAAAAAAAATTTGGCAGGTAAAACAAAAAGGTCTATATTTGCAGTGTAATTACAAACAAGCAAGACAATGGCAAAATACTTAGACCCAAAAGCAGATTTGACCTTCAAGAAGGTGTTTGGCGAGTACAAAGACTTGACAATAAGCTTTCTCAATGCTCTGTTGCCGTTGAAGCAGGGCGAGGAGATTCTTTCAGTTGAGTATTTGCCATCGGAGTTAGTACCAGAAACACCATTCAGAAAAAATAGCATCGTTGATGTCCGCTGCAAGGACAATTTTGGACGGCAGTTCATCGTGGAAATGCAAACTGTATGGTCAGACGAATTCAAGCAGCGTGTAATGTTCAATGCGTCAAAAGCATACGTAAAACAATTGGGCAAAAGCAAACGCTACGACCTCTTGCAACCTGTCTATTCGCTTAATTTGGTCAACGAAGTATTCGAGCCAAAATCTAATGTATGCATATACAATTATCATTTTGTCTGCGATGAGGATACCAAACTTGTCATTGACGGATTGCATCTGACATTTGTAGAGCTTCCGAAATTTAAGCCCGAAACACTGGTGGATAAAAAAATGGCGGTGTTATGGTTGCGCTTCCTCACAGAAATCGATGAGAACACCATAGAACCCGCACCTGAACTAATTGCCGACAAAAATATCAAAGAGGCATTGGAACTTGTAGAACAATCAGCCTTTACCGATGCTCAATTGGAAGCATACGACAAGTTTTGGGATGCTGTAAGATATGAAAAAGCACGTGTCTTTGATGCGGAATTGAGCAGAGCGGAAGGCAGAGCAGAAGGAGAACTGCAAAAAACTCTCGAAATCGCTCGTAATCTCAAGCAATACGGAATGTCAACTTCCGACATTGTAAAAATGACAGGATTGTCTGAAAAAGAAATCAACTCACTGTAGATGCCCGAAACATCTTCCAATACTTCGCGCATAGCGAAAAATACACTGCTGCTATATTTCCGTATGCTCCTGACAATGGGCGTGACGCTGTACACGAGCCGCGTCATTCTCAATGCCCTCGGCATCGAAGATTACGGAATCTACAACGTTGTTGGCGGAGTGGTGGCGATGTTTGGTATATTGAGCGGCTCATTATCGGCAGCAATAAGCAGATTCATAACATTTGAACTCGGCAAAGGAGATTTAGACAAACTTAAAAGAATATTTTGCACATCTGTAAACATCCAAGTAATTCTAATCGCGATAATTACAATTTTGATGGAAACCATCGGAATTTGGTTCCTGAACAACAAAATGGTAATCCCGCCTGAAAGATTGCAAGCCGCAAATTGGGTGTTTCAGTTTTCGGTGGTAACATTCGCGCTTAACCTTCTAAGCGTACCTTACAACGCCGTCATCATCGCCCACGAAAAAATGTCGGCGTTTGCGTACATCAGCATCATTGACTGCACATTAAAATTAATCGTTGCGTTCATAATCGCATACAACCCTTTCGACAAACTCGTTTACTATGGACTTCTGATAATGATTGTCGGCGCGATAAACAGAACGATTTACGCTGTTTATTGCAAAAGGCATTTTGAGGAGGCGAGGTACAGGGTGATTTTTGACAAGGGATTGATGAAGGAGATGTTTGGATTTGCAGGTTGGAATTATTTTGCACAATCGGCATATATGCTTAATACGCAAGGTGTTAATATGCTTCTAAATATCTTTTTCGGTGTGGCTGTTAATGCAGCAAGGGGTATAGCCGTTCAAGTCAATTCGGCTGTAAGTAATTTTATCGGAAATTTTATGACGGCGGTCAAACCGCAAATTACTAAGTCATACGCAGTTAAAGATTATAATTATTGTTTCAAATTAGTAAACAAGGGTGCTAAATACGGTTTTTTTCTGATGTTTTTGATGTCGCTGCCGATTTTACTTGAAACAGAAACGATTTTAAATTTGTGGTTAAAAAATCCACCTGAATATTCAGCGAACTTTGTCAGATGGGCAATTTTATGTTCAATGACAACATCAACTGGCAGCACGCTTTTAACATTGGTTATGGCGACCGGAGATATAAAAAAGTATCAAATATTGATAACTTTATGCGGTTTTTTGCCGTTCCCGCTCACTTGGATTGCCTTTGAATTTGGAGCAACCGCAATTTGGGCATATATCTTTTACTTTATCGTTTATTACATTTTAAATTATGTCAGGCTATGGCTTGTCCATTCTAAAACAGGCATTCCGTGCAAACCGTTCATCAAAGAAGTTATGCTGAAAGCGCATTTTGTCGCTGCAATAGCGTTTGTCATTCCATTTTTAATTGTAAAATTTTATGAGCCTTCGATTGGGAGATTAATTATAACAAGCATTGCATCAGTTGTTTCGTGCGGATTTTTTATATATCTGATAGGATTGAATAGTACAGAAAAGAATATGATAAAATCCAAAATATATACGGTCTTGAAATCAAAAAAATAACATTAATGTCTCTCAAACGATACCTCAAACGAGGTTTAAGATTCATATTTAAAGGCGTTCCGACTAAGGAAATTAAAGCCGAAATTTCTTATTCGCAGCCGAATAACCGTCTGAAAAACAAAAATATAATCATAACGGGTGGTGGTCGCGGTTTAGGGAAAGCAATGGCTGAAAAATGTATTTCCGAAGGTGCCGAGGTTTTGATCGCAGGCCGAAACGAAGAAACGCTAAAAAATGTTTCCAATGAACTAAATTGCAAACATTTAGTTTTAGATGTTGCAAAAACTGAAACATTTAAGGACTTTATAAAGAAAGCAGACGAAATGTTAGGCGGCGTTAACTGCCTTGTCAACAATGCGGGAATCTCGCTTCACGAAAAAACATTCTTTGATGTTACGCCTGAAACATTTGATGCTCAGATAAATACAAATTTCAAAGGTGCGTTTTTCCTTACTCAGGAATTTATAACGCTCGTCAAAAACAGAAACGAAAAAGCAACAATTCTTTTTACGTCGTCTGAGACAGGCGATACGATGGATTTCAGACCATACGGGTTCACCAAAGCGGCCGTGAACAGTATGGTTCAGGGATTGGCTTATCTTTTCGCAAAAGACAACATTAGGATTAACGCAGTTGCACCCGGCATTACCGCTTCTGATATGACAGGCTATAAGACGGACGGCAATTTGTTTTTGGAAATAAATGCTACCGAAAGAGTTTATCTGCCCGAAGAAGTCGCAGAAACGGCTTGTTTCCTTTTGTCTGACGTATCAGGCTGTATTTCAGGACAAATCATCGTCTGCAACAATGCACGAACAGTTAATGCACGTTGGAAATAAAAACAATTTCTTTTCAATATGAACACTCATTATACCGTTGAAAATCACGTTCAAATCCTGATTGCGGTACTAAAAGCGCGCGGCATACGCAAAGTAATAGCCTCGCCCGGAACAACCAATATTGCTTTTGTCGCAAGTTTGCAGTCCGACCCTTATTTTGAAATGTATTCGGCTGCCGACGAGCGCAGTGCCGCCTACATTGCGTGCGGACTTGCGGCAGAAAGCGGCGAACCTGTCGTTTTGACTTGTACAGGCGCAACTGCGAGCCGAAATTATTATCCCGCACTCACCGAAGCATATTACAGGGCGTTGCCGATACTTGCTGTAACGTCAAGTCAGATTTTGAGCCATACGGGACAATATTTTCCGCAAATGCTTGACCGCTCGGCTGTTGCAAATGACGTTGTGAAATATCACGTCAGCGTTGAGCCTGCCGACACGGACGAACAGCGTTGGAATGTCGAAAACCAAATCAACACTGCCGTCCTTGAACTTTTCCGTAATGGCGGAGGTCCTGTCAACATCAATCTTGTAACACGTTATAGCAGAGATTTTTCGGTAAAGGAATTGCCAAAGGTACGGGTGATTTCACGTTATCTGCCAAAAGACGAATACCCTGAAATGCCCGTCTGCAAGATAGGTGTTTATGTAGGCAGTCATCAAAAATGGAGCGACGAACTTACGGCGGCAGTTGACAAGTTTTGTTCGGTTCATAATGCGGTTGTCTTCGGAGACCATACGTCAAATTACAAAGGCAAATACAAAATTTTGGACGCTTTGTTCGGACAAGACCAAAGCCGTCCTGCCGTATTGGATTGGGATTTAATGATTTACATCGGTTATGTGTCGGGCGAATATTCATCCGTCAGAGCCAAAAAAGTTTGGAGGGTCAATCCCGACGGCGAGTTGAGGGACGTTTTCAAAACCACTGAAAAAATTTTTCAGACAGAGGAAATAGAATTTTTCAACCGTTACAATCAAGGCAATTCGAGCAGCGATTCTTTCTTGAAAGAATGTAAAGAACTTTATGACAGTATTTTTTTTAAAATTCCCGAACTGCCGTTTTCAAACCTTTGGTGTGCAAAACAGATGTCGCAAAAACTTCCGCCAAACAGTGTCCTTCACCTTGGCATTTTAAATTCGTTGCGTTCGTGGAATTTTTATAATGTACCTGACAGTGTATCAGTGTATTCCAATGTCGGAGGTTTTGGCATTGACGGTGATGTTTCGACGTTGATAGGTGCATCTCTTGTCAATAAAAAACGGCTTTATTTCGGCGTTGTCGGCGATCTTGCATTCTTTTACGATATGAACTCTCTCGGCAATCGTCATATTGGCAACAATGTCCGTATAATGCTGATTAACAACGGTCGCGGCACAGAATTTAGAAATTATAATCACCCTGCGCAACGTTTTGAAGACGATGCAGATTTTTATATGGCGGCTGCGGGGCATTACGGCAACAAGTCCCAAGCATTAGTCAAACATTATGCGGAAGACTTAGGATTTGAGTATCTTACGGCATCCTGCAAAGAAGATTTTTTGAAAGTAGTCAATCGTTTCTTGCAGACTGAAATAACCGACAAACCAATGCTGTTTGAAATCTTCACAGATAGCAAAGAGGAAAGTTATGCGCTTTTCGCTATCAGAAATCTCGAACGAGATGTCAAGAGCGGCGCAAAAAACTTGGTGAAAGGTGTGCTCGGCGAAAAAGGTGTCGGCTTCGTCAAAAAGATTATGGGAAAGTAAAAAACATTTGCGAGTTTCGGAAGTAAGTGCTATATTTGCGGTGTGAAACTATAAAAACGCAAAGGAAATGGAAACAAGGCAGTTGCTTCATACACATACAGCAAGTCCCGTGGCAAACTATCCGGTTGCAACATACGCAGATGTAATGTATTATTTGCACACCATACGGATTACGCCGGAAGACAAGCAGAAAGTTGTTCATAGACTTTTAGAGGAAATTTCCGGCAAAAACCTGTCGAGGATTTATTCGAGGCTTGACTATCTGTCCTCTTTGAAAGAAGATTGGGACGGCGAGGGTGCTTTGCCTGTTTCAAAACGTGTTATTGACAATCTAAAATCTGTTTTGCTCATATCATTTGATGAAGATTGGAAGGATTGGCTGTTAGGCGCGGATTCCAATGCGACACTTGGCTTGCAGTCTGACAAGACCAATGCTTGTATCAGTTTGGGAGCCAAGGAGTTTTCGTATTATGCCCGCATCAACGGCAAAAGGCTTGGCGAAAGCCACGTTGATTTCAATTCTGAAAATTTTTTGAATGTAATGCGCAAAATCGGCTAAGGTATGCAAGAGTCAATTCATAACACGGAAAATGTCGCAAGAATTTTGAGTAATGTATGGTTTGATAAGGGCAAATTGCTCAACATAGCGTTTAGATTGCGAAATGGAGAAACATATATCAGTGTCAATAGACCGTCAATTGATTCGTATCAGGCTGATGTCGAGAATTTTGTCAAGAATCACGAAGATTATCAATTTTCGAATGGTATGTATCGCAGGGCAATGCTCAATGTCGGCGAAATACGCGGCATAAAAGTTACAGTTGGTGATACATCACTGTACGCCGATGTCGAGGTAGAACCTCGGAATACCAAAACTCTTTCACATGCAGGAATATTTACAAAGTTTCAAGATAAAAATGTTAAACAAGGTCAAATTATCAGAACGGGTGTTGCTGAGGAAGAAGTTTCTTCTGACACATTGCTTTTGGAAGTAAGATCTTGTTTGCTGGAACTTAGCAAAGTCGAGTTATGTAAGTTATAGCCAAATCTACATATTCACTTAATTTCTCTGAACTTCAATAAGTTCGGGAGCAATCGTTCTTTGTCATAAAAATATGAAAATCGGAATATTGACGTTCCACAACGCCGACAATTACGGTGCGGTGTTGCAGTGCTATGCGTTGCAGGAAAAATTGATGGAACTGCATCCTGACGATGACGTTTTTGTAATTGATTACAAATGTCCTAAAATAGTAAACGCATACATTCCGAGGTTCAGTTTCAAAAGGCCGTGGAGCATTTTGGGATATTTCAAAACCAAAAAGAAATGTAAAACGTTCCAACAATTCCGTGAAAAACATTTCAATCTCGGCACAGATGATTTGTCTCAATATGATGTCATATATTACGGCAGCGACCAAATCTGGAATCCGTCCTTGACAGGCAACGACTTGGTATATTTTGGCAAAGGTTATTCAGGCAAAAAGATAGCGTATGCAGCAAGCGACGGCGGCGAAATTAATCTTACGATCGAGGTAAAGGGGTTATTGAACTCTTTTTCCAAAATTTCTTGCCGTGAAAAGTCGCTCACCAAAAAATTGCAAAATGCCCAACTAAACATTCCTGTTGAAACGGTTTGCGACCCGGTGTTCTTGCTGTCGAAAGAGCAATGGTTGAAAATGGCGGCGAAGCCAAAGGAAAAGGATTATGTTTTGACATACAAAATAAGGAAAAATTTGAGTTTCGATTCCGAAGCCGAAAAACTTGGGCAACGCCTTGGCAAACAAGTAATTCAGATTGTGTATGTAAAATCAATTCGCAAACTATTTTATTTCAAACAAAAATATGTTGGAGGCATCAGTCTTGAGCAATTTGTCGGCTATTTTGCCAATGCAGATTTTGTGCTGACGACAAGTTTTCACGGTGTTGCTTTCTCAATTATATTCAACAGACCTTTTTATGTTTTGAAAATTGCTAATGCAAGCGATAGGATTACTGATTTACTTGCTGCGTTGAGTATTGAAGATAGATATGGCGATGAATGTCAAGACAATAAGACTGTCATCTGTGGGTTTGACGAGTATTGTGCAAAAGGTATCAATTATTTGAACAACAATGGAAACATCTCCTAAAATTTCTGTCATCGTTCCCGTTTATAAAGCCGAGAAATACATCCGTCGTTGCCTTGACAGCATTGTTGCTCAGACGTTTACGAACTGGGAATGTATCTTGGTTGATGATGGCAGTCCTGACAATTCGGGTAAGATTTGCGACGAATATGCTGAGAGGGACGGACGGTTTAGGGTGATTCATCAGGCGAATGCGGGTGTGAGCGCGGCAAGACAAAAAGGATTGGAAAATTGCATCGGAGAATATGTAATACATACCGATCCTGATGATTGGGTAGAAGATGCATATTTAGAAAAATTATACGAAAAGGCAAAATCGACTGATGCAGATATTGTAATGTGTGATTTCGAAAAAATATGTAAAAACAAAATAATAATAAGTTCTCAAAAACACAGTTCATATAAGAACAGTGACTTAATCAAGGATATCTTAGAAGCGAATGCAATATCAGGAGTACTTTGGAATAAGTTAATAAGACGTGATTCTATAAAAAATAACAATGTTAAATTTCTACCACAAATGAATTTATCAGAAGATGTCTTTTTTATTTGTTCTTTATTATTATATGGTATAAAAGTAGTACACGTACCAATGGTTTTGTATCATTATGATACAGTAAGCAATCCCAATAGCTTTAACAAAAAAATACAAAAAACTCATATCATATCCAGAATGATATTAATCAATGAGTTAAGTCCAAAATTGACAGAGCAGAAGTACGCAACTGCCTTGTATAAAAGGAAAGCGATGGTGAAATATATGATTTTCGCTGTTCACTGTTCAGAGTTTGACTTGGTTAACACTTATTCCGAGATTAATAAACAGTATATTAATAATCATAATTTACGCAGTGTGACACATAACGCTGTCGGATATATTATTGCATTATATTTGAAAGGACATAAAACAATCGCAAATATTTTTTATTGCATATATAAAGTCGTACATAATATACTATCACTTATATGAAATATAGATTTAGTGGATGTTTTCCATATTTTTTAAACAATATGAATAATTCAACAATTCTTGTTTCCGGTGCGGCAGGTTTTATAGGGTCGTACCTTTGCCGACGGATTGTCGCCGATATGCCAGATGCCAAGGTGATTGGCATCGACAACCTTAACGATTATTATGATGTCAATCTCAAATATCATAGGCTCAACTGGTTCAAAGATTGTAATAATTTTGAGTTCAGGAAGGGGGACATTGCCGACAAGGATTTTTTGAACGGTATTTTTGCGGAATATAAACCGGAATTCGTTGTCAATCTTGCTGCACAGGCGGGTGTCCGGTATTCAATCTCCAATCCCGATGCTTACATATATTCCAATTTGATTGGTTTTTACAATATTTTGGAGGTGTGCCGCAATCATCCAGTCCAACACCTTGTATATGCTTCGTCGTCAAGTGTTTATGGAAGCAATAAGAAGGTGCCGTATTCTATCGACGACAAAGTGGACAACCCCGTTTCTCTGTATGCCGCCACCAAAAAGTCAAACGAACTGCTGGCACACGCTTACAGCAAACTATACGAAATCCCATCCACTGGCCTGCGATTTTTCACGGTTTATGGTCCGGCAGGTCGTCCCGATATGGCGTATTTCAGCTTTACCAATCGACTTGTGAAGGGCGATAAAATCAAGATTTTCAATTATGGCAACTGCAAGCGCGATTTTACTTACATTGACGACATCGTGGAAGGTGTACTCCGAGTGATGCAAAAGCCACCTCAGAAAGCCACAGGCGATGACGGACTCCCTCTTCCGCCATACGCCGTATATAACATTGGCAACAGCCATCCCGAAAACCTATTGGAATTTGTGGACATCCTGCAACAAGAATTGATTCGAGCCGAAGTTCTTCCGTCGGATTATGATTTTGAGGCGCACAGGGAGCTAGTGCCGATGCAGCCCGGCGACGTGCCTGTAACATTCGCCGATGTCAGCGCACTCGAACGCGAATTTGGATTCAGACCGAAAACAAGCCTGAGGGATGGTTTGAGGAAGTTTGCAGAATGGTATAATTTTTTTTATAGATAGTTCCAGTATCATTTCTTGCTAACCATTCAATATCAGAGATTAAGTTATTGCTTTATGAACTACTTCGCTATTTGTCATCTTTAATATGGTTTTCAAAGTGTCCGAATATTCACCTTTATAAGTAGAACTTAGTTACAAACAAATACAATTTATGAAAAAATTATTATATAATACACTGCATGACAAATGGGTATTTCTTTTCACCATCTTGATATTTGTTGATATAATATTCAAACACAATTTTCCAATCCACGGAGTTTTTTTGGGGTATCTCATAGAGATATTTGCATTAATAAACGTTAGCCATAGATTGCCAAAGCTCAATCTCACAACCCAAAGTTACTACTTGTTGTTTATTAGCGGAATAATATGCTATGGAATAATGATATTATTTCACCTTGGAGCCAACGAGATAATAACAGATAAAACTTTATACCATTATATTGATCTTTTTATTTTACTTTATTTTATTTTCTATTCGAAAAAAAATAAAATAGAAGAGATAAGTTTTGTAATTAAAATTATAACAATTTTGGGCAGTATATCTGTATTACTTGTCACAAAAGGTGATTATGAAAGTACTTGGCGGCAAGACGCATTAGTGGACAAAAGCTTGTTAACAATTTTATTTTCTATTTCTCCATGCTTATGCATCTCTGATATTATTTGGAGAAAAAATGTTTATATGAATATAATAATTTTGCTATACACTCTTGCAATGAATATGTTTTTTATTCAATCAAAGACAGCGTTTCTTTCATATTTTATATATTTTTTAACTATATTATTTTTATTAAAAGGACGAATTCGAGTTTACATTATAACATTATTATTCATATTCGTTGGAGTAATGTCCTTAAATTCTAAAATCTTTATAACAGATTCGATAGCCAATGGAATAAATGTACTATTTCAAAACGAAATATTCGATTTAGATGCCAATGTGGTAAAAAGCAATATGCATACATTTGATACGCGTGATATAATTCGTAATTATGCTATTGGGCTATTCCTTAAAAGCCCACTATGGGGCATTGGAATAGGAGGTTATGAGGCAAGTGGCGGTTTTTATGGCGTTATGGAATGTGAATCTACCTTTCTGGATTTATTAGTCGAAGGAGGTCTTTTGTATTTTATTCCAGTTTTCGCAAACATTTGCGTTCCATTGTCCATTGGTATATATAGTATAAAACGCAAACAAGAAATGACGTATGAAAAGTTATGGGCTATATCAGTATTAGTTTGTATAATAGTATGTTTCTATGGGAATGATTTTCTATTGCCATTCGTGTTTGGATTAATTGGCATATGTTCTTCTATGATATTTAATTCAAGTGAAGGATATTACACACGAAAGACGACAATCAAACATTGAACAAATACGAATGGTAGCCATACGTTCTATTATATTCTAAGTTACAACATTTCGTATAAATAAAAATACCTTATATATATAAGAACAAACTTCGCACTAACGTAAGTTGCTGTAACCAATTAGGTTGTGTAATAAATAAACGCATAGACAAGTATTAAACATACATCGGAGAATTATCCATTGTCAATGCATGCAACTTGTTTGAATTATTATTGCGCAATATCAGCTTTAGATTACTTACGGATAAAAGAATTTTATGTATTTTTTTTGTTTTTCTATTACAGAGGATAATCAACAAGTGTAATAAAACAAATGAAACAGAATCAAATAAATGACGATTTTTTTGAAATATTAGAGGAAGCATATCGTTCAGAAATCAAATTAAGGAATTCCAAGCCTTTTCGCTTGTCGTTAAAGTTGTATAACCTCTACAACTCCATAAAGCATGGCTTCTTTATTGACTATCTTAAACGAGAATATAATGGACGACGATTAAGAAAGTATTCTTCCAAAGTGCATCCTCAATCAGATTTCCGATACGGGCAATATCCAGATCAAGACATACGTATTGTTGTCTATACATGTATTACGAGTGGGTACGACAATCCGTTAACTCCTGTTTTTAGTATTCCGAATACAGATTATGTATTATGGACAGATTCCGACGTTACCGATGTTAAAGGATGGCAAATTAGAAGCATTCCTGATGATATTAGGCAGTTAGCCAATGGCACGTTGATTAACCGTTATTTCAAAATGCATCCATCTGTACTCGGCACTGATTATGATTTCGCAATATATATCGATGGCAACATTCAAGTGATGTCGAATATTAGGAATGTTGTCAATGTGGTATCCCCCTCAACTGGACTTGCAATACACCGACATCAAACGAGGAATTGCATTTATGACGAAGTACAGGCTTGTAAAATCCTCAAAAAAGGCAGTTACGACAAATTACATAAGCAGGTGGAATCTTATCATAACATGGGTTTCCCAGAACATTTTGGATTGCTGGAATGTACTATAATTATCAGTGATTTGCATAATTATAAGAGCGTAGAGATTCTTGACAAATGGTGGGATGAGTTTGTTGATAGTGAAAGTATGCGTGATCAAATATCTCTTCCGTTTATTCTTTGGAAGAATGGATATACCATAGATGACGTCGGTAATTTGGGGTATAACCTTAGAACTAATCCTAAATTCAGATATATAATGCATAATGATGGAATAAAATATTTAATATAAGCGATTACGATTATGCTATTTAATTCTTTTGAATTTTTCATTTTTCTGCCCATTGTTTTTATTTTGTATTGGTATGCATTTAATGGAAAGAAGATGCAAAACATCCTGCTGGTTGCAGCCAGTTATATATTCTATGGATGGTGGAATTGGCGATTTGCGATATTGATAGCCTTCACATCATTCTGTAGCTACCTAAGCGGTCAGTTGATAACCAGATATGCTCTACATCCCACAAAACCAAAAAAGATATGTGCTATAAATATAATTATAAATTTAGTAATTTTAGGCATATTCAAATATTACAACTTTTTTTCAACCAGTTTAAAGGAATTTTTTTCTATAATTGGCTTTGAATTAGATTGGGCAACATTGAATATTATTTTGCCTGTTGGAATAAGCTTTTATACATTTCAAGCACTTAGCTATACGATTGATGTTTACAAAAAAAAGATTAAGGCATCTCACGATATTGTTGAGTTTTTCGCATACATAAGTTTTTTCCCACAATTGGTCGCCGGCCCTATCGAACGAGCAACTAATCTTTTGCCTCAATTCCAGACAGAAAGACAATTTGATTATTCAAAGGCTGTTGATGGATGTCGGCAAATGCTATGGGGTTTTTTTAAGAAAATGGTCGTTGCGGATAATTGTGCAACCATTGTAAATCAACATTGGGATGAATTTCAAAACCTTCCAACATTAACATTATTACTATTGGGTTTTTTATTTTCAATGCAGATCTATTGTGACTTTTCAGGCTATTCTGATATTGCAATAGGGTGTTCACGATTGTTTGGGTTCAACCTGATGAGGAACTTCAACTACCCGTATTTTTCTCGTAGCATTCCGGAGTTTTGGAGACGATGGCATATTTCCCTAACAACTTGGTTCCGAGATTATATTTATTTCCCACTTGGCGGAAGTCGCTGTAAGAAAATAAAAATAATTCGCAATGTATTTATCATTTGGTTTGTCAGCGGGCTTTGGCATGGTGCAAATTGGACGTTTGTATGCTGGGGGTTGTATCATGGCTGTCTGCTCACGATTTACAATATAATGGCAATTAAAACAAAAAACCAAGATGTTACTTCTGTGAATATAAAAAGTATTTGTCAAATATTTTTGACATTTATCTTGGCATTAGTTGGTTGGATCATTTTTAGGGCGGAATCATTAAATCAAGCATTCGGTTATTTTGCTTCACTGTTATCAAATGATTGGTATGACATATCTGGACTACATAATAAAAAAACGGTTCTTATATCTGTTTTTTTTAGTTGTATAATGCTGTTGGTAGAATGGGTTCAGAAAGATAATCAACATGCACTCGAATTACCAAATAATGGTGTATTAAAATACAAACCTGTACGTTGGTGTATATATTATACTATTACTTTTTTGATAATACTATATTCAGGCACCGGTCAAACATTTATCTATTTCCAGTTCTGAAATGAAAAAGCTTTTTATTAATATTGGCATGTTTGTGTTGCCAATCATTTTGTGCTTAATTATAATGGAAAAAATTGTAGTAATGATTCCTAACTCATATTCATATAAAAATAATTTTATTAAAGAGAACGGAAATCAAATAGAGGCTATTGCAATAGGACATTCTCAATTATATGATGGATTTAATCCAAAGTATTTTGGACTAAAAAGTTTCAATCTATGTAATTCTGCGCAATCCTATAAGGATGACTGTTATATTTTGGAACAATTGCTACCATACATGCCCAATTTGAAATTAGTCATCATGCCAATTGGGTATTACGAGGTGACGGATGTTATTGCCTCTGAAAATGATTTGTTTAACGATAGGAGTTCTTTTTATTATGAATATATGGGGATTGACTATGGTGGAAATCTACCTTTTAAAAATAAATTTGAAATTTGTTATCCTCAACGGGCAAAAGATAAAATTATTTCGTATTATATACTACATGAAGATATAATAGGTTGTGATTCTTTGGGTATGCGAAGTACTCACAAATTGAAAGATAGAAAATACAAATTGGGTACGGATCAATTAGAAAGACAATATACATGTACGAGCATTGATAGTTTTGGAGTTAAACACGGAAAATACTTGATAAAAGCCATTGAACTATTGCAAAATAAGTCCATTGATATATTATTAGTTTCTTCTCCATATTATTGGAAAGCATTTCATAATGTCAATATGGAACAAAAAAAATACATATCAAAGTATATTGGCGAATTATGTGAAAAATATAATGTAGAATATCTCAACTTAGAATCTGATACATGTTTTAAAACAAATGATTTTTTTAACGAAACACATTTGTCAGAGTATGGTGCAGAATTATTTACAAAAAAATTGAATGAATATGTTATGAATAAATGTCATCAACATAGATAAAATTCATTGATAATTCAAAGAAAATGTCCATAAAAGCAACATTGTTATACGATTGTGGTCTAATTCAATTGCGATATTGCCAAAAAAATAGAAAAGTGTTCAAGACACTATATTCCCCTATTGGAAGTGACATGAGTCATTCAAACTTGGTGGTATGTATGAGTGACGGACGCGTGCGAAGTGGAGGATTAGCAGACAGAATTCATGGCATAATTTCCTTATACATATACTGTAAGGAGCGAGGCTATGATTTCAAGGTTAATTTTTGCGAACCTTTCAATTTGTATGAGTATTTTGAACCCAACAAATACGATTGGAAAATCTCACCTGCCGACCTGCATTATAATCTGAAAGCCGCCAAACCTTTGCTTATTGCATGTAGTTTTCGTGCCAACAATGGTACATTAGAGCAAGAACTTGCCTGTCAATTGAGATATTTGGACAAGGTAATTGCAAAAAATAAAGGTAAAGAGTTTCATATTTACACCAATATGCATTATGCGCACATGGCGGAAATATATAGCAAAAATTTTCACGAATTGTTCAAACCAACTAAGCCTCTTTTAGAAGCGTTGAATGAACAAAAGAAAAATATCGGAAGCGAATATGTCGGAATCACATTAAGATTCCAAAATTTGCTCGGAGATTTTCAGGAGGGGAAATTTCCAACACTTGATGTCACGTCACAAAATGATTTGATTCAGGAGGTAAAAAACAAAATAATGGAAGTTCACGGCTCACGCCATCCAATAGAAAAATTTCTTGTTACAAGTGATTCAAGGCGATTTTTGGATGCTATCAGTGATTTAGACTATGTATATACAATTCCTGGCAAATTGGTTCACATGTCATATACGCCTGTTCACGATTTTGAAACGCATCTGAAAAGTTTTGTGGATTTGTTGATGCTTGCCGACGCGCAAAAGTTATATCTGCTGGTCACAGGACAAATGTATCGAAGTGGATTTGCAGAAAGTGCGTCATTCATCAACTGTCGTCCATACGAAGTAATAGAATGGTGAATAATCATTTAAGTAAAGCATATGTTTATATATTCTATCATCATACCTCACTACAATTCGCCTCAACTATTACAACGCATGCTCGATAGCATACCCAAACGAGACGACATCCAAGTGATTGTGGTGGATGACGCAAGTAGCGAAGAAAATGTCATTGAGGTAAAAAAATGTCATCATCTCAATTTGGAAACAATATGTTTGTCAGACAATCATGGTGCAGGATATGCCCGAAACATCGGGTTGGATAAGGCTGAAGGCAAATGGGTTCTTGTAGTGGATGCAGACGATATGTTTTCTGACAATGCATTTACAGTGTTAGACAAATATGTAGATTCAGAATATGACTATATTAGTTATTGCGTTAAGGCAACTAATTCAGAATTGATAGAACGTCGTACAGTTAGATCAGACCAATATGTTAGAAAATATCTAAAAAAACGTAACGATAAGACATTATTGTCTTTCAGGTTCTTAAATAATGTTTGCTGGAACAAAATTGTTAGAATGGAGTTTATACGTGCAAATAATATTCACTTCGAAAACAGTATTGTTAATAATGATGTGCTTTACAATTTAACAATAGGATTAAAAGCAAACAAATTTGAGGTAATTAGCGATGAATTATATTATGCTATAGCAGTTGGCGACAGCATAACGCATCAAAAACGCACGATAGAACGTGAGTTCTTGTTTTTCCTGCAAGCACAGAAACGCAATGGTTTTTACAAGAAACTTGGTCTAAAACGTTATCCTTTTTACAGGCGAACTATCTTTTATTTCCCTTATATGTGGAAAAAACACGGACTCTCTGATACCATCAAGTTTTTCAAAATGATGCGAGAACGTAAAATGGAAATTGAAGAAGCTCGCAAAGCGTATCTTTACCTGTTTGAATAAAATGCAATAATTATGACTCGCGTCATCACATACGGCACATATGACCTCCTGCACCAAGGGCACATCAACCTTCTCCGTCGTGCGAAGGAACTCGGCGATTATTTGATTGTCGGAGTTACGAGCGACAGTTTCGACAAGGAGCGTGGCAAACTAAACGTCAGGAACAACGTCCTTGAACGTGTGGAGGCTGTGAAAGCCACGGGATATGCCGACCAAATTGTAATCGAGGATTATGTGGGACAGAAAATCGACGATATTCAAAAATATGACGTTGATATTTTTGCCATTGGAAGCGATTGGACAGGTAAATTCGACTACTTGAACGAATTTTGCAAAGTTGTTTATCTTCCTCGGACAGAAGGCATTTCGTCAACAATGCTTAGGGCTGAAACAACACAAGATGTCAAAATCGGAATTGTAGGCTGTGGACGTGTTGCAAACCGTTTTCCATCTGAGGCGGAGGTAGTCAGCGGAATACAAATAGTCGCAGCATACGATATTAACAGTCAAATAACAGCAGAATTTACTACCAAACATCAAGGCATAAAACCTTGCGAAAGTTTTGACGAACTATTGGACCTTGTGGATGCTGTTTATGTCGCAACACCTCATCTTTCTCATTATGAATATATTAAGACGGCGTTAAACAACAAAAAGCACGTTTTGGCAGAAACTCCGATGGTTTTGAGTGCAGACAAAGCCGACGAACTTTTTGAATTGGCGAAGCAACAAAATTGCGTATTGGTAGAAGCCAATAAAACCGCTTATTGTCCCGCTTTCAATCATTTGATTGTAATGATAAAATCAGGAGTTATCGGTGATGTCGTCGATGTTGAGGCCTCGTTGTCAAAACTTTGGGACGATGATATGTCGCTCAGGGAATTTGATTCAAAACAAGCGGGCGGTTCTTTTTACGAACTCGGGAGTTATCCTTTGTTGCCGATTTTAAGACTTTGCGGAACAGATTATGAAAATCTCAATTTATATTCACGAATGAAAGACGGCGTGGATATGTACACAAAGGGAGTATTCCGTTACAAAAATGCCGTTTGCTCGTTCAAAGTTGGATTAGGGGTCAAGACAGAAGGCAATCTCATAATTTCGGGGACCAAAGGTTACGCATACGTGCCTGCGCCGTGGTGGAAAACCGATTATTTTGAACTACGTTATGAAGACCAAAATCGCAACAAAAAATTCTTTTATCAATGGGACGGTGCAGGTTTGCGCTACGAAATTCAAGAGTTTATCAGTTGCATTATGAACAACAGATTTTCGACGTCAAGACTTAGTAAAAGCGAATCCGTTTGTATGGCGAAAATTATACACCAATTCTCTGACAGAATCAATTTTATGAAGATATGAAAAATGCTATTGTAACAGGTGGTACATCAGGCATAGGTCTTGGTGTTGCTAAAATGTTGATTGACAAAGGTTTTTATGTGTTTGCAACATACGTAGGAGAAGATTTTACACAACAAATAGAAAATTTCGAGACAATAAAAGTCAATCAAGCAGACCGAAAAGCAGTTTATAGTTTTATTGATTACATTAAGTCAAAAAACGAACATATAGATTGCATAGTTTGCAACGCAGGAATGAGCATCCGTAAATCTTTTGTGGAAACATCCGATGAGGATTGGGACAATCAGATGGAAGTGGCTGTAAATTCACATTACATTATGATACGCGAATTGTTTGGTATCATTCCAAACGGCTCGCGCATCTTGTTCACAGGTTCTCAAATGGCTGTTCAGCCTCATGCAACAGTTTTGAGTTACGGGGTAACAAAGTCTGCCGTCTGTGCATTGGCAAAAAACCTGGTCAAAGAATTTGATGGGACAGGAACTACTGTCAATGCAATTATCCCGGGTTTCGTGGAAACTCCATGGCAAAAAAGCAAACCCGAGGAAATTAAGCAAAACATTTACAAAAAGACAGCAATCCATCGTTTCGCCACTGTTGAAGAAGTGACGGATGCTTTTCGCTTTTGCATTGACAATCCGTTTGTTAACGGCAGTATGATTGAAGTAAACGGAGGATATTGCTACAAATAACTTTTCAATTATGAATCAACACAAATATTCAGCAAAATATTTTCACGACAATATGCCGGAATGGAAAAGGATAAAAGATCCTATTTTGACAAGGTTTTTTTACCGTCCAGTTTCATTTGTACTTGCGTCGTTCTGTGCTAAACTCGGGATTGGGGCAAATGCAGTGTCATATTGGTCTGCATTGTTGGCAATTATTGCCTGTGCATTATTTTTGCCTGACTGCAAGGAATGTCACATCACTGCTGCAATTCTTGTAAATATTTGGTTGCTAATGGATTGTACGGATGGCAACCTTGCTCGTGGAGTCAAAAAACAACCGTTTGGAGAATTTGCCGACAGTATGAGCAGTTATTTGCTTGTAGGATTCTTGATAACAAGTATGGGATTCGCTTGTTATTGTCAAGGCGGTTATTTTGTTTCCGCTGGTAATCCGTGGATTATATTGTTAGGAGCATTAGCGTCAACGTCTGATACAATGATGCGCCTGATCTATCAAAAATACAAGGCAACAGAACGTAATCTGGAAGATAAAGGTGTCATTGATAAAATTGGATACGATGTACGTCAAGATATTTCGCAAACCAATAATTGGCGTGTCCGTCTTGAAAGTGATTTCGGTATAGGTGGCATTCTACCTCTAATGATCTTGTTCTGTGTATTTTTTAACGCAATTGATATTGTAATATTATATTGTCTATGCTATTATGGCGGTTCATTTGTTTTTATGACGGTGAAACTTGTCATAAAAGCAATAAAAAAACAAATCAAATATGCTGACAAAGTAAATTGAATGTTATGACACTCCTCCATATCGCCGAATGTGCGGGTGGCGTCGAGCGATACCTTGCCATGCTCCTGCCATTGCTTGAAAAATCAGGCATAAAACAGTTTTTCCTTTGTTCGCAAAATTACGACAGAGAAAAGTTTGGGCGAATTGTGGATGGCGTGGAGCAGATGGAATTGCGACAAAGTTTCTCGCCATTTTATGTCTTGAAAAAAGTTTTCCAAATCAGGAAACTCATTCGACAAATCATGCCTGACGTGCTTTATTGCCATTCGTCATTTGCTGGTGGACTTGGGCGCATTGCCGCTCTTGGTCTTGACTGCAAGATTGTCTATAATCCGCACGGATGGGCTTTTAACATTGTGTGATGAAACTAAAATCACGGATATATCGCTTGATGGAAAAGTTTTTGTCGCGTTTTACCGACAAAATAGTCTGCATCTCAGAAGCCGAACGCATATCTGCCGTCAATAACAAGATTGGTGATTCGGGGAAACTTGCCTTGATTCCAAATGGAATTGACATTCAGGCTGTGAGAAATGCGACACCCAAGAAACGTTCAGAACTTGGAATTTCAGAATCGGCTTTCGTGGTTGGTATGATAGGGCGAATTTCTGCGCAAAAAGCACCCGACATTTTCGTCAGGGCTGCAAAACTGATAAAAACACAAATTCCAAATTCCTCGTTCATTATCGTCGGCGATGGAGATTTGCGTCCGGAGATTGAACAATTTGCATCAGAAAATGATTTGCAGCTTTATATTACAGGATGGACTAATGAGCCATATTCGTATCTGAAAGTTTTTGACGTGGCAGTCTTGCCAAGCCGCTGGGAAGGTTTTGGTCTTGCTGTCGTCGAATATATGGCAGCGGAACGCAATGTCATTGCGACACGCATTGACGCATTGCCGACGATTATTGAAGATAATGTTGACGGACTACTTGTTGATGTTGATTCGCCCGAAGACATTTGTGAAAAAGTATTGTGGATACACACAAATCCCAATGAAGCTGCAACAATGCGAGCAAATGCGCTGAAAAAAGTTTATGAAAAATATGACATTCAACGAGTGGCACAGCAACATTTAGAAATGTTTGGAAAACTGATGGATTGATTACTAACTAATTAGTCTAATACCATCAAGGATTGGTTTACCGACAATAAAGACCAATTCCTCGAATAATTCCCGATAATTTATTCAAAATTCCCGATAATTTTCGTTAAACAAAACACTCCGCCGCAAGGCGGTAAAAACCTTATACAACTATGCACCCCCTAAAAATCTCCGTCGCTGGAACTGGCTACGTCGGCCTCTCGATGGCGACGTTGCTCTCACAGCACAACGACGTTACTGCCGTTGACGTTATCCCCGAAAAGGTTGAAAAAATCAACAAGCGTATTTCTCCGATTCAGGACGAATATATCGAAAAGTTTTTTGCGGAGAAGACGCTGAGACTTACTGCAACCCTTGACGGCGCAACGGCTTATAAGGACGCGGATTTTGTGATAATTGCCGCGCCGACTAATTATGACCCGGTGAAAAACTTTTTCGATACTCACTGCATCGAGGATGTAATTGACCTTGTCCTGAGTGTCAATCCTGATGCCGTGATGGTCATCAAAAGTACGATTCCTGTGGGATATTGCCGCAGCCTTTATATAAAGTATGCCGCCAAAGGTGTCAAGAAATTGAACCTTTTGTTTTCGCCGGAGTTTTTGCGCGAGTCTAAGGCTCTGTACGACAATCTCTATCCGTCGCGAATCATCGTCGGCATTCCCAAAATCATCGACAAGCCAGAGTTCAAGGATGAGAACGATGCCATACAACTCCTTGCGGATGTGAAATTCCTTGAAGAAAAGGCTCGTCAGTTTGCAGGATTGTTGCAGGAAGGCGCGGTCAAAAAGGACATTGACACGCTTTTTATGGGTATGAAGGAGGCGGAGGCTGTCAAATTGTTCGCCAATACATATCTTGCATTGCGCGTAAGTTATTTTAATGAACTTGATACGTACGCCGAGGTAAAAGGACTTGACACTCAGTCGATTATCACTGGCGTTGGTCTCGACCCGCGCATTGGTACACATTACAATAATCCGAGTTTTGGATACGGCGGCTACTGTCTGCCGAAAGACACAAAACAACTCCTCGCCAACTACGCCGATGTGCCGCAAAATATGATGACGGCAATTGTTGAGAGCAACCGCACACGCAAGGATTTCATTGCAGATCAAGTGCTTAGGATTGCAGGTTGGTATGATTACAGCACGACAACACAATATACTGGTCGCCGCGAGCCTGTTACAATTGGCGTTTATCGTCTGACGATGAAGAGCAACAGCGACAATTTTCGCCAGAGCAGCATCCAGGGCGTTATGAAGCGCGTCAAGGCAAAGGG
>ODAI014082659.1_pt1 | contig 21746 bp, 16 predicted proteins | sample 1539321 | NCBI WGS metagenome assembly ODAI01 (sample SAMN02144231, study PRJEB22623) | gut metagenome | biome: sheep rumen | host: Ovis aries | place: New Zealand | reverse complement strand
CCCGTCTGGCTTTCTGCTTCTTCGTTTTCGCCGTTGTTCTCCGGTTTAGTCTCTTCACTTCTGGCACTGTCTTTCTCACCCGCGGAATAAGAATCTTCGATCTTTTCCGTCTGCGTCCTTTGTGAAACTGTGTCTCTAAGCTGCCTTGAAGATGAATCACTGTTTCTCGTTACAGTAGCGGCGGCTGATCTCGTCGTTACTGTGACTTCCTCTGTGTCGTCGCCAAAGACGCCTTTTGTGAAATCTATTACCTCCAGCACAGTCTCTTTGATCGGAGAAGGTATGTAATCAATAATGTCCTGGCTTTCCGGTTCCAGATCAGATACCTGCGGCTTTGCAGGCTGCGGATTTACTGGCTGAATAGGATCCGGTCTTTCGTATCCGTGGTTCTGATCCGTGTTTGTGTTATCGTCCGAAGCCGCTGGCTGTTCCTGCTCATCATGTGTTTCTACAGGCTTTTCTTTTACGATAGTGACCTGGATACTTTTCAACTGATAAGATGCGGATCCGTCTTCAATGCTGCCGGAAATGGTCGCCTTCTTTTCAATATCGCCATCAGCCGCATCTTCCTCGATCACGCCAAAAACCTCGAGTGTCGCAGGCGTTACCTGCTTAACCTCTGCTTTTGTGTTTTCTACTTCAAGAGATATTACAATAGGCCCTGTCCTCAATATATTCACGGTGTTGCCGTTGTATTTATACTGGATTCCGTCTACGGTCACTCCTGTTACTTTTGCGTTTTCAAAAGAGGGCAATATCAGTTTTCCCGGATAGAGATTATCCTGTATATCAAGTATTATTCTGACGGTTTTATTTGCGCTTTCAGCCTGTTCCTCCTGAGGTAAAGGATCTTCCTGTGCTTCCTGTCCTGTTCCTTCGCTGGCAGGCTGAGGAGAAAGGTACTCAAGGCCGTTAACGGTAATAACCGCAGATCCTTCCACATTGTCTCCCGTATTGTCTGCCTTAATGACCAGTTTTTCTTTGTCCGAGACAATGACAGGAGGAGTCACTTTTGCATCTGTCATGTCCTGAGCAGGCTGCGCTGGGGTTTCTCCTTCCCCCTGTCCCGGTATGTTGTCAGATTCGGTATTTTCGCTTCCTTCGCCCTCTGCTGTGGCAGAAGCACTTGTCTCGTCCCCGGTTTCAGTACTCTGAGGATCCTCAGTGTTCGAAGTATCCTCAGCTCTTTTCACGTTTTCTGAAGCCGTTTCCTCTTCGCGCAGAGCTGATGCCATTCTATTCATTTCCGTATCGACAAACTCGACATCGCTGCATTCCTCATCTTTCGAAATGGTCATATCCATGAAATCGGGCTGGATCTCTGTATACTCCATGGTTGATGTGATATTGGCGCTAGTCCCTCCGGGAACAGATCCGGAAACGGATATTTCAGGGATCTTTGAAAGCGGGATCAAACCGCTTAAATTGATCTCAATATCTGTCACGCTTTCAGAGATCGTGTATTTTTCTCCCGGAGAATATGCCGATGTTGATTCTCCCGCTATGATTTCTCCTGTTCCATTAAATCCTTCCCATGTGCCAAGTCTGACCGCAGCGTTTTCCATACTGCAGCCCAGCTGTATCCTGAAAGTTACAGAGTCTGCCACAGCGCCCCCTTTTGACAGATTGAAGAGTGTTTTTTCGATGGACTGTATTTCATCGCCTTCTGCCGCAGTGATCGTCTCAGTGACAACACTGGGATCATTGCTTGTGAATTCTGTGGTCTTGGCAGAGTCCCCGAACCATACTACATCGTCCTGAGCGCCGATCTCTTCTGTTTCTTCGCCTGTTTCTCCCGTTTCAATGATCTCTGTACCGCCGACTGTAAAGTTAATGATCTCGTTGTTTTCGCTTGCAAATACTGTCGCAGCGGGCGAAAGTATCATTGACGCGGTAATGACTATGGCAAGCTGTTTTAAAAGGTGATTTTTCATGCTTTTCCGGCTTTGGCCGCCTCCCGTTAGAATAAATTTCGTGCTCCACGGATTTGTTAAAATCCTCTGCACTAAGTATGAAATATTTTGAGCTGTTTCTGATTCTTTCTGTCCTCCAAAAGAAAACAGCAGGAGAGTACTATCTCCTGCTGTCTGACCTGTTATTTTTTCCTTATGGACTCCGGGATCTCGTCCTCATCCATGTCATGTCGATGTGAAAAATGCTTTCCGTGCACCTTTTTTCTTTCTCTCCACAGTTTTGTAAATACAATGTTCAGCACGCCAAAGACTAAACCAATGGCCATGCCTGTAAAAAACGGATATAGCAACATTGTTATTCCCTCACTGGTTATTAAGCTGTCTGTTTGCTTCTATTGCCATTTCTATAAGCGTCTGTTCCGTGTTCCTTATGTTTCGAAGAGATTCTTCGCTGGCATACCTGTCATTATCATATCTTGATCCTTTCACGAAAGAATCTGTTGATTTATCGACACGGTACTTGTATCCGGCTTCCTGTGCAGACATTGCTCTTTGCAGGTATTTTGTTCTGTCAAGGCTGTTTTTTCTGCAGTGCATATCAGACCAGGATCTGTCCTTTGCCGGAAGCCGTTCCTTCAACGGATTTATTCTTTCTTCTTCAGATTCTTTTTTTTCGTTTTCAAGATACGAATACCTTTCCCGCTTATTCTTTTTTGCTTTTGGCGGAGCACTTAATAAGCGGATAGCGTACAGGCAGGAAACGGAACCAGTCAGAAATCCTGTTATTAGACCTCCAACAAGAAGCAGTGATGTTAAATATTCCTGTGGCATTATCTCCTCCTTTCTAATTACAAAAGCAAAAGGGCTTCCGCATCAACTGCTGCACCCGCCTCAGCTCCTTCTGCGGCTTCAGCTTCAATGCCTGTATCGGCCTCTGTGCCAGATGCAGGACTTTCAAAATCGGAATCTGCTGCACCCTGTCCGCGTTCAAAAGAACTCATGTCCGGTTCATTGTCTTTGGGTAGAACATCTTCTCTTCCCATGCTGCTTTCAGCGCTTTCTGTAACATTCCTGCTGCCTTCTGCGTCTATGCCGGTACTTTGAGACGCTTCAACACTTTCTCTCGTAAGGCGTTCAATTTCATCTGCCTCTCTGAGAACCTTGTCTCCTTCTCCGGCTTCCATATCGTTTCTGAATGACTGTTCTATGTCGTTTTTCGCATATTCAATACTGTCGCTCACAATGTTTTCGATATCGTCATAAAGTTTTTCTCCTGAACTAAGATCTTCCTCAAGATCATGTATTCTGACTTCATACGGACTGTCATTTGTAACGCCGCTTTTTTCCATATCGTCAAGATAACTGTTCCCTTCGCTTATGATCTGATCTCTGATGCTGAAATCGTCATTTCCTGTCTTTTCTCTTACAACATCATTAAGGTCCTCTTCAGGCACGAGAGAGGGAACGGTATCTACAGCGTCAGATACCGTTTTTATTGCGGCATCATCTTCAAGCCCGTGAACGATCTCCGCCAGCGAATGGGAAATCTGTGTTACAGTGTCCATAATGTCGCCAACCGTAGTTGTAGTGTCTGCAAAGTATTCTTTCAGCCCATCAAGAAAATCTGCAAGATTCTGAAGCTTTTCCTCAGGATCTCCTTTGACGAACATCTCTATAAGGTCGTCCTTTGATGTTCCCGGCACTTCATAATCTGCCCGGTCCTGATAAAGACGCTGTTCCTCGTACTCATTTGATGCAGCAGGCTCAGTCATCGAAGCTGCAGCATCCAGTTCCGTGTCGTCATCTTTCTTTGTTCTCCCTTCTGCATCTCTTCCGGATTCATACCTGGTATCGTCCAGTTCTATCTCTTCCCCAGGGATACTGTCAAAATCTATATATCCATCCCCGGCCTCCAATCCTTCATCGAGGGAAGAAGTTTCATCTTCTTCGGAAAACTCTGTTCCTTCCATGCTGTAGAAATCGCTTTCCGAATCATCTTCGTAATAATCAGGAAATTCTATGCCTTCAGTGTCGAAGTCATCCTCATCTTCATAGTTATCGTCAAAATCATAATTATCCCAGTCTCTTTCATCTTCGTCATCTTCCAGTTCATATCTGTCATATGGATCATCATCCGTATCGTCATCCGTTTTATCGTACTCTGTTTCGTTTTCTATCGCGTCTTCTTTTGCCCTGTCTTCCTCATCCCTGTCAGCTTTTTCTCTATCATCAGCAGCCTCATCTTCATCACGCAGTTCTATAGGTGACGTCTCCTCACGGATTATGTTTCCTTCTGCATCGAAAGTTTTTGTTACGTTCACATCCTTTTCCCTGTCGTCATAGCTTATGCTTCTTTGGATCAAATTTCCATCATCATCAAACAGCTTTGTATAGACTCCTGACATCCGCATCTCTTTGCCGTCGTTTGTTTCTGTTGTTATATATTTCCCTGTTTCTGTATTTCTGTCCACACGAACAGCTTCAAACTCGCGTAAAGTACTCTTCAGCTCTCCTTTTTCGTTGTACGTGCGGATCACTGCAGCGCTGTCAGATTCCCGGTATTCCAGTCTTCTTTCAATAAGACTTCCACTTTCACTGAACTTTTTTTCTATTGAACCTTCTGCGCGGATTGTTCGGCCGTTTTCCGTTTCCTTTATGACAAATTTTCCGGTCTCAACATTGTCTTTTCTTTCGATGCCGGACTCCCTGTACAGCCTCTCAGACTTTCCGTCGGCACTTATTCTTCTCTCGTATGTTCCTCCGTCAACCCTTTCCGCTTATCACTTTCCACTGCCGGAAATCCTTCTTTGTGCGCTCAACCGACAGTTCTCTTTCTTTTCCGCTTCCTGTAATCGTGATTTTGCCGTTTCCGTTGTTGTCGAGATTTCTTTCAATAGTTATCCGGGCGTCCTTTTTATCCGCCCCTGCTGACGGGTTTGTGATCTCGACTTTTGAATCCCCCCTTCGATCAGTACCTGTAACGGTCGTTATGATCTTGTCGCGTCTGCCGTCCGGATATGTCCGATATACAGTTGTCTCAATAGATGCTCTTTTGCCGTCTGTCTCTCTTATCCTTTTGGAAATTTCAGATACAGTTCCGTCTTTCTGCGCAGCGCCTGTGATCCATTTCGGGTTGTCCCAATTCGGCCTTCCCGTCACCTTATCTTCGGTAACTCTGTACCTGATAAATCCTCCGTTGTAGGGTTTTTCAATTCCAAACTTTGAAGTAACGATTCCGGTATTGTTTTTTTCGACATACCTGTTTTCATACCTGGTAGTTCCGTCTCTGAGAGTGATCCCCCGGATGCTCTCTTTAAAGTTTCCGCTCTTTCTGTCGCTGATCGTTTCAGAAAATGAAACAGTTCCGTCTTTGTGTCTAGTTTCCTCTCTGTTTATTACAGCGCCCTTTCCCTCAGCTCTGTAAACAGTTTCATCCCGTCCGTTTTTATTAGATTCTCTGTCTGTTTCACTGAGTGTTACTCCGGGGCGCAGCCGCGACACTCTTTCTGTGTCGTATTCCCGGGGTGCTTCTTTCTCAAAATTTCTCACATATGTCTTGTTTCTTCCATGAAGGTCATTGGCCGCCCAGCGTTCCGCCTTTTCGTCAGCATCCGGCTTTTCTGATGCTTTGCCGCCGTCATTTACCGCAGGAGCAGAAGAGTAGTCATACTTTGGTTTGTAGTCATACCCTACGGCGTAATAGATAAAATCTACAAGCGCTTCGCTGAAAAGTGTTCCGATAATCGACGTTTTTGTCCATGAATCAAAGGCAGAATAAATCTCAAGAGGACGCACCCTGCGGGTTATAACGTTGTCTTTTCCAATCTCCCCGCCAAGAAGCGCCCAGTTGCGGACATCCCTTCCGCGCATGAAATCGTTCCACTTATAGCCGCTGTGATTTCTGAGGATCGGTGAATAGTGAACAGCTGTATCGTTCATTTTTTCTGTACGGTACTTTATGCTGTCCCACAGCTCCCTCAGTTCTCCCAGCGCTGTTTCCTTTTTTTCCGCAAACGCCTCATCGATCCTTATCCCTATCTTTTCCTGCTCAAACTTATCTTTCGCCTCATCATAGTTGGTCTTTTCCCTGTCATAATTGTACTGCGCTGACCTGAACTCAACGACAGTGATATTGCCTTCCCTGTAAAGGCTTTCTTTTTTTTCGTATTCTGCTTTTGCGTTTTTATAGGCGGTTTCAACTTTCAGGAAATCGCCTTTTGCGTTTTTCCATCTCTCTGCGGAATCTGCTTTTATTTTATCAAACCGATCCGCTTTGCTGAGAGATGATACGTCCGTGTTCTCCCATCTGGCAATGGATTTCTCCATGCCATCCTTTTTATATTCACTCTGTGCCAGCTTTACAGAATCGATTTTCAGGTCTGCTTCCCTGACCTTGCTCAGGCGTATCCCGTTCTTTTCGTTTTCGATATTGACGCCGCCTACACGCCTGTTTTCAAGAGAGCGGAGACGGTACGTTACATCATCTCTTGGAGATTCATTTGAAACGCCAGCCTTTGCGTCTTTGATCCTTTCCTCGATGATACTTCTGTATTTTTCCTCCATCGTAACGGTATCCACAGACTTTTCAGTGTCATCTTTATGGTCTTTAAAAATGCTGTCGGAATCATCCATGGAAGCGCCAAAGCACACTTTATTCAGTTTATCAATTGTTTCACGGTCATCTTCTTTATCAAGGTCGGTGTCCACGACCATCTGCAGTATATTGATATTCTCAGCAGAGAACTGATAACCTATGAAGTTACTGTGATCTTCGAACAGTTCGTTATATTTACATTCCTCAGGAATTACACGCATCACGGCTTCAACGAGAAGAGTGTCATCCTCTTCGTGATTATAGTCTACGAGGACGTGCTCGTCAGGGAATATAATATCTACGATGTCCTTGACGTCCGTATATAGAATCGCACTTGGAATTGCGCCCCTGAGTACTTCGCCGCCATGTATTACGCAGTGTGTTTCACTGTTATATTCAGCCTTGTCTTTTTCCCTGGCGGTTTCATTATATTCGCTGATGTACCTTTCCATATCGGTATCATACGACTCAGGGAGTTTTGATATTGGTACAGCTATAAGATCAAAAGACGGATATTCAACATAGCTGCAAGGCCCTGCCGTAAAATCGATCTTAAGGCTGTCCGGGTCAACGAGCTCCCTGCATCCGGCATATCTTACAATCTGCTGGGTTTCCTTTGTTGCAGCGATCATTTCATTTTTATAATACGTGTACTTTTCAAAGGAAGAAGAAAGGGCAGGAATTAATCCCTTGAGCGTTTTGACCGCCTCCATTCTCTCTTTGTCCGTCGCTGTCTCTCCGCCGTCCTTATATCCCTTTGCGATAGAGAGCTGTTCCTCTGCTTTTTCTTTGTTTGAAACCCATTCCCTTGCGGAAAAATTGTAAGCAAGCGCTATTTTGCCTGCCCTGACATCAAGGTCGCGGATGGTATCCCTTAGTTCCGGCCATTTCTGATCAATGACAGTGATCTTTTCCCTTATGTCCTGGTAGATTGCGCACTTTAACTGGTCTGATGCTTTTTCTACGGATAAGGAGTAACTGTCAGGAAGCGGTTTTTCCCTATATTCGTTTAAATATTCCAGCCTGTTTCCTTCCGCAAATATTTCATCCGTAAAAATTTCATCAAGCTTAAAATCTGCGAGGATCCGGCCTTCAACATCATGGAAAACAACGTCTATTGTGGAATACAGGATTCCGGCCATATCCTCTCTTCGAGGCATCGGCGTTCCCGAAATGATGCTCATCCTGACAGGCACGTCTTCACCTTCTCCTGTACTGAATCTTTCCGTAATGAAGGGGTTTTCCTTATATGTTTCAACTGTGAAGACCATTCTTACTTCATCTCTGTCATCCGTAACCGTCTGTTTTACAGGCTCTTCAGACAGAAAATCATAGCCAAAGAACCTTCCGAGTTCAGGGACTTTTTCCTTCAGATCCTCAATAAGCCTGTTACCTTCAAAAGTCTCGCCTGTGTATTTTTCAAAAAGCACAGGTGAAATGATCCCGGCGGTTGGATAATTATAGTTATTTCCCTTTGGATCAACCGGGTCCAAATATGCGCTGTGTATGAGGTCTCCGACATATGCTTTCCTTAAAAGGTCGTCATTGTTAAGAAGGGTGTGGCTTCCCGGTATGTTTTCCAGGCTTTCAGGGAGATCCGAGCCCCCTTCGACAAAAGATATCTTTCCGAGGTCTATTTCCCCGCCATCATTTAATATGCTTATTTCTGAAAATATAGACGCAGCTATTTCATTAAGCGACTTTTCGTCAATGGCCGTTCTTCCGTTGAACACATCATCCATTGTCCCGTTTTCTATGTACAGGATATAGTCGTCCGGATCCTTGCCTACCTGCACTCTGCATGTGCCGTCATCCGCATAATCCACTTCAATGCTGAGGAAGTCTTTCTTTTCGTCTCCGACATATACCTGTCCTCTGACAAACTGCGGTTCCTTGTCAGGGCCGAACGCTTCCTCTCCGGGTCTGCATGCGTCAATAAAATCCTTCAGGGTATCTGAAAGATTATACTGTGTTTCATAAAATGCGCCGCCGATAGTTCTCATGAAAAATTCTCCTTAATTAACTGATATACAAAAAATGAAAGATTTGAAGATAAATATGTGTGCAAAAAAACAGCCGTACTGCACTCATCGTTGTGCAGCACGGCTGTAAAATTCTATTCTTCCGCAGCCTGTTTAACTCCGGAAAGAAGAGTAGTCCTTCTTTCGTCCTTGACAGAAAGCACTGATTGCTTCAATGCTCCGTCTTCCTCGACGATCCATACGCGCCTTTTGGCCCGTGTAACCGCCGTATAGATAAGGTTCTTAACCAGCATGTTTGCAGGTTTTTTAGGAAGGACAATAATTACATTGTCAAATTCCGACCCCTGGCTTTTATGTATGGTCATGCTGTAAGCGAGAGCCATGTGGTCGATAACGTCTTCCCCGATTACAAATCTTTCATCTCTTATATTGACGATCACATCGTTTTTCTGAAAGCCTGTGATTATTCCAACATCTCCGTTATAGTATCCTTTTTCATAATTATTTTTCATCATTATGATCTTATCACCATAACGGAACTTTGTTCCTCCTGCGATCACCGCCTTTCCTGCCGGATTTACAAGCATCTGGATCTCCTTATTGGTATTTATGACGCCTGCTTCTCCATTCCTTGCAGGGCACAGAATCTGCGTGTCAAAAGGCTTTCTTTTATCAACGCTTTCGCCGTATATCTTCTTTACAACTTCAAGCGTTTCATTTTCGTTCTTTGTCGTAATGACTTTGAACGTTTTATCTACCGACAGATCAAAGATCCCTTCGTTGATCTTAACTGCGTTATCAACAATCGGTGATCCTCCTTTCTGCCTGTACACATCCGTAAGTCTTGCGATAAGAACTTCATCCCTGCAGGAAAGAACATCCTGCAAAACTTTTCCATGTCCTACCGCCTCCAGCTGGTTCACGTCGCCTATGATAAGAAGAAGTGCGCCGGAACGTATTGACTTTAAAAAAAGCCTGAATACGTCAGTATCTACCATAGATGACTCGTCTACGACTATAAAGTCCGAAGACGAAAGGATCCCGCTTCCAAGGAGCTTGTGCATTGTTGATGCGCTTCTCCTTGTTGATTCCGACATACGCTGCGCGGCGCGTCCCGTTGATGCGCATAAGGTGATCCGGTTTTTAGGATACATCTTTTCATACGCGTAAAGGATCCCGCGTATCGTTGATGTTTTTCCTGTCCCCGGTCCGCCAACAACAGCCTTGATCCCGGTCCCGGAAAGCACGACAGAGAATGCTTCTTTCTGTTGTTTTCCGTATCTTATCCTGCACTTATCCTCTGCATAAGAGATGAGTTCCGGGGCATAATCCAGCGGCTCTTTTGCGTTTGCGAGCCGTGTAAGCTCCTTTGCTATGTCATATTCTTTTCTGACATAGCTTTGGTTGGCAACATCACTGGACGTGACCTTGACAGAACTGTCGGTTTGCAGGTTTTTCAGGTCATTTCCTGTCAGCTTTTTAAATTCTGACAAAAAATGATTTTTGGAAATGATCGTATTGCCGACAGTTCCTTCTTTTTTCAGAACTTCATCAATGGCAGCCCGCTCACGGATGTTATCATCCTTAAACCCGAGCTTTTGCGCGATCCTGTCTGCCGTCCTGAACGGAATATCCATATCGTAACAGACTCGGTATGGATTCTTTTTTAAGAAGTCCATTGTACCGGATCTGTACCGCATGCATATTCTTTTTATGTGAGGGTAGGGGACGCGCGTACTACTGCAGGCCGCAGCCAGAGCCGATTCGGTTACCATTTCAATAAGCTTTTCTGTTGTATTCCCTTCAATACTGTCTTGCTGGCTGATCCCGGAGTAGGCTTGTCCTTTTTCTCTTTTGGCGTATCCGCAGGCCCTGAATACAGGATCTGCGAAGGCGGAAAGTTTTTGAATAGATTCCTTTGAAAGATGTCTTGAAAGATAAACTTTCACGTCATCCGTCAGTTGTCTTTCAATTTCAACCATTGTTATTTCAAAGTCGTAGTTATTTCCTTTTTTGCTGTTAAGGTAATGCCCTGCAATCGCAATCGGGCATCCCTCTTCAAAAGACGGAAACACAACGTCCTTGAAAGAAACGCATGATAAAACGAACCATCCGTTTCTTTGCTCCCTGTAATACCTTTTATCATAAATTTTCTCCCTCGTTTTAAAGAGGAAGATTGACGCAGAGCTTTCAAGGTCTCTCCATAAAAACCTGTCAAATACTCCGTGAAAAACTGTTTCAAATTCCATCTGTTTTTCCCTCCTTTCGAAATTATTTTAACCTGCAATAAAAATGAAATGGTGCAGGCAAAACAAACTGGCAAAAAGAGGAAGAGGTCCTTATTACCGTTTCTTTCATACTTATAATACAGGAGAATCAGGAGGTTATTATATGAGAAAAAAACGAAACAGGAACCCGGCTATTACTGTTATGATCCTTGTTGCGGTATTTTCATTTATCACAACATTTATCATTAACAAAAAAAATGATGACTCGCTGGAAGTCTACAGAATACCGGAGCATGTGGAAACGGTACAGGAAGAAGAGGCGGCGGCAGATTACGAATCTCAGATATTTGTTGACAATGAAAACCGTTTTTCAATATCTATTCCAAAAGACTGGCAGAAAGTGACAAAAAGCGGTTATCCCACATTTGTACACAAAGAGTCCGCTTCTTCCATTCAGATTCAGGTTCATGACTATGACCCGGGAATCAATTCCGTAAGCGCAGAGACCCTTTCCGCAGAGATTGCAGGAAAAGGATTTACCTTTGTCAGCTTTACGAGGATAAACGCTTCGCAGTATGAGGTCCTGTATCAGGACTATGCCAACGCAACATACGACTATATTGAAGAAGTTTACTGGGACAGGGGCAGGATTATTAAACTTGTCTGCACATTCGAAGATGAAAACTATGACAAATTATCAATGTACTATAAGACAATGCTTGATACCTTCGTATGGAACAGACAGGATCCGATTCCGGATGGATATTATCTTGCCTATATAGAAGAGGGCGGCTTTGAAGCAGGTGTTCCTGATACATGGGTGACAGGTTCAACTGATACTTCCTTTTACGCCGTAGATGACGAAACAGGCGCTTACATGACAGTGACACCACTGAGAAACGTAGGATACCTGGATGATTTTACTTCCATGGATATGACCTCACTTGTTCAAAACGGAAAACCTTCTTTTATCATGGAAAGCTTTCAGACTTCCCATGACAAAGCATACGAAACAAGCATTTTTATCCAGGACAACATTCAGTACAGAGACTATGCCGTACTTTATTCAAAAGGCACTTATTCTTATCTCCTTGAAGTAATATACGAAACAGGCTCCATAAATGAATCTGTCCCGCAGATATGTGCTGATCTCTTCAGGATTACCGTTGAAGACGCAGGCGAGGTCGAAACGCACAACGAGAGCGGCTTTTCACAGGACTTTAAAGATGCGGTCAATAATATGACAGACGGGAACTCTTTGCAGGACGAGATAAACGAAAGAGATATGTCTGTTCCTGATACAGGAAATATTGTACCGGACCCGTAATGCGATTATCGACCGTATCGGTCATTTTCTTGCAGCAGCTCTCATTACGTCGTTAAATTGTTATTTAGCGGCGTATTAAAGTGCTCTTCTACTTCACTTTCTTTACAAAATAATACTGATAAACAGAAAAGGCACCCCTGTTGGGATGCCTTTTCTGTTTATGCTATAACAAAACACAGCCGTTTCCCGCTACGCTTCGCTATCTTCTATCCTTTTCTTAATTGTATCAGCGGAGGTAGAGACAAGGAGAATCTTTCCGCTTTTCAAAAACATAACCGTTCCCGTCTTTTTCCTTGCCGTTAGATCAATGATTCTTCTTGAAGTTTTTTCATCTGCTTTGTATTTCCTTATCAGAAGTTTAGTCGTATTGTCCGCATACGACATGTACATCTCAATCTGGTCCCTTGGAATATAGCAGCTGTTTGATACTTTAATGTCCCTCACTTTCTCTCCCCCCTCTCTCTGAAGAAAACATTTCCCCCGCTTTTCAGCAGGGGAAATGTGCCTGATTTTTGTGCGATCATTTGCCGGATCCGTTCAGTGCGTTGTTGAACTCTTCATCTGCAATCTGGTTCGCATTTGTGATCGCTTTACTTGTTGTATCACGTATGGTCATCGCTACGGCGATAAGCCCTGCCGTAATAACGACAACGATCGCGAACTGCATCAGTTCCATGCCGGATTCGTCTTTTATAAATCTGTCAACATAATTTTTTATCTTTACCATGTCATTTCTCCTTTCCCGCTCAGGGCATTTAAAGTCTACCTGTACTATAAGTATGATATTTTTTAATAGCCTGTCAGCCTGTATACGCTCGCCCAATATCCGTTGTTCGAATGAATCTTGACAGCGGCAGCATTCATGCCATTTCCGATATATATTTCCGTGTGATCTTCCGCACCCGACAGTCCGTTATCATGTCTTATAAGGATATCCCCGGGCCTTAACGTCACTTCACTACTGCTCCCGATTCTGCTGAAACCATGGTTCCTTAATACGCCACCCATACTTACCGTAGTAAATGGGCTCGTGGCGCTTTCTCCGGGAAGATACCCTGAGCAGTAAAGAGCGTAGAACACAAATGAAGAACAGTCCATATCGTGCGTACCGTTGCTGTTATATATATACAGCCTGCTGCCCATGCTGTAATTCGCAAGAGGATCATTTGCCAAAGCAATGGCCATGGACACATAGTCTGCCGCAAGTCCATATCTGTAAAACTTTGTTGATGCCTTTTTGCTTACAGAAAAAGGCTTGTTGTACAGGTCGGAGTTTACAGATTTTGCCTCCACTTTTATAATATCCTTCTTGAATTTCTTTTCATCAAGCTGTGCGCCTGTCAGCTGTACTCCTGTTTCATTGCTGATCGTCCGCACAAGAGACGGCATATATTTTTCCTCGTCCTCATATTCTCCCATATATACGACCGTATGAACAGCAAGACCGTCAGAGAGCGAATCCAAGGCCGTCTGCGTCTCATGATGCTTCTGGTATACAATAAAGTTCTGTATGACCAGATACAGGAATGTGACCGTCACAAGGCTTATGACAACACCGTATAAAACTGCGCCGCTTCCGCTGCGCAGCCACTTTTTTAAATCTTTCCGCATTGTTTTTTTCCTCAATAGCCGGAAAACCTGTTGTCTTCTGTTCTCTCGATCATCATCATGACCATGCTGTCGTAAACGCCTGTTGTGAACGGACTTATGCTCGTTATCCGGCACGTCAATATAATGTTGACAAAGTTTCCCTTTTTCCATTCCTTTTCCTCTGTACCAGGGACATAATCGACCTCAGCTCTGACGCTTCTTATCGATGGCTTTGCTTTCATATATTCTTCTGCATTCTTTTGCGCGGTTTTTTTAGCGTCGTCAAGATCCTCACATACAATAATGTCTCTTGCCAGCTGCCTGTTTACGGCGTTCATGTATTGCTGGGCATCCTGAAGCGTGACTGCGCCTATGATTATGACGAGGATAGAAGTAAGGATAAGGGCTGAAAATGAGAATCCTACGAACTCTCCTATTCCTTTTCTGAGCCATTTTTTAAAATCAGTAAACATTTCTAAACCTCAGTATCCATGCGATTATCATTCCCACCGTCATAAAAGGAGCAAATGGGTATCCTTTTTGCGGTATATATCTCCTGTCCCTGATAAGACCATATGCGATAAGAAAAGCTGCCCCTATAGACACCCCCGCGGCACTGTATTTTAACGGGAGGAAGGTTGTTACCATCATCCACAGCTTTATGTCGCCCATCCCCATAATCCCAAGAGTCCCGAAAAAGAAGATGAAAAATAGTTCCAGCGCAGAAGAGGCAAGAGCCATCCGTCCGTCCGATAAGGCTGTAATGAAAATTCCTGCTATTGCTCCCATAAGCACAATCCTGTTTGGTATCTTCATTGTCCTTATATCTTCTATTGACGCTGCCGTCATAAAGGCGGCCATGGTTATGAACCGTGTGCACTCAATGATGTTTACTGCTGCCATTTTATCTCCCCTTTTAAAAGCCGATACCAGATATGGAAAGCTGACTCAGTGCCGGATACATGAGGAATACGATCATGGGAAGAAACTGAAACAGAGCGATAGGGATAAGAAGGGTGTTTGTCGCAATTCCGGCTCGTTCCTTAACCTTCAACAGGTGGTTCTCGTTGATCTCCTTCGAGATTCTTGCCACTGTTTCCGTAATAGACACGCCTTCATCATAAGCAGTAACGATATTCTGGACAAAAATATTCAGTGTGGGAATGTTATATCTGAAAGCAAGGCCTTCAAGTGCGTCCTGCCATCCCCTGTATCCCATCTGTGATTCGTTAAACGCAGAAGTAAACTCATATGCAAGGAGGCTGTCGTCCATCCTTTCGCACAAAATACGTATCGCATCTTCGACATTCATTCCTATCTGGAGTTCCGCATACAAAAGACCTACAAAGCGAGGAATTTCATCACCAAGGTCGTCCTTCATTCTCTCTGCTTTTTTATCCAGTTTGTGTTGCTGATAATAGTACAGATAAGCAAAGGCTCCGAATCCAGCCCCAAAGATAACGATGCGCGTGGTCCCTCTTGAAAATATAGCCGCAGCGCAGCTGGCCATCATGATCCCGATACCATACAGTGCGTACATTATTACTGACTTTACTTTTGGCTCTGTTTTTGCGATCAGGCAGTTATCATAATATTTTTCAAGGCCGAGTCCCAGCTTTGCGGCAACGTCGCCCGGGTCTTTTCCTGCATACATGATGTCATACAGTTTGTCAGAGAAATTGTAAAAAAGCCAATCCTTATCATCTTCTTTTTTATCTGATGAATAGAGTTTTTCCGCTATGAGCGTCATGACTGCAAATACAAACATTGCAGTCATGACTGCTGTTAATAAAGCCATGCTGTCGATCATGCGCCCCTCCTGATTTTTCTAAGCGTATTGTGCGTTATGATGCTACCGACAAGCGGAAGTATTACACATGCTGAAAACACGATTGTGTTTAACAGTGACGAAAAATATACTTCCGTATAACTTCTGTTGGTGATACAAAAAGCCAGTATTACTACTATCGGAAGGAAATCCATCATCCAGACCATTGATGTTGTTGAAGAAAAGATACTCGAAATCTCTTTTCTGAGCATTATTCTTGTGTTGATCGCGTTTGCTGTTTCCAGTACAACGTCTGCTTCTCTTCCACCGACGACGTTCTGTATATCAATGGCAAGCGCCACGTCCCGTGCGTCCTGGCTGTTCGTGCTCTGTGCAAACCTGTAAAAAGCGTCCCTCACAGATACTCCCATCTGCAGGTCCGCATTAAGCCTTGCGTACCGTTTCTTCATGGTTGGATGAAGAAGAGGAGCTTTCGACACATCGTCAACAGCCTGCATAATGCTCTTTCCGGCACGCAGCGACGCACCGAGCTGTTCCAGAGATGCGGCGTATCTTTCCTCAAATTTCTTTTCTGCCTGCATGTTCATAATGTCAAGAATGATATCCGGCATTCTGAGACCGAACACGGCAAGGATAAGTGCGATAAATGCATTTTCGGTGATATAAAAACTTACGACGGTCAGGACAACAGGTGCTACAAGCAGGATCGTAAGATATATCTCTATTGCCATCCCGCCTATGACAGACAGTTTTGACTGCCTTTCACGCAGGTATTCTGAGATAAAATCCTCTTCCTTTGATATGGAATTTTTGTTTTTCAAATGTACGAGGGCAACGATATAAATACCGATCAGAAACACTGACAGCGCTATAATAAAAGCGATCTGCCCCGGATAAATATCAAAACTATGCATAATAATCAGCCTCCTGCCGCATTAAACAGATTATCGTTAAAATCAACTTCCCTGTTTCGGAAATTCTGCAGGATATGAACGGGAATATTTCCTGCAAATTCGAACTCCTTCTTCTTTCTGTTAAAAATGAAAATATCTTTAACAATGACTTTTCCTTCCGGGCTTACCCCATCTATATAGGAAATGCTTGTTATCTTCCTGCTCCCGTCCTTGAACCTTGTGATCTGCACGATGACCTGTATTGCCTCAGCAATCTGCATGGCAATGGACTTTTCAGAGAAATTGGCATCCTCATTCATCGTGTAAAGGATAGGGATACGCACATCGACCATGTTTTTGGGTGAATTTGCATGAATGGTACTCATGGATCCCTCATGTCCTGTACTCATGGCGGAGATAAGGTCTACTACGGAACCGTCGCGCGTCTCTCCGAGGATAATCCTGTCAGGTCTCTCACGAAGTGCGTTCTTGACGAGCGCTTTCTGGTCGACATCCATCATTTCCTTTGTCTTGGAGCGGCGCACTTCCCTGCGCCTTACGTTTGACTGCTGAAGTTTCAGCTCGCAAGTATCCTCTATAGTGATGATGAGTTCGTCATCTGGAATATATCCAGAAAGCATATTCAGGAGTGTCGTTTTTCCGGTTCCCGTTCCTCCGCTTACGAACATGCTGACTTTGGCCCTTACGCATGCTTTCAAAAATTCCAGCATCGGTACATTCAGTGATCCTTTTTCAAGGTAGTCATCACCGGAAAGCACAGCATTGTTGAATTTACGTATTGTCAGCGTCGCTCCGTCCGGTGAGACAGGCATAATCATTGCATTCACACGGCTTCCGTCGGCAAGCCTTGCGTCAACGATAGGTGTTGTCGTATTGATCTGCCTTCCGCATCTTTGCACAATCCTTTTGATTATGATCTCAAGGTGCTCTTCATTATTGAACCGGACCTGCGTACTTATTATTTTCCCCTGCTTTTCTATGACAATGTTGTCATATCTCTGTACGACGATCTCTGTCACTTCCGGATCGGAAAGAAATTCCTCAATGGGCCCGTTTCCAAGGATCGTCATGAGGACGGTTTTTTCTATGCGAAGGCACTGTTCATAGTTCATCCGCCCGGAACGCTCCAGCTTTCCGCACTCTATCTTAACTGCATCCCTGATCTTACCGCTGAGCTCTTCGATGGACTTGTCATGCATAGCCTCAGAAAATCTGTCAGAGATTTTCCCGGTGATGAGTTTTGCCATCTTCTGCTCTTCTTCATCGGGATTGATATGTTCGCGGTTTATCCTGTCTTTGATCTCCGCGCGTTCGCGTTTCCTGGCCGTATACCTGTCTTCAACGAGGGAAGCTTTTGTGTTTTTATCTTCTTCATCTGCCTGTATGGTTTCATTAAAATTCTTTACACGTTCTCGCCGCGTGCTTTCGTACATGTCCTCAATCAAAGTCTTTGTTTTTGCCACTATTTTTCTCCTTTTGGTTCTGCCCGTTTCGAAGTCTTATACAAAAGAGGCACCGGACAAAACCGATGCCCCTGTGATCCGGACGCTTATACCATGTCAGGACTTCCTTCCGAACAGCCTTGCAAAGAAACCGGGCTTTTTAGTCTCTACGTCACTTATGACGTGTTCATCTCCGAAAATGTAGGATGCAATCTCTTTCATGCTGTTCGTGAAAGCATTATTCGCTGTATAGACAAGCGGCATGCCCTCGTTATTCGCAGCTCTTACGCTGTCGCTGTCATTGATAACAGCAATGCACTCAATAGGCCTGTTTGTCTCCGGATTTTCAATGATGCTTCTGGCGTCATCAAGGGAGAGCTTTACGGCCTTTTCAGGTTTTACCTTATTAACAACAACCCTGAACTTGGAGAGATCAAAATTGATCTTATAAAGCGTATTGATCAGACTGTCGTTGCAGTTGATCGTATTGATGTTCTGTGTGATTACCATAAGGACCAGATCCGCCCTTTCCAGGCATATAGTTGTCGAATCCCTTGTATTATTTCCCGTATCACATATGATAAAGTCAAACTCACCAAACCGGATCAGGTTATCGATGACAATCTGCATTTCGATGGTATCAATGCCGATGCTGTCATCGTTGCTGATCGGAGCTGCAAGCGCATACAGACCGCTGTCCTTGCTGTAAAGAAGGTATCTCTCAATCTCTTTTTTTGTAAAGGTTATCCTTTTAGGATTTTCTCCGTTCTGAATCCGTTCCCGGATATCCTCGGCCCATATGGTAAGGCAGGACCGTTCTCTCGCCACATCAGAATCAAGGTTAAGGGTCTGAACAACGTCGCCGAAATCGATATTGTAATCTACGATACAGACGCGGTACTTATTACGTCCGTTGCTGATCAGAGAAAGGTATGTGGCAAGCTCTGTCGCAATGGTCGTTTTTCCAACTCCGCCTTTTGCGGAAAAAACAGTAATTACTTTTGTCTCCTGCTTTTTCCCTGCGATATCTTTCTCGAACTCTCTTTTCGCTCTCCTGTTTTCTCTTTCCGCGTTTCTCCTGTCCCGAACGTTTTTCCTGCTTCTTGCTCTCTCTGTTCCGCTCCTGCTAAAAGACTGCCTGCTGTCCGCACGTTTTCTTGTTTCTGCCGGGGTGTACCTGTCCTCATAGGGATCTTCATCCTCGTACCCGTCGTCTTCATATTCGTCATACTTATCGTCATCTGTATAGGCGTCATCGTCATACTCATCATCATAATCGGAGTAACGGGAGGAGCCTGTTTTTTTATTTCTTCCGCTGCCGCTGCTTCTTACGCTTCTGCCGTTTCTTCCGGACGGGCCTCTCCCGTAATCTTCATCCTCTTCATATTCATCAACATACTCGTCCTCATACGGATCATCATAATCATAGTATCTGTCTTCATATCCATCATCCCTGTCGTTTGCAGGATCCTCATTCCACGGTCTTTTTCTCTTTGAATCAGCGTCTCTTTTAGGCTGCTCCCTTCTTGCCCCGCGTCTTCTCCTGGTCATCTCATCAGATGCATAATCATCATCGTTATCCTCTTCATCATCTGAAGCAGACGCTGTGATTTCCTGCGGTTTCCTTTTGGCAGGTCTTTCCTTCTTTTTTCTCTTTGTGGATGTTTTTCTGCTTACAATATCATCCTCCTCTTCTGTCTCTTCTGCTGCGTCGAACTCCATGTCTTCGACGTTATCATTTTCGGCCTGCCTGTTCGCTGGATTTGTCTTTCTTTCTGCTCTTTCCTTCTGCTCATCATTATCATCTTTGTTGATAACAATGACTTTCCCTTCCTTGATCTTATCCAGCAGCTGTACCGCCCTTGCAGTCATTCCAAAACACGGGATCTCATTCTCAGCCGCCTTTTTTAATCCCGATGCGTTCCTTGCGTAGCATGTTACGGGGACACCGATGTTCCAGTCCGGGTAGCTGTCCAGAAGGTCTGCGTTTACTACAGCTTCTGTTGCTACGTTTTCGTTTACTGATGCCTCGATGCTGTCCATTCTGCTCTCATAACAAAGATCAAAAGAATCATAGTCTCCAAGGGTTCTCCTTCTTTCTATGTCCTTTCTGAATGCCGCATCAGTTTCAATTATAAGGATATTCCTCTGCATTTTTTCTCCCTTCTATTACTTATTCACCGCCTCCGCCTTCCGGAATCGGAGACTGTGCTTCTGTATCTGTTTCGCTGGCCGTGTTCGAAGAACTGTTTTCCTGCGTACTCTCTGCAGCAGGATCCGTATAGGTCATATCCTGTCCGGGTGCCTGGTAAGAGGATCCGTTTACAAGGCCGAAATACAGTTCTGAATAAGTAGCAGCTTCAACGAGCTTTAAAGATTCCTCTGTTGATACTTCAATCGTTGCTGCTATAAGATCACCGTCCGAATCTTTTTCTACGGTGAGAACACGCATATTGGCAAAAATAAGTGTCGTCCCGGTCACTCCTGAATTGGTATATCCGGTTGAATAGATATTGACTCTCGATCCTTCTTTCAGGTCCTTTGTGACGCCTGAAATGGAAGTAACAGGTACGGTGACGGCCACCTTCTTGTCGTCCATGGTCATTTCTATGTATGACCCTCCGTCAATGGACAGCATTGACTGTGTGAGCGGCATCCCCTTTGCAACGTCCATTCTGAGCGCATTTTCCTTTGTCTCTATCAGTTCGTGCTTGTTGCTTCCGGTTACAAACTGTGTTGAAGCGTCAATACCGGCTCCCGCGAATACGATCTTTGAATCAACCTGCATAGGCGTCAGTATATCTCCGCTTACTACCGTTCCCGCCCTGTAATTGTCATTAAAAACATAAATCGTTGTTTTTTGCGGGACCAGATAAAAATAGATAGATACTCCCGCTGCGACGGCAAGGACAAGGGCAATTAAAAGAATCAGCATGATCTTTTTGTTTTTTGAGTTCACTTTTTTCCTCCTTTGCTTTTCCTGCAATAAGTATGGAAGAAAAGAACTCCTGATTTCCTTTTTCTGGATAATCAGAAGTTCTTTTTTGCAGATTTTTTTCAGAGATCTTTTCCCTGTATCTTCTTTTTGAGCAGCACTGTGTCAAGTTCCGTATTTGTCGGCGTGTTAACGTTCAGCCTTGCGATCTGGACAAGGATAAGTTCCGCGTCCTTAAAATCGAATGTCCGCGACGTCTGGCAGACGAACCATCCGGTAGGGCTCCTCGGGAACCACTTCACCAGGTCCCTGTCATCAATCCTCTCTTCCCTTCCGACTGTGCGGACGACCACGTTGATGTCGTCTACCCGCTTCAGCCTTCCGGCAAAGACAAGTCCGCTGTTTGCTATGACGGACGTCGGCATATCAGAGATTTTCTGTGTGATGGCGAATACAAAAAGCCCGTAGCCTGCCGACTGGTCAAGGATCTGTTCGAACTGCGATTCTCCCGGCAGTGATACGTCCCCGCCGCCCTTGGCCGTATCTGAACCGATCAGTATTTCGTTCGCTTCCTCGATGACCAGTACTGTCTCGTACTGGTCGTCCGCGAGAAAGCCGCCGTCATGTGCCACCGCATACTTGAAGAACCCGCTCGTTATCGCTCCGAAGATGAAGTTCTTGAACGTGTTCTCAAGCCCCTTTGATTCAAGGACCGTAACATCGTCCTTTCCGATCAGCTCGTCGATGCCGACACCCTCCGATGTCCCGTAGAGCTTGTGCTCTATGGAGTACTTTCTTCCAAAGCAGGAGAGCCTTTCAAGGAGCCTTGCGTAGGCGTCGCGGGTATCATTCCCCGCCTTGCCCGTCTTGTTGTTCGGGTTCTCGAGGTTGGCCTTTTCATACTCCATCCTCCTGTACACTTCCTCAAAGCATACCTTTCCCGACAGCTCCTGCACCTGGTCCTGTTTGTCCTCGTCAAACACGCCCTTTTCGCTGTACAGGGCATAGACTACGCTTGCGATCATCTGTTTG
>ODAI012512571.1_pt1 | contig 21746 bp, 14 predicted proteins | sample 1539321 | NCBI WGS metagenome assembly ODAI01 (sample SAMN02144231, study PRJEB22623) | gut metagenome | biome: sheep rumen | host: Ovis aries | place: New Zealand | reverse complement strand
GGAAAGAAAACCATCTCGTACAAGATTTTCTACAATGCACTTGACACAGTCAAGGAAAAGATGGCTAACGAAGAGAAGCCGGCTCTCGAAATCTGGAAGCAGGCTCTTGACAACATCACCCCGCTGGTGGAGGTGAAAAGCCGTCGTATCGGTGGTGCCACTTTCCAAGTGCCTACTGAGATTCGTGCCGACCGCAAGGAGGGCACTCTTATCAGCATCCTTCATCTTTGCCTTGACGGTATCAAGGGCATTGTAGAAAATCTCGTATGAGATTGACTTCTTTCCATCATACATCAGATGGTTCACGAACTTCGACACTTTCTTGTCGTTGAAGACTGGATCCGGCAGGATCACGCGCTTCTTTGGTTTTGCTTTTCTCATTTTGTTTTGAATGATTAAATTCTGCCTGGGTTGTTCCTTACTTGTCCTTCAACGCTCTCACGCGAGCATTTACTCAACCTTATAAAACTTCACCAGCAAAACGGTTTTTGTTTCTTTTTTGTCTTTTGGGGCTTGTAACCTTCTCCGGTTATTACTTCTTAGCCTTCGGACGTTTAGCACCGTACTTCGAGCGGCGCTGAGTACGACTTGCTACACCAGCGGTATCGAGCGTACCGCGAACGATGTGGTAGCGAACTCCAGGGAGGTCTTTCACACGACCGCCACGCACAAGCACGATAGAGTGCTCCTGCAGATTGTGTCCCTCTCCTGGGATGTAACTGTTTACTTCCTTCTGGTTAGTCAAACGAACACGGGCAACCTTACGCATTGCCGAATTAGGCTTCTTAGGTGTTGTGGTATAGACACGCACGCAGACACCGCGACGCTGTGGACAGTTGTCCAAGGCCGGCGACTTCGACTTGTCAACAATCACCTTTCTGCCTTTTCTTACCAATTGTGAAATTGTAGGCATAATTACTTGTTTTTTAAATTGTTATATATTATTTTGTATGTATTCAACAACAATACGCACCTTTCCCTTTGGCGCTTTTGGGGTGCAAAGGTACAAAATTTCCTTGATTTCACCTAATATATTGGAGCATAAAGCAGAGCAAATATTGGGTTTTTAATAAAAAATAACATCTTTTAGTCTCTCTTACAAGACAAAAGATGTTATTCTGTTTCTAAAAGAGTATTATTTTGCTTCTATGCTTCACCATTTCCGGTTCCGAAGGGCGCTATAGTGCGCGGTCCCTGCGGCTGGTTTGGTATCTTAATCTGTCCGAACTCGCGCTCGTAGCGCATGATGTTCTCCTGCAGCGCACCAAGCAGCCGCTTTGCATGTTCGGGTGCCAGAATCACGCGGCTTTTCACTTGCGATTTCGGCACTCCCGGCAGCACACGTGCGAAGTCTATGACGAAGTCGCTGCTCGAATGCGTAATAATTGCAAAATTTGCATATTCTCCCTGTGCCACGTCTTGTGACAGTTCTATCTGGAGACCCTGGTTCTTGTTTTCTTCCATTGTTATCTGTATCTTATTGCTACCGACTGTATCGTCGTCTGTTTTACTTCTTTTCTCTTTTCTCTTCGCGCGTCTCGTTCTCATACTTGATAGTCACCGATGGATACGACCTGTTAAGCAGTATCACCGAGATACATCCCTTGCTGGTCTCGAAGAGTGCCTCTTTGTGGTCTTCGCCGTGCAGGTTTGCTCCGGGCATCACGTCGAGTTCCTCTGCCAGAGCATCGCGCTTCTGCTGCCACAGTTCGCGCGTGCTGTCGTTGTACGTTGCGGTATAGTCTTCCTGCACAGCTATGATGGTATCGTTCTTCTGTGCCACTGTCACCATGAAGTTTCCGTTACCGTTGTTGAGCACTGTCATCGTCTCGTCTGTTGCAGCGGTATCCAGCTGTAGTCCACGCGCCTTGAGCGAATCGACGAATGCCTTTGCCGACATACCCATCGACAGCCCCTCATAGTTAAGATACTCTCTCTCTCCGCTGCAGGCCGTCATTACGGCAGTAGCAACGGCAGCAATTACTAATTTCTTCATACCTTATTATTTTAACATTTCCACATTATTATATATATGTAGTCCGTGGTTTCCTACTCCGACAGCATGGTCACTTCGATGCGCCGTCCCTGCGCGAGGAATGCCTTTGCCATTGCCTGCACGTCGGCGGCAGTCATCTCGTCGCACATCTTGCAGTAACCGGCATCGAAGTCCTCATGGTCATCGAGCTCGTGCCACATTACGTAGTCCCAGTAGTCGTTGGTGATGGCCAGCTGTTCATACTGTTTCTTCAGATATTTTCTCACCTTGTCCATGCTCGACTCCACAGGTCCGTTGGCAGCAATATTCTCCAGCTGCTTGTATATTATCGGGTTCAGCTCTTCGTAGCGGTTGGGGTCGGCATTGTATGCAATCTTCAGCAGTGCGTCGGGATTGTTGCGCTTGTCGAGGTCGAAAGCCACGCTTACGCCGTAAGTACCTCCCTTTTCCTCGCGCACGCTGTCGGTATATGCTATCGAGAGCACTCGCTTGAGGAAGTCGAGAGCCAGGTCGTTCTTTGGTGTGAACGGTATGTCGGCGGTATAGAATATGCTCACGTTAGCCAGCGGCGTGGCCATCTTCTTGCGGAATGTGCGCACGAAGTTGCCGTTGCGTATGTCGGCGATGTTCCCGGCATTGTATGTCTCTTTCTTTCCCTGTGCCGGCAGCGATGCGAGATACTGGCAGAGCATTGGTCGCAGCTCGTCGAGATCTACTTTGCCTACTATTACCGTCTGGAATCCTGCTGCGTCACTGAAGCGCTCGCGGTATATCTTCAGAATGCGGTCGTAGCTCACTTGGTCGAGCATTGCCTGTGTCGTCGGCCTGTGTCGTGGGTGGTCGTCGTACATTATCTTCGCTATCGAGTCGTTGTATGCCACCTTCGGGCTGGCGTCGCGGTTGGTCAGGAACGAGCGTGTACGGTTCACGAGGCTCTCGAATGCCACGGTGTCGCGTCGCGGCTGTGTGAAGTAGAGATATGTCAGCTCGAACATCGTCTTGAGATCCTTCACCGAACTGGTGCCTCCAATCGACTGCCGCATACTGCCTATCGACGGGCTCACGCGCACCGACTTGCCTGTAAGCATCTTGCGCAGTGTTGTAGCATCGTAGCCTGCCACGCCGGCATCAGCGATGGCACTGTTCAGCAGCGAGAAGTTCGGTATGTCGTCGTCGCCATAGAGAGATGTTCCTCCCCATCCTCTCATGCGCATCTGCACCGCGTCGGCACTGAATTCGGTGGGTTTCACATACACCTTCATTCCATTGCTCAGCGTGAACTCCCTGAACCCATGTTCCACGTCCTTCTCGCCGACGATGGTGCCCGGTGTAGGCAGCTGCTCTATGAGGTTGGTAGCCAGTTCAGGCTCTGAGTATGCCTCGTAATTCTGCGCCTGGGCGTCAGTTACGGCTTTCTCCAGCTCAGTCTCTGTCGGCAGTGTCAGCTCCTCTTTGTCGGGAGCATAGAGTATGAGCACTTGGTTGCGGTCGGTGATGAGTTTTCTGGCCGCATCGTTGACGTCGGCGAGCGTCACCTTTGCGTCGAACTGCTTTATCAGTCGTTCCTGCTCTGCTGCCGATATGAGCGGTTCGCCGTTGAGGAAGTTCAGCACACAGCGATTCACGAAGTACGAGTTGCGGCGGTCGCCCTCCATCTTTGCCGAGCGTTCGGCTGCCGTCGTCTGAATCTTCTTTGCACGCTCCAGCTCCTGCTGTGTGAATCCATGCTGGCGCACGCGTTCCAGCTCACCCACTGCGGCGGCAATGCCTCCGGTGATGCTGTCCTGCTTGCAACTGACGCTCAGGCTGAAGGCGTCCATCGTGCGCGACACGAAGAAGCTGCCGGCCTTTGCCGTAGCACTCATATACGGCGGATTGGGCAGTTGCTTCAGTTCCGTCAGCCTGCCGTTTATCATATATGCCACGAGCGAGGCCATATAGTCGTCCTTCACATACTCCACGCTGTTCTTCTCGGCGTCGGGCGTTGCCGGCTGTTTCATATACAGATGGGCCAGCACTATAGGCTGCTCTTTCTCTTTCTCGACGGCGACAATCATTTTGTCGTTCAATCCCACCTTATAATATATACGTTCTGCAGGGTTCTTCGGCGCCTTAATCTTCGAGAACAGCTTCTGTATTTTCTTCTCCATCTTATCTACGTCGATGTCGCCCACTACCACGATAGCCTGAAGATCGGGGCGATACCACTTATGATAGTAGTCGCGCAAATCCTGATAGGCAAAGTTCTCCACGATGTCCATCGAGCCTATGGGCATACAGTCCTCATACTTCGTGCCACGATAGATTTTCGGCATCACGTTCTCCATCATCCTCTGCAGGGCCATGCCGGCACGCCGTGTGCGCCATTCTTCCTTTATCACTCCACGCTCTTTGTCTATCTCCTCGTCTTCGAGGTTCAAGAAGTGGCTCCAGTCGTTGAGTATCAGGAGGCACGAGTCGATCACTCCCTCGCGCTTCACGGGCACTGCTCCCACATGATATACCGTCTGCTCCACACTGGTATAGGCATTGAGGTTGGCTCCGAACTTCACTCCGATAGTCTCGCACCATGGCACGATGCCCAGTTGCTTGCCTTTTCCGGGGAAGTGCTCCGTACCGTTGAATGCCATGTGCTCAAGGAAGTGGGCCAGTCCGCGCTGCCGAGGCTCCTCCTGTATCGACCCTACTTTCTGTGCGATGTAGAAGTCGGCCAGTCCAGCCTCCTTGTTGTGATGGCGGATGTAGTAGGTCAATCCGTTCTTCAGTGTTCCCTTACGCACAGCCCGGTCTTGTTCCAACGGCTGTGCCGCGCCTCCCGTCATCAATGCTGACAGAAGGCAAACAGTTAAAATTCTTTTCATTGAAATCATATTATTTGTGGTTACGGTTATTCTATTCAGTCAGCCGACGCAGCTCTTCCACGTCTTTTCCTAACTGCGCTGCGATTTCTTCTATAGTATGTCCCGCATCAAGAAAGAGTTTTATAGTGCTGCGCAACATATTATCTTTCTCAGCTATCACGACATTCTGCTCCGCTATATGGTTGTCTTTCTCTGCTATCACGACATCCTGCTCAGCTATATGGTTGTCTTTCTCTGCTATCACGACGTTCTGCTCCGCTATATGACGGTTCTTCTGTTCTATTTCCCTGTCCTTGAGCATGATTGTTGTATCACGCTTCTCTATTACAGAGAAGTATTCGTCTTCCACATCCATCCGATGCCTCATGTCGCTGTCGGCCGCCGCCTGAGTGAGGCGGTGCAGAATGCGCTGCATGTCACCGTCGTCAGAGTAGAGAGTCTCGTCTATACGCAGCACCTGTTCGTCGTCGTCGTCCCTGTTTTTCTGGTCGAACACGCTCAGCACCATGTCCAAGCGGTTGTTTATTTGGCCATGAAGACGCGGTATCTGCACGATAATGCTCTCGTGGGTCAGGCTCTCCACAAAGGGGTCTGGCAACCCATGCGTCACCACATTGTCGTTATAGTCGCGTGCCTGATGGTTGACATACAGCACCGGCTCCTCAATGTCGCCCACCTTGTGGCCTAACAGATAGACGGCTACCATCGGCAGAGCATACTCACCAACCATGTTCCTCGGGTTGCGGTACTGAACACCGAGATACTGCCTGAAACGGAGCGTCTCCGTCTCCACCCAAGTCTTCTGCAGTTCCACGAGGATGAGACGCTCACTGCCGTCACTCTCACGAACCTTGGCACCGAAGTCTATTCGGAACACTGACAAGCTCTCGCGCTCATCGTTGCTATACTCATGAGGACGCACGTCCACCTGCAAGACGTCCTTCTTTAGCAGAGCTGAGAGTATTGTGCGGGCTATGCGCTCGTCCTCCATCAGATACTTGAACACCACGTCGTAAATAGGATTGGCTACTATCATGTTTCACCTCGATTTTTGTATTCAGTGTGCAAAGATACGAAATAAACAGGACAAAATGTAATATCATTATCATTTTTTTGCAAAAATACTCTAAAACATCCAATTTGTCAAGCGCGGAAATGCTGTCGTCAGGAACGACGACATAAGATTTTTTTTAAAAAATTTTGGTAGTTTCAGAAAAGTTTGTAACTTTGTCGCCGTGTTCGCCAAAGCCAACGGGCAAAGGTCTCTGTGGCATCGGGCATAACACACCGACATTGTGGGTAAATGCAGAGAAGCATTGTGCTTCGTCTTGTAAACTGAAATCTGGAAAATTTCAACAACGGCAAGATGACATAGTGGCTCTCTCACGCGATAGCGTGGGATTGTTGTATCGCTATATCTTCCGTTAAGGTATTCCAGAACCTCAGTTTAGAGATGTAGGACAAAAACAGTCTTACGCTTTTTCTGTGTTTGTGCTTAAGCACCTCGCCTGTACTATATGCGACGGACTTTAGAGTATTAACTAACATAATTATTAACAAAAAACAAAACAAGATGAAAAAACAAATTACGTTTTTCAAAACGCTCCTCGCTGCAGCACTGCTCGGCGTGGGCGCTAATGCGTGGGCAGAAGTAACCCCTTACAGTGAGGCATATTCTGCAGGAAGTACCGCAACAGGATGGAAGTCCAAAACAAGCGGCCGTTTCACCCCGGTTATCCTCAGTGAGGAAGACAACTACTATTTGTCAGTTACCCAGGGCGAGAGGAACAACAATGGCACAACTGTTACAGGAGAGGTACTTGCAGGAAAGGCAGAAGCCGGTGATGATTTCACTCTTTCATTTGACATGCGTCTTAGCAATTCCAACAACCAGTCTCCAGTTTCATTGGAAATTAAGGATGCTGCTAACTCTGGCATTATCTTCTCGCTGACGGCAACAGGTAAAAATGCGACAACATGGAAAATCAATGGAACCGAAAACATTGTTACACTGCCCAACTCAGGTGCTGGCATGGCTGTAACAGATATCACTTGGATAAGCTATAAGATTTCCCGTTCAGGTTCGCTTACCTATATTACTATTACAAATAAGGAAACGGGTGACGAGATCTTCGAACGCCAGACTGTTGACGGAGCCAGTGCTACAGGTGGACTTGGAAACATCGTCTTCACCACAAGACGATACAATGCAAACTTCGCTATCGACAACATAGAATTGCGTGAGTTGCAGAGTGGTGATGTGCCCGCCGTGACACCTGTAAACTATACTATCAAGTATAAAGACGAGAGCGACAACACCATCAAGGACGACATTGTAAAAACATCGTTTGTGGGTGCTGAGGTAACAGCTTCTGCCGATGAAGTAGCACCTGTTTATTCCAACGACAAAAAATATCTTTACAAGTCTGGCAACGAGACGATTACTCTTGTTGCTGAAGAAGCATCCAATGTAATCACACTGGTTTACCGTGAGGCTGCAACCTACAAATATACAATTAATGCAACAGACGGAAGCGGCAACCTGATAGAAGTTCTGGCAAGCGGCAGTGCATACGAAGCAGATGCAGTAAAAGCCGCTTATCCGGTTTATGTGAATAACAATGGTACTTTATATACGAAGGATGCCACAGACAAGAGTTTCCAAACAACATTCACCTTGTCTGAAGACGACTATGTATTAAACTACACATACAAAGCTAGCGATATCACCAATGTTGCTTTCTATACAGAAGGTGAGAAAATAGAAGGTGCTACTGTATTTGCAGCCGGAAATGCAGACGCTCGCAGTTCAAATGCAGCTGTTGGCTATGCAACAGAATCCGACTTGGCAATCACAACATTGACTCCTGGAGAATATAGAGTACATGGAGTAGGATTCTTCCCATCAGGCGCCGGAGGTACCATAACTATCACAGATGGTACAAACAATCTGCTGGTAATTTCAGGCAAGAGTGCAAACTCTTTGCCAAAAGATTCTACTTTCACGATAGGCGACAACACTACTGTATATCTTGCAGCTGGTGGCAATGAAAACTCTGCTCTTGACTATGTTTATTTCGTTCGCACAAGCGACGATGCCGTTAGCTTCACTCTCGGAGCTGATGAAAGCGTGTCTTACAAGAGCTATGTCACAAAGAACGCTACCAACTTCACTGACAACGGCTTAGAGGCATACGTAGCTACCGCTTCCACAGACACTAAGGCTACTCTGAAAAAGATTGAAAAGGCTCCTGCCGGCACTCCGGTTATCCTGAAAGGCACGAAGGGCCAGACCACTGCCATCAATTTCTCTGACGAAGAGATTGAGGCTCCTGCCGTTAACCTGCTGAAGGCTTCTACCGGCACCGCTATCTCAGCCTCTGAGAGCAAGTATGTGCTGGCATTCAACGACTCGAACTGGGAGTTCTGCCACTTCGAGGGCACACTCTCTGCCGGTAAGGTTTATCTCGACGTTCCTGCCAGTGCCAAGAGCCTTGAGATTGTCTTCGAGGGACAGACCACAGGCATTAACGATGCTTCGCGTCTGAATGCAGAAACAACAAAGGAGAATATTGTCTTCAACCTCAACGGTCAGCGCATCGCTGCTCCGCAGAAGGGCATCAACATTATCAATGGCCGCAAGGTTATCGTGAAATAAAACTGCACATAGTAAAATCAATAAAATAAAAAAAATATGAAGAAAACATATATTCAGCCACTGGTAACAGTGGAGAGCGAAGAGATAGAAAATCAGCTGCTGGCTGATTCAGAAATAATTGGAATCAATGAGACCGACATCATCACCGATGAGTCGAATGTTGCCGGCCGCGATGATGAAATCTTCTCAGCTTGGTGATTAAAATAGGTTTATATATAAAATATTGTTTTTAATAATCGTTCCCTCCGGAAATCCGCGAGGACAGAAGAGGGGATAAAAAAAAAGTTACATGCCCCACCATAATCCGTGAGGACGCTATGTGGGTAAACAAACAAGCAAGCCGGTCTGCCTCGACGCAGGGCGGTTTGTTTTCTTTAATTACCAATATTTAGGTATTGCGAGGCCGTGAAAAATGTTGTAATTTTGCAGCCGGAAATAGGAAACGACGCTCCCCGGCGACAGAATGCCTATTTATAGATATGAGAAGGACAAGGTTTATAGCATCGGTCTTGGCAATGATAGCCTTTGTGCTCAGTGCTAACGGCCAGACATATACACTTGCAGGCATCGTCGTTGACAACGACAACGGCAAGGCGGTGGAATATGCCTCGGTGCTGCTTGCCGAGAGTGGGCAGTGGGCAGTGACCAACAGCAATGGCGAGTTCACCATCAAGCACGTGCCGCAAGGCAAAGCCACGCTCAGCGTGCAGTGCTTAGGCTACGTCAGGCGCACGCTGCCAATGGAGCTGCGACGCGACGTCACCAATCTGCGCGTGAAGATCAAGGCCGACAATCTGAAGCTCGATGAGGTGGTAGTCACAGCACGGCGCAAGACCGACGAAGCCACCACAAGCTACACCATCGACCGAACCACACTCGACAACCAGCAGATGCTGAATCTCGGCGACCTGCAGTCGCTGTTGCCAGGCGGCAAGACGGTGAACAGCACACTAATGGACGACTCGCGCCTGTCGCTGCGCAGCGGCAGCAGCGAGAAAGGCAATGCATCGTTCGGAACGGCAGTAGAGATTGACGGCGTACGCATCGACAACAACGCCATGACCGGCGAAACGCTCGGTGCGAGCACTCGCAACATCTCGTCGTCGAACATCGAGAGCGTGGAAATCGTCACAGGCATACCATCGGTGGAGTATGGCGACCTGAGCAACGGCGTGGTGAAAGTATCGACACGAAAGGGAAAGTCGCCATTTATCATTGAAGGCAAAATCAATCAGCACACCCATCAGGTGGCGGTCAACAAAGGCTTCGCCCTCGGCAGCCGCGGAGGAGTGCTGAACGCATCGTTCGAACACGCCCAGAGCTTCACAAACATATCATCGCCGCACACAGCCTATCAACGCAACACCCTCTCACTACACTATATGAACATGCTCGTTGGCGGCGACAGGCCGCTGACGCTCAACCTCGGATTCTCTGGCAACGTAGGAGGATATAACTCGGAGGCCGACCCCGACCAGATGCTCGACGACTACGACAAGGTGCGCGACAACGCACTGCGCGGAAACATCGACCTGAACTGGATGCTAAACAAGAAATGGCTCACAAACATTGAGCTGAAGGCAGCGGTGAACTACAGCGACAAGCGGTCGGAGAGCTACTACAACACCAACAGCGCCTCGACACAGCCATACGTCCACACACGCTCGCAGGGATATTTCATAGCGCGCGACTACGACGCCGAACCCGATGCCAACATCATCCTCGGGCCTACGGGCTACTGGTACGTGCGACGCTACGGCGACCAGAAACCGCTCGACTGGAGCGTGAAACTGAAGGCACAGCACAACTCGCATTTCACCGTCGGCACGCGCCAGGTGCGCAACCGCATCATCGCCGGTGCACAATACAGCGGCAGCCGCAACAACGGCCGCGGGACATACTATGAAGACATGCGCTACGCACCGTCGTGGCGCGAATACCGATACGACGAGCTGCCCACACTGAACAATATCGCATTCTATGCCGAGGACAAGCTCTCGGTGGCAACAGCAAAGCTGAGCACACTGGAGCTGACCGCCGGACTGCGCGACGACATCACAGCCGTCAGCGGTTCCAGCTACGGCACGGTGTCGAGCCTCTCGCCACGCGTGAATGCCAGATACATATTCTGGCAGAGCCGCCGCAAGCGCATCGTCAGCGACCTGAGCATCCACGCCGGATGGGGAAAGTCGGTGAAGCTGCCGTCGTTCCAGGTGCTCTTCCCCTCACCGTCATACAGCGACCACCTCGTGTTCTCAAGCACCAGCGACAGCGAGAACCGCTCCTACTACGCCTACCACACCTACCCCATGACGGCGCAATACAATCCCACGCTGCGATGGCAATACACCAACCAGACCGACGTCGGCATCGAGGCCACCATCAAAGGCACGCGCATAACGCTGTCGGCATTCCATCACCGCACATACCGTCCATACATGTCAACGGCAGTCTATATGCCTTTCAGCTATAATTACACCGCACCGTCGGCACTCAACGCACTGCCCATAGCAGCCGACGACCGCACGTTCACCATCGACGCCACGACTGGCACGGTGACGGCTGCGCCACGCTCCGGAGGCGACAGCTATGAACTGGTCAACAGCGAGCGACACACCTACGTGGGCAACAACACATACATCAACGCCGACCCTATCGACCGGTACGGCTTAGAATGGATTATTGACTTCGCGAAAATCAAGCCACTGCAGACGAGCATCCGGCTCGACGGCAACTACTATTACTATAAAGGCATCGACGAGACGCTCTTTGCCGACGTGCCACTCGGCATCTCTACATACATGAAAGACGGACGGCCCTATCAGTATATCGGATACTACCGTGGCAGCGACGCCACATCAACGGGCTACTCGGCCAGTGCATCGGTGAGCAACGGCTCGCTGTCGAAGCGGCTGAACATGAACGCCACCATCACTACTCACATACCAAAGATACGCATGGTAGTGGCACTGCGCATAGAATGCTCGCTCTATCAATACAGCCGCCGGCTGAGCGAACTGAGCAACGGAACGCGCGGCATAGTGGTGGAGAACGGCAGCGACAACTTCGGCACAGCCTACGACGGCACTACAGAGAACCAGTACATCGCCGTGTATCCGGAATACTACTCCACATGGGAAAACCCCGACGAGCGCATTCCCTTCGCCGACGTATTCACCAAGGCATACGCCGATGCCAACAACGCAACGCTACCGGCTGCCGAACAGGCTGCGGCAAAGACGCTCTATGACGACCTGTCGCGACTCGTGGTGCGAAGCAACTATCCCTACACGATGAACCCCGACCGGCTGTCGGCATACTACTCTGCCAACATCAGCATCACAAAGGAATTCGGCGACCATGTGTCGGTGTCGTTCTACGCAAACAACTTCATTAACAACATGGGAAGGGTGCGCTCTACACAGACTGGGCTGGAGACATCGCTCTTCGCCAGCAGCTACATTCCGAGCTTCTACTACGGACTGTCGCTGAGGCTGAAACTCTGAACAACGGATTAAGACAGACAAGAAAGAATCGGATGAGACGGATATTATATATAATAATGTGCATGACGGTATGTGCGTGCAGCTACGATGAGAGCATCGAGCTGTGCAACGTCAGTGTTCAGCTGGTGTATCCAGAGGGGAGCATCGCCCCATACGCAGGAGCACGTGTGGAGATGAAGAGCAACACCAACGCACAGGTGTTCGTAGATTCAACCGACGCCACAGGCACAGCACGATTCATGCTTCCAGCAGGACTCTACGAGGCTCGTTCGTCAGACACACACATCACCTACGACTGGAGATATATCTTCAACGGCACACGCAGCATGGTGGTGGTATCGCCCGACAGTGCAAACATCATAAAGGTAGAACTGACGATGTCGAGAAAAAGAATAGTACATTAACATAAACACAAAGCATGTTTTCTATGAAAAAAAGAATCTTCAGCCTTATGGCTATGGCAGTGCTTCTGATGTTTCCTCTTACGATGAACGCAGAAGACGGAATGGTGCTGACCATTGCAGAGAATGACGGCACCACCCACAAGTTCGCACTCAGCGAAAGTCCTGTCATCACCTACTCCGGCGGCAATATCATTATTACGTGCGGCAGCCAGGTTGTGACCACACCTATGCAGGGAGTAAGCTCCTGTACGTTTGCCACCGAAACCATCGACACCGGCATCGACGACATCCGCAGCAGCGAGAGCGTGGAAAGCCAACCCGCATTCGACATACGCAACTCTCGCATCAGCGGACTGAAAAGCGGCAGCGAAGTGGCAGTATATTCGCTCGACGGCAAGGTGCTCATGCGCAGCCATGCCGACAGCGACGGCAATGCCTCGCTCAACCTTCAGTCGGCCACCAGCGGCATCTACATCATCAAGACGCCGACAAGAACAATCAAAATCACAAAGTAAACAATAAAGACATGAAAAAATTTCTACTTACGGCTATCGCAATGCTGACGATGGCAACTGGCGCATGGGCGCAGAACGTGTGGAACATGGTTATCACCAAAAACGACGGCACGCAGCAGACAATCAAAGTGAGCGACATCAAAAACGTGAGCTACACCGGCACTACGCTCGAAGACCAGTATGCCGACCAAGTGATTATCAAGGAACTGTACAACGGAGGATGCCCGAAGGACGACGGTAGCAGCTATTTCCAGCAGGACAAGGGATTCATACTCTACAACAACTGCAAGTATCAGGCTGTGGTCAACAACCTCTGCATCGCATTCTGTACACCCTACAACAGCCAGGCGAACAACTCCAACATCGATGTGTCGGGCAAGCTCGTCTATGCATCGCAGGGATTCATTCCGGCACTCAACGGAATATGGTATTTCCAAGAGCCGGTGGTAATCGAGCCATACTCGCAGATTGTGGTCAACGTGTCGGGAGCCATTGACAACACGCAGACCTATTCGCAGTCTGTGAACTATGCCAACCCTGAATATTACTGCATGTACGACCCTGAAGGCGGCTACAGCAATACATCATACTACCCCACTCCGGCCGACGTCATACCAACGTCGCACTACCTGAAAGCAGCCAAATACGGTCAAGGCAACGCCTGGCCGCTGAGCGTCACGTCGCCTGCACTATTTATCTTCCAGGTGAAGGGCCAGACACCGGCAGAGTTTGCATTCAATGCCGACAACCTGTGGTACGACGAGGGCAAGGCTCAGACTCCCGTCTATGCATCGGTGAAGATTCCCAACGAGTGGATTCTCGACGGCATCGAGGTGTTCTCTGCTGCTCATACGGAGAACACAAAGCGACTGACCGACGACATCGACGGTGGCGCAGTTTCGCTAACAAACAAGCTCGGACACTCGCTCTACCGCAACGTAGATAAGGAACAGACCGAGGCACTGCCCGAGAATGCCGGCAAACTGGTGTATGGCTACTCGCTCGGTGTAGGCACATCGACCGACCCCAGCGGCATCGATGCCGAGGCATCCATCGCCAACGGTGCACACATCATATATCTCGACAACAACAATTCAACCGGCGACTTCCACGAGCGTCAGAAATTCTCAATCAGGAAAAATTGAAACGCCTTGTTCAGTTCATTATAGCCTTAACGGCATCAGCGAGTGTCGGCGCACATACCGCCGGCGACTCGCTGCTGTTGCGCGACTTCACGTTTGTGGCTGCTGCATCGCCGTGGCTCACCACCGGCAATGCAGCAGCACTGACAGTGTTCGCGTCGAAGAGTATCACGCGTGCCGAAGCAACGGCGCAGTACGCCAGCGGCAATTTCACCGACTACTACGAGTCGCGCCGTACGTTCACTGCTGGAGGAACGGCTGAGTCGTTCTTTCGGCTGAATCGAACTACGGTGCTCTACGGCAGCATGAGCTATGAGAACTACAACGGACACGCCATGACCGGCTCGGCATTCATCGACCCAACACACCGACCGTTCGACATCGTAGAGGACTCGCTGTGCAATCCCGGTCGAAAGCGCCGCGACACCTACCGGCTCTCGGGAGCCGTGGGCATTGACGTGTGGAAAGGGCTGTCGGTGGGAGCACGAGCCGACTTCACCGCCGCCAACTATGCAAAATACAAAGACCTGCGCCATAAGAACAAGCTGATGGACTTAAACGTCAGAGCCGGACTGATGTGGCACGCCGGGACTTTCGCCGTCGGAGCGAACTACGTTTATCACCGAAACACCGAGACAATCACATTCAACACCTACGGAAAGGCCGACCGCACATACAACTCGCTCATCAACTATGGTGTATTCATGGGAATGGTAGAGCAATTCGGCATCGACGGATATACCGACAAGAGCCGCGAAATGCCGCTGCTCGACGAAAAACACGGCGGAGCACTGCAGGCGGAATGGAAGCCGGTGCCACAGCTGTCGCTATTCAGTGAGATGCAGATAACCCACAGCCACGGCTACTACGGCCGCAAGTCGCCATTCACCGTAACATATACGAAACATCATGCCAATGCATACGACTATCACGGGCGCATCACATGGAACAGACTGTCTGCGCGTCATCTGCTCGACGTCAGCATCGCGGCTGAAAACCTTGAAAACGGCGAGAACCCACACCGCGAGATGAAGAACGCGGCAGGGGCTACATACTATGAATACTACGCGCCGGTGAAAACCGCCAATAAGGTGTGGGTGAACACCGCCGTCAGCTATACGGGATTCTATGGCATTGAGCACGAGCTACCCCGATGGACGGTGGGACTCTCACTAAATCTCATGCACCGCAAACAGACGGCATATCAGTTCCCATACTACCGCCGCCAGAAAATTTCATCGGCTGAGATTACGGCGCAATGCGCCCGCAACTTCCACATAGGCAGGGGCACACTTAAGGCAGCGCTCACGGCGGCATACAAGAAAGGCAGCGGCGAGCCGTCGGAAGACTTGCTCTTCGTCGCACCTTCCGACAAACAGACAGCCCCAGCAACGATGGAGGCATTCTTAGAGCAGGAGTACTTATATCACACATCACCGCAATACCGAATCGGAGGCAGCATAAGATACTCGTTCCGGTTCCCAGGCACTCCGCTCGCTACATTCGCCGCTCTTTCTGTTGACCATCATCGACGCAACGGACGACGCAGCGACTATATCGGCATCACAAATACAGCCTATGCAATAAGTATAGGATGTACATTCTGATTCTGTTAAATCGTATTAATTATTAAATAAAAGCCAAAAAGATACGCCAAATGTGGAAAATTTGGTGTAATTTTGCACGCAATAATTTTTAAAACACTACATTATGTCATCATTTATTGCAGACAAAATCGTGATGGACGGACTTACTTTCGACGACGTCCTGCTTATCCCAGCTTATTCTGAGGTACTGCCGAAAACAGTGGAACTGACAACAAGCTTCTCAAGGAACATAAAGTTGAATGTACCATTCGTGACAGCTGCCATGGACACTGTCACGGAGAGCCAGATGGCCATCGCCATTGCAAGAGAAGGAGGCATCGGAGTAATCCACAAGAATATGTCGATAGACGAACAGGCACGTCAGGTGGCTATTGTGAAGCGTGCCGAGAACGGAATGATCTACGACCCCGTGACCATTCGTCGTGGTTCATCAGTGAGCGAGGCCCTCGACATCATGGCAGAATATCATATCGGTGGCATTCCCGTGGTTGACGACGATAATCATCTCGTGGGCATCGTAACAAACCGCGACCTGCGCTTTGAGCGCCATTTAGACAAGAAGATTGACGACGTGATGACAAAAGACAATCTGGTGACAACTCATCAGCAGACAGACCTTGCCGCTGCCGCACAAATACTGCAGGAGAACAAGATTGAGAAACTGCCGGTGGTGGATAAAGACAACCGTTTAGTGGGACTCATCACATACAAGGATATCACCAAGGCCAAAGACAAACCTATGGCCTGCAAGGACAGCAAAGGACGGCTGCGCGTGGCTGCCGGCGTGGGAGTCACCGTTGATACCCTCGACCGTATGCAGGCTTTAGTGAATGCCGGTGCCGACGCAATCGTCATCGACACCGCACACGGGCACTCGAAGTTCGTGATTGAAAAGCTGCGCGAGGCAAAGGCAGCATTCCCCGACGTTGACATCGTGGTGGGCAACGTGGCAACAGGAGATGCTGCAAGGATGCTGGTAGAAAACGGTGCCGACGCAATCAAGGTGGGTATCGGTCCGGGAAGCATCTGCACCACACGCGTCGTGGCAGGCGTGGGCGTACCACAGCTCAGCGCCGTGTATGATGTATTCTCAGCATTAAAGGGAACAGGCGTGCCACTGATTGCCGACGGCGGACTGCGCTATTCTGGTGATATTGTGAAGGCTCTCGCTGCCGGAGGAAGCTCGGTGATGATAGGCTCGCTCGTGGCTGGTACGGAGGAGAGTCCGGGCGACACCATCATCTTCAACGGACGTAAGTTCAAGAGCTACCGAGGCATGGGTTCGCTCGAAGCCATGGAGAATGGTTCTAAAGACCGATACTTCCAGGCAGGCACGAAGGACGTGAAAAAGTTAGTGCCGGAGGGTATTGCCGGCCGCGTACCATATAAAGGAACGGTGCAGGAGGTAATCTACCAGCTCATCGGCGGTCTGCGCTCTGGCATGGGATACTGCGGTGCACAGAGCATCGAGCGACTGCACGATGCCAAGTTCACACGAATCACCAACGCAGGAGTACAGGAAAGCCATCCGCACGACATCACGATAACAAGCGAAGCCCCGAATTACTCGCGTCCAAACGACTGAAAAGAATACAGAACAAAATGAAAAATAGTTTTTTCTATAATAAAGTGACAAGGCTGATAAGTTTTTCATTTGTCATTTTGTCCATCACACCCACACGGGCGCAGACATCCGACCCGATTATCATGACCATCAACGGTCAAGATATCACGAAGTCGGAATTCGAGTACTCCTACAACAAGAACAATGCAGAAGGCGTTATCGACAAGAAAACCGTTAAGGAGTATGTGGACCTCTTCATAAACTACAAACTGAAGGTGGCAGCTGCACTCGACGAGAAGATGGACACTGCCAAATCGTTCAAGAAAGAGTTTACGCAGTATCGCGACCAACAGGTGCGTCCGACACTGATCAACGATGCCGACGTAGAGAATGAGGCAAGGGAGATATACAGAAATACTCAGGAAAGGATAGACGCCGGAGGCGGACTCGTTGACGTGTCGCATATTCTCGTCAAGGTAGGACAGAAAGCCACCGATGCCGAGGATCAGGCAGCAAAGACTCGCATCGACTCTATCTACGATGCACTGACTGCCGGCGCCGACTTTGCCGAAATAGCAAAGAAAACGTCGCAGGACGGAACGGCACAGCGGGGAGGACGGCTGGGACTGATACAGCGCGGCGCTACGGTGAAGGAGTTTGAGGATGTGATATTCGCCACAGAACCGGGGCAGATAAGCAAGCCCTTCCGCTCACCATTCGGATACCATATCATAAAGGTGGACAAGAAACAGATGTTCTTCCCTTACGACAGCGTCAAGGCATCTATCCACCAGTTTATCGAGCAACGCAACATACGCGAGAGCATCATCGACAAGAAAATCGAAGCTCAGGTGAAAGCCTCCGACGGCAAAATCACTGCCGAAGATATTTTGAACCAGCGAAGCGACTCGCTCACTGCCATCGACAGCGATATGAAAAACCTCATTCGAGAATATTACGAAGGACTGCTGCTCTATGAGATCAGCAACCGTAACGTATGGGAAAAGGCGTCTAAAGACGAGGAAGGACTGAAAATTTATTTCAACAAGAACAAGAAGAAATACAAATGGGACGAACCTCGCTTCAAGGGAATGGTATATCACGTAAAGGACGCTGCTGACGAGGCTGCCGTGAAGAAATGCGTGAAGAAGCTGAAGTTCTCGGAATGGGTAGGAGCACTTCGCTCGGAATTTAACAAAGACTCCGTAATACGCATTCGCGTAGAAAAGGGGCTATTCAAAAAAGGCGACAATGCATTCGTTGACCATTTTGCATTCAAGAAAGACACCACATACACCTCCAACAAGGACTATCCCATCGACGGAACCTTCGGCAAAGTGATTACCAAACCAGAAGAGATGGACGACGTGAGAGGACTCGTGGTTGCCGACTATCAAGAAGTGCTTATGAACCAGTGGGTGGCATATCTGAGAAAGAAATACTCTTTCATCGTCAACGAAGACGTGGTCGGAACTGTCGTTCCTAATTGACGTAACGAGGAATTTATGCAGAGAAGAAGCAAAATAACAACTATGATGGCAAAAAGGGTGATAAGCTTGTCATTTATCATCTATACATTATCTATTAGCCCCGCACAGGCCCAGAATGCCATCGACGAAGTACTATGGGTAGTTGGCGACGAAGCCATTATGCGCTCCGACGTGGAAGGCACACGCCAACAGGCACTGCTCGAAGGGCAACGGTGGAACGGTGACCCGGACTGCCGCATACCAGAGCAGCTTGCAGTTCAGAAACTGTTCCTGCATCAGGCTGCCATCGACAGTATCGAGGTGAGCGAAGACGAGATAACGAGCAATATCGACCAAAGAATGGAAATGCGAATACAGCAGGCCGGTTCGAGGGAAAAACTTGAGGAATGGGGCAAGGCAACCATATCGGAGATGAGGGCTGAGATGCGAGAGCCCATCCGCGACATGATGATGATACAGAGGATGAAACAGAAGCTGGTGGAAAAAGTGACAGTGACACCGGCAGAGGTGAGACGTTTTTTCAGCACAATGTCGGAAGACAGCATTCCTTATGTACCCGTAGCAGTGGAGGTAGAGATTCTGACACAGCAACCGCCAATCGAGCAGGAAGAGATAGACCGAATCAAAAACGAACTGCGCGAATATACCGAAAGAGTAAACAACGGAGAGACATCGTTTGCCACACTGGCACGTATGTATTCTGAAGATCCTGGTTCGGCACGCTTCGGTGGTGAAATGGACTATGTGGGAAGAGGTATGCTCGACCCAGCCTTCGCGGGCGTGGCTTTCAACCTCACCGACCCAAAGAAAATATCCAAGATTGTGCAGTCGGAGTTCGGATACCATATCATACAGCTTATAGACCGACGTGGCGACAAGGTAAAACTTAGACACATTCTGAGAAAACCGCAAGTGTCGCAGGAAGCTATCGACAAGTCGCTGGCAAGGCTGGACTCCATTCGCAACGACATCATCGACGGAGTGTTCACATTCGAGGAGGGAGCACTGCATATTTCAGATGACAAGGAGACGCGCAACAACTACGGACTAATGGCCAACACCACCGAGACAGAGCGCACTTCGCGATTCCGTATGCAAGACCTGCCGTCGGAAGTGGCAAGGGCTGTTGACACAATGAAGGTGGGCGAAATCTCAAAGCCTTTCCAGATGATCAACAATAACGGAAAGACCACATGTGCTATAGTAAAGCTGAAGAACCGTATTGAGGGTCACAAGGCTACCATCACAGAGGATTTCCAGCTGATGAAAGATATAGTGGAGAACAAGCGCAAGGAGGAAGTAATCCGCCAATGGGTGATAAAGAAGATCAAGAACACATACACACGACTGAACGAACAATACAAAGACTGCGATTTCGAATACAGCGGATGGATTAAATAATAGCACTTCGCACCTAATGGGTAATGGACAGAGGATAGTGAGGGGAAAACTTACATACATATTTATATTATGCCTGGTAGGACTGTTTGTCCTACCATCAGTTTATGCAGCCAAGAGGAAAACACAGACAAGGAAACAGCAGAAAACGGAAGACACCAGGGTGTATCTCGTTCATGCTGACGTACTACACTACGACCGCAATATCAACCCTGACGCACAGATACTAAACGGCAAAGTACACTTCCGCCACAACGGTGCCACGCTATACTGCGACAGCGCTCACTTCTATGAGGCAAGCAACTCGTTTGAAGCTTTCGGGCATGTAAAGATGCTACAAGGCGACACGCTGTCGCTAACAAGCGAGTATGCATTTTACGATGGCGATGCACAGTTGGCAAGGGCAAGGCGCAACGTAGTACTCAAACACCGACAATCAACACTCTATACCGACAGCCTCGACTACGACCGACTTTACAGCTACGGCTACTTCTTCGAAGGAGGAAAACTGGTGGATAAAGGTAGCACACTGACTTCCGACTGGGGAGAATATAACACTGCCACGCGACAGGCTGTATTCAACTACGTGGTAAAACTGAAGAACAAAGACTTCACGCTGACTACCGACACACTATATTATGACACCCGAAATTCGCAGGCCCACGTCGTAGGACCGTCGCACATAAAGACACGCAACAGCGACATTGATACCGACGACGGCTACTACAACAGCGACACCGAACAGACAGAGCTTTTTGGACACTCGGTAATCAAGAACGAAGGCAAACAGCTCACCGGCGACTCTGTATATTACAACAGCAAGACAGGAGTAAGCGAAGCCTTCAACAACGTAGTATATAACGACACTACGAACAAGAACATGCTCACGGGCGACTACGTTTATTACGATGACAGCACGGGATATGCAATGGCAACAAAGAGAGCCGTTGCGATAGACTACTCGCAGCAGGACTCACTCTTCATGCATGCCGACACATTCAAGATATTCACCTTCCACATCAATACCGACTCGGTATATCGCAAAATACACGCATATAATAAGGTTCGCGCATACAGAACTGACGTGCAGGCTGTGTGCGACTCGCTGGTATATAACAGCAAGGACTCATGTATGACAATGTACAAAGACCCTATCGTATGGTACAACAGTCAGCAGGTAATAGGCGAGCAGATTGATGTATTCATGAAAGACTCTACCATTGACCGCGCCCACGTTATCGAGCAGGCTCTCTCTGTAGAGCAAATGTACGATTCGATACACTTCAACCAAGTCGCATCTAAGGAAATGTTCGCATTCTTCAAGAATGGCAATATCGACGAGGTGAATGCAAAGGACAATGTACAGATAATCTACTACAACATGGACGAGGCCGACAGCACATTGACACTGATGAACTACACGGAAACGAGCCTCATGAAAGTGTTTTTCGAAGACAAGAAGATGCGATACATCTGGATGAACAAGAACGACGGCACGGTATATCCCATCACGCAGATTCCCACAGGAAAAGACAAACTGCCGTCGTTTGTATGGTTCGACTATATACGTCCGCTCAACAAGGAAGACATCTTTGTGTGGAGGGG
>ODAI010062211.1_pt1 | contig 21749 bp, 18 predicted proteins | sample 1539321 | NCBI WGS metagenome assembly ODAI01 (sample SAMN02144231, study PRJEB22623) | gut metagenome | biome: sheep rumen | host: Ovis aries | place: New Zealand | reverse complement strand
AGCCCAAGCCCAACCAGCAGGAGCACATCCGTCTGAAGCGGGAGGCCTTTGCCAGATTCTTCCCGGAGCACTATACTGCCGCTCAGATTGAGCAGGACATTCAAGCCGGCCTGGAGCTGCTCCGCCGCCAGCGGGAACGCAGCCGGGACGCCCGATAAGGAGGAGCGCCTATGACAGATCCATGGACAGAACTGGCAAGCCTGCTGGCAACGGTCATCGAGAAGTACGGCGCGGCGATCCTGTCGGAAGAGCGACAGGAGAAAGAAAAACCGGAGGACGCTCGCACATTCGTAAATGAAACGGATTTCTGATACAATCCAAAAGCGAGAGATGAAATGCCAAACACCCGCGGAAAGTGCTTCTCGCGGGTGTTTGGCGAGAGAAAGCCCGAGGGTTCGAATCCCTCCCTCTCAAAAACGGTCCGCAAATCATTCGCTTTTGCAGATCTCGGCATCAATACAAAAAAGAAAAGAGGAACAACAATGAAACAGGAAACGACAAAGGTCTACCTCTACACGCGAGTTTCCACGGCAATGCAGGTGGACGGCTACTCCCTGGAGGCGCAGAAGGAACGGATGCGGGCCTTTGCCGCCTACAACAACTACGACGTCGCCGGCGAATATGAGGACGCTGGCAAATCCGGAAAGTCTATTGTGGATCGGGAGGCCTTCAATCAGATGATGGAAGACATCCAAGCCGGAAAGGACGGCGTCGCCTTTGTGCTGGTGTTCAAGCTCTCCCGATTTGGGCGAAATGCCGCGGACGTGCTTTCCACGCTACAGATTATGCAGGACTTTGGCGTCAATCTGATCTGTGTGGAGGACGGGATCGACAGCTCCAAGGACGCCGGTAAACTGATGATTTCCGTGCTGTCCGCCGTGGCGGAGATCGAGCGGGAAAACATCCGGGTGCAAACCATGGAGGGCCGGATGCAGAAGGCCCGGGAGGGAAAATGGAACGGCGGTTTCGCCCCTTACGGCTATGGTCTGGAAAAGGGCGAGCTTCGGGTCAACGAGGAAGAGGCCCCGGCGATACGCACGATTTTTGAGCAGTACGTCAACGGACCCAGCGGCGCCAACGGCCTGGCCAAATATCTGGAGGACCACGGGATTCGGAAGAAGCCCCGGCAGAACGGAAAAAACGAGCTGTTCAGCGCTCATCTGATCCGACAAATCCTCAGCAATCCCGTTTACTGCGGCAAAATCGCCTACGGACGAAGACGGCTGGAGAAGGTTCACGGCACCAGAAACGAATACCGCCAGGTGGAGCAGGAGGAGTATCTGCTGTCCGACGGCATTCATGAGCCGCTGGTGACGGTGGAGCTTTGGCAGGCAGCCCAGGTAAAGCTGAAGGCCCAGGCCAAGAAATATGAGCATGTGAACAAACAGAAGGACGTGAGGACCCACCTGCTGACGGGCCTTGTGAAGTGCCCGGTCTGCGGTGCCGGAATGTATGCCAATAAGAGCATCAAACATAAAAAGGACGGCACCAAGTACAAGGACTTTTTCTACTACGGCTGCAAGCATCACACCATGATCCGGGGCCACAAGTGCGATTTCAAGAACCAGATCCGGGAGGAGCTGCTGGACGATGCGGTGGCGGAGCTGATCACCAAGCTGGTGAAGAATCCGGCCTTTGCCGCCATGATGCGGGAGAAAATCGGGGAGCGGGTGGACCCCTCCGCCATCGAGGAGGAGATTCGCACTTTGGAGCAGCAGCTGCGGCAGGCGCTGAGCCGGAAGCGGAAGCTGATGGAGGAGATCGACAGCCTGGACCCCGACGACCGGCATTATACCGCCAGAAAAGCCGACCTTGACGAACGGCTCTACAAAATGTATGATAGGATAGAAGACGTGGAGAACAAGCTGCTCTCCGCCCGGGCGAAGAAGGCCACGGTGGAGGCCGAGGGCATCACCGCCGACAACATTTACCGGATCTTGCTTCAGTTCGACAAGCTCTATGACCACATGAACGAGGACGAACGCCGCGCCCTGGTGGCGGGCTTGATTTCCGAGATTCAGATTTTTCCGGAACGCCAGCCAGACGGAAGATGGCTCAAATCCATCCGCTTCCGCCTGCCGATCCTCCCGGAGCCCATGGAAACCGGTTTGGAGTACGATACGCAAGCTGAGACGGTTGTTCAATTGGTCAGAAAAAATCCGGACATGACCGTCAGCGTGACCCTCAACCTGGAGGACGCGGACCTCACGGCTTCCGAGGCAAAGGCCACCTACGACCAGATCAAGGCCTATGTCCTGGAAACCTTCGGCCTCCGGGTCACCAGCCTGCAAATCGCCCAAACCAAACGCAAGCTGGGCCTCCCCACCGGCGAGCACTATAATCTCTCCCAAAAGGAAAACCAGGTCATTCCCAACTGCCCACCGGAAAAAGAAACTGCCATTCAAGAGGCGTTGAAACATTTCATGATGACATTATGAGATATTAGGTATTAAAACAGTTCATTATTATTAATCAGGAAAAGGATGGAAAGGGTGCTGTATGGCAGACGTATTTTTTCGAGCGTCTTGTGATGCATTAGAAAACATTACAACAGCTTTTGACTTTGTTCACCCATTGAATGTAAGTCTACGATATACAAGAGATAAGATAGCGAAAGAAAAAGAAGACAATCCTAATATAAAAGATGCTGACCTGAAAAAAATAATAGACCCAAATAATCTCGTCCATGGTGTAAACTACACCAAGGCATTTATAGAAACATTATGGGATACACAAGAGGAGCTTCTTTCGTGGTTGCTACTGAATAATCTGTTTGCAATTCATGAAGGATGGGCACAGAGAATGTACGATGACGTTTTCTCCAGTGGAAAATATGATGAGAGAACATTTCTTAAAAATCTTGAATACGAGAATTTATATGGAAAGTTATCAAGTTATTTTGTAAAGAAAAATGACATGTCTAATGCTTTGGAAAGTGCTTTTTTCCAGGTCTATAAAGCAAAATCAGGGTTGGACTTTTCTAAACTGGATAACTATATGCTCTGCTACCGATTCTTTAAGGAAGCACGAAACTGTTACATGCATCATAATTTTGTTGCATCTCCGAATTTGATCAGTGCGTATCAAAAATATTTACCGGTTGCAACAACCAAAGACCTTGATGTTTCTGAAGTTCCAGCATGTGTAGCACCAATTCTGGGACAGCGTGTACAGCTTCAATTAAGAGGGGTGATTGGTTTTTCTCAGCTGATTAGGAGAATCATAATTATCTCTGATATTTGTCTTCTGCGCGCAAAAACAGCGGAAAAAGAGTTTATCGACCGAATTCCATTTAATTGGAATTGTTGGACATTAAGCGGAGATAATGCTACGGCAAAAGGGCAAGTTAATCGATATGCTACTAAAGTAGGTTTTTTGAAATCTCAATGGAGTAATGAATACCAAGATTTTTTGATTAAAAATGGGATTCTTCATAAATAGATTTCATGTCGTTTCGCTAGCATCATAGTCAATATTAGATCAATCGATGAGAAAAACTACGATTTTCAGTATTTCAATCAAAAGTATACTATAATGTATAACAGTATTCACAGCCGCCCATGATTATCTTATCACATGGGTGGCTGTTTTCCTCTGCAAATGGAAGGTCATAAAGAAAGAAAAATTCTATATAATGTTAATTCTAATGTTAAATTACATTAGAAATTATATGTAAATAAATTGACAAATTAAAATTGTTTTGGTATAATATTAGTATATTGCTATGCCGTCAGGAGGGGCCTTACTTTGAATCTTTCTGAGATAAACACAATAAACAACAGATTAATCTCCATTACAGAGTTTAATCAAGGAAAGGCCTCTCAATTGTTTCGCCGAGCGGCTGGCGGGGAAGCGCTGGTTGTACTAAAAAACAATCATCCAATTGCCTATGTGCTTCCATGCAAAGAATATGAATTGCTTAAACGCCTTGAAAAAAGATGTGATGAACTTATGGACTCTAAACAGTCTTTTTTAAGTGACCAAATACTGCAAACACTAATTACAGAACTAAGAGCCTTTGAGAAAAGCGGGGACAATCATGATTGCGATAGTTGATTACAGCAACTGGAAGGAATACGAGGGACAATTCGCAGGAAGTGGTCGCAGCGAAAAAATATGGCTCGAATCTCCAAACGGAGAAATAGGACTTTTCAAGTACCCCAAAATTGATCCGGAAACAAATCAAGCAACGACGGAACATGTATCAGAATGTCTTGCACACCTTCTTGGAGACGAGGTTGGCATCCCAACCGCTAGAGTCGAGATTGGAATGTATCAGGGAAGAATTGGGTGTTTTAGCTATTTAGTAAACAAACCACAAGAATACTTAATTGAGGGAATACAGTTTATTACCGGACAGTTTCCTGGGTATAATTCTGAAAAACTCCTGGATGAGACAACTGGCATATGTTATTGTATAGATCATATATTTTCCTCTACGAGTTTTATGCCGCCTACATTTTGGATCCAGATGATGATATTCGATTACCTGATCGGAAATACAGATCGGCATCAAAACAACTGGGCTCTTCTAGCGAGAATTGACACAGAAAAGAAGACCGTTAGCCTAAGAGGCTGTCCTTTGTATGATAATGGATCTTCTCTTTGTTGCTATGTAAACGAATCCCAAGTCAATAATTATTTCGGAAGAGATCCAGGTCCATTTAATGCCTTAGTTGACAGCAAATCGAAATCAATAATTCGGATAGATGGGTCGGTAAAAGCGCGTCCTCGTCATAGTGATGTTGTTCGGTATTTGCTAAAGACTTATCCAGATAAGGGAAAGCTGTTTGCTGAAAAGGTCATTAGCACATTAAGCAATGATCAAATAGTCAGCATTTTAGAACAGTTTCCGACGAATATTCTCTCTGAGAATAAAAAAATCCTTATCCAAAAGTTTTTGATGAAAAAGATTGAGATTCTTCGTTCGATTATGGAGGCTATTTAGGGTGAAGAACTTATATTTATATTTAATCTGGAAAGATCCAGAAACACGGAGAAATTATACAATTGGAAAACTATCCTTTGAAGATGGAAGATACGTTTTTTGCTATCTCCCTGATGCAGAGGAAGCAAAAAAGGTGGGTTGGGAATATTTAAAATCATTTCCGGAAAATATCACATATGAGAGTAACGTTGTATTTTCTGCTTTTACAAGTCGTTTACCAGATAAAAAGCGACGCGGCATTGAAGCCATCTTGCGCCGATATGGTCTTGAACAATATGATGAATTTGAATTTCTTCGCCGAAGTGGTGCAAGACTGCCAATTGACACCTATGAATTTATTGACCCAATCCTGCCAGAAGATGAAACAATTCAAAAAGATTTCTATGTGATGGGTATCCGATATAAATCCCCTTGCCATGGCGAAGATTGCGAGCTTATGCTGCCAGTCTCTTGCGGGGAAGAGCTATCATTAGTGCCTGAACCAGAAAACCAGTATGATGGAAATGCTTTGCGCATTGTAACTTTAGGTGGTCAACATTTAGGGTATGTTCCCAGATACTACAACAAAGAAATACTTGCGCGTCTCGCGCAAGGAGTGACATATTCATGTGTTGTAGTTGAAACAAACCAAACAGGTCAATGCTCAGAGTGCATCAAAGTTCGCCTTAGCATTCCTAGAAGTACAACATAACGTGCCATACAAAGAACTTCGAGAATTATAGTCGATTCGGTTTTTCAATCGTCTTTGCCAGTATTATTGGGTAGGAATTGTGTGGCAAAAATAGAACATGATCACACTTAACGTCAGTACAGAAAAAAGAGTGTCTGCAGCATAGAAGATTTTGATAAACAACACAATATTGTTATTAAATAAGATCTTGTAAAACAGCCATTGGAATATTGACAATTTCTGATTGGGGAAAGCTCTCGCACATTCGACAAGCTCGCCTCTTTCGGCTACAATAAGGCCGAAGGAGGCGAGCTTGTTATGAAACGGAAGAAACGGCACTTAATGTTGGATTCGTTTGAATGACGGTTGGCGATTGAAGGGATGAACAATTTCCGCAGTTGCCTGATCCAATCCGGGATGCCAACGGAGGATGTGAACGCCCTGCTGATCAAGCTGATGAAAGCCAAATCAAAACGTCGCCCCCGAAGATTATTCCCGTAGTAGCGCATATCAGACGATATGCAGAGAAAAGCCAAAATGAATTACAATGATTGGAGGAAAGTGAAATGCTGGAATTGATCTACCATTGGGAAGGTGACTATCTGATCCCGGATCTGGAGCCGCCGGAGGCGCCGAGGATCGGCAAGTACGGCACCATGCGGCACAACTACCTGCGGGACTACCACCGGGGCGTCTTCGACGGAATGCTGCTGACGGGCAGGCTGAACGCCCACCTGGAGGAAGTGGACCGCCAGGCCAACGAAATGATGGAACGCCTGACCACCCAAATGGCAAAAGCCGAAGGCGTCACCGAGCAGCTCAAGGCTGCAGACCAAATGGCCTGGGTCGGAGCCATGAACAACATCAAGGCCAGAGCAGAGGAAATTGTTCTGAACGAACTGATTTACGCATAATAGGACCCCGCCGTGACCATTCTCTAGATGGGAACGGCGGGTTTATACTTGGAGTAAGAACGATGACCATAGTTAAACTGCGTAAACCGAGTTTTAGGGCAAAACAGAACCGGAATCGGTTTGTATCAACAGGGGCAGCATAAGATGATTTGTGGATGAATTGATGCTGTCTGGCTCTGCATATCGATATCGATCTGTATATGCAATTGTCATACTAGGCTGTTCTAAGTCTATGATAAAATCCTTGGTTGAGTCTCTGCAAGTAGCTGTATAACCGCCCTCTTCAGCAGGCGCAAAAAACTGTATAGCTTCTCCAGGCTGTACTATTTGTTCTCGTTCATGGTGGGACTCAAAATGAAACGGATAAATGAAACGATGTTCTGAGAAGCAATACATAACTTGAACGATAAAGCCACCAACCGATAAACGCCCGTCTTCTTTCTCTGGTTGCTGGCTTTTTTCTATTGCCAGCTTAAAAGCGGCAAAGATGTTTTTCTCTTCATCTGACAAACGAAGTTGCTGCAAACGCTCAAACACATTCTTGTCACCCAGCCACGCAACAGAGCAATTGTAATGCACCGTGCCATCTTTGATGCAAGTGATTGTCAGACGATCCTCGTCATCTGCGGTACAGATAATAAATTCAATTGCGTCCGGCCCTGCTTCTTTGTGGACAGAAAACGCAAGCTCAATCAGTTCCTCATCTGAGCAATTTCTCTTTTTATACAGCCGATCAAGAAAAATGTTGGCATATCGGATGTCGTTTCCAGCAAAAGAGAAACAGCACTTTGGCGAAAGAATCATGCTCTTAATCAAGCCGTAGCGCTTAACCAATTCTAAGGTTCGCTTCCCCCACTGGAATCCATTCGTATCCCGTGGTGTGATCATTGTTTCGCTAAAGATTTGGACGTTCTCCCGTTCCTGGCCGGAATCATCATAAGGAACTTTTGTCGCATAAATGAAGCTCATGCGCTTTTCTCTCCCTTTTGAAAAGCATTCTGCACAAACTGGTAGTCAAACCATATGGATTCCGGGATACATACTCAAATAAGGATCTTCAAATTTACTCTTAGGTATGTGAATATGTGCCTCATCCATTATCTTTTTAAACTCTCCAATGTATAATGATCCTTCATCAATAATATGGTTAATGTATGTATCCCAAGCTTTGAATTGGTTGATGCCATACATCTGTTTTTGATCATCCTCGCTATATGGCCAAGTATTATAATATAACGGTGGACAAGCCATCATCAAAGGACGAGCTTGTTTTTCAAGCCCAAAATAACGACTGCGTTGATCTTCACTCATTTTGTCAAGATCAATGTATGATGACATTGGATCAGTATAAACATATAGGATTCTATAAACGGATCTAACATTCTTGATTTTTTGAATAATCCATTTTTTGCAAATTAGACCAAGAAAACTATCCCATGTATACAGTTGTACATTCGAATATCGTGCTGCTTCAATTGCTCCGCATTGGAATCCTGCCTTTGAAATGAGTAGACCCAATGACGCTCCAGAGTCATTTACAACTGTCCGAAATGCATGAACCTTTTCTTTCGTTACGGGAGTATTCCAATACTTACACTCACAAATAATCACCCTGACTAGGGGATCTGGGGATTCAACGTATACATCCACCTCAACCTTTCCCCTGACTGTATTTATTGTGTGTGGGGAAATAGTGGTATAGCCAGCTTCAGATAGATATAACGCAACTTTATCTTGTAAATCCTTCCAGGAAGATGGAACTGTGTCAGAAAAAACCATATCGCTTTACCCTAGTTCTATTCGTATTTATTTGATTTCTTGTTCCAGTCCTTTGAAAAGGTCAGACTTGAAAAAGTCTTCAATCGGCATGTCTAGGCCGTCGCAGAGCTTTTTGATCGTGGAGATCGTGACGCTCTTGTTTCGCCCACTGACGATGTTGTTGACCGTCGATTGCGTCACGCCACTCATGGTGCATAGCTTGTTGATTGAAATATCCCGTTCCCTGCATAGCTCCAGGATTCGTTCTTTGACTGCTTCGCCAATATTCATCGGTATCACCTCGTCCAGATGATACCGATTTTCTCTTGCAAAGTTTAACTCAATAGAGTTATAATAACTCAAAAGGGGTGAAATGTTGTGAGAGAACGGATTTGTTGTGGGTTCGGGCATCGGGTGCTGCTGATGGACGTAGAAAAGCCGCTCCGGGATGTACTGGAGCGGCTGGTGAAAGAGCGGGGTGTGACGTTATTCTATACCGGCGGGATGGGAGAATTTGATGAGCTGTTCGCCCGGACGGTACGGGGCATGAAGCGGGATTGCCCTTTCCTTCGGCTGGTGCTGGTGGCGCCGTATCTGACAAAGCGCCTCAATATGGACAAGGAATTCTATGAAACCCTCCATGATGAGATCCTGATCCCTGCGGAGTTGGATGGCGTTCACCCAAAGGCGGCAATCGGTCTGCGGAACCGCTGGATGGTGGATCACAGTGACATTGTAATCGCCGCCCTGCACCGGGACTTCGGCGGGGCGGCGGAGGCGGTACGGTATGCGGAAAAGCGTGGAAAAGGGGTGATGCGGATCAATGGCATATAGGGGAAGAATGAATTGTCACTCCAGTGCCGTTGGCCGCTGGTTCACAGTGTCATAGTCAAAGCAGTGAAAAGTGTATAAACTGTGCTTGCAATCAAAAACTATTATGATTGGAGGCCAGATTATGATTTATGGGTATGTGCGCGTGTCCACGCGGGAGCAGAATGAGGAGCGGCAGTTGATTGCCATGCGGGACTTTGGCGTGGATCGAATCTTCACGGACAAACAGTCCGGCAAGGATTTTGACCGGCCGCAGTATCAGAAGCTGCTGCGGAAGCTAAAAAAAGACGACGTTCTTGTAATCAAGAGCATCGACCGGCTGGGGCGGAATTATGACGATATTTTGATCCAATGGCGAGTTATCACTAAGGAAAAGCAGGCGGCCATCGTGGTGCTGGACATGCCTCTGCTGGATACTCGTCAGAACCGGGATTTGACCGGCACACTAATAGCAGATATCGTCCTGCAACTTTTGTCCTATGTTGCTCAGACCGAGCGAGAGTTTATCCGCCAGCGACAGCGGGAGGGCATCGACGCTGCCCTTGCTCGCGGTGTCAGATTTGGCCGGGAAGCAATGGAGATTCCGGAAGCCTTTTATCCGGTGGCGGCACAATGGGCAGAGGGCAAAATATCAGCCCGTGGTGGAGCAAAACTGTTAAACGTGTGTCCAAATACTTTTTTGAGATGGTTGCGAAAAAAGAATATTGTTCCCGTAAGTACAGTTTGATATACATACAGAACGCTTGATTATCTCCCTTTTCCACACTATTATATAATAATTTCTCGATCTTTTCAATAGAAAGCCGTTCGCATTTCTGTACAATGCAGAACACGGATTCCGTGATGTTTCCACGAATGCCTCCCTTCCAGCCGAAGGGGGGGCTTTTGCTTGCTCATTCATATCCAAGACGATATTCTGCGGCTGCAGGGGATGGGGCTGCTGGAGCCTCTGCTGGCGGATCGGACCACGGGACGGAATATTCTCTGGGCTACGGACGCCTACCTCGAATATGGAAGCCGCTTTGCGCGGAACGAGCCAATCACGGCAGCGCTGATTACCGGGGAATACGCCGGGCTGATCCGCACCCGAGCCCGCAAGGCTTTTGAGCAGCAGTCCCAGCGGACGAAAGCCAGGGCTGAAGTTTTTACGCCCTTATGGGTTGTCTCCCAAATGGCCGACTACCTTGACGAAGTGTGGTTCCAGAGAAAAGCAGGATTTCACAAGCAAAACGCAGACGGCCATATCTCGTTCAATACCAACAAGACCTGGCAGCAATATGTGGAAAATCGCCGTCTGGAAATCACCTGCGGGGAGGGGCCGTTTCTGGTGAGCCGCTACGATGCCGCCACCGGCGAAGTGATTCCTCTGGAAAAGCGGGTGGGGCTGCTGGACCGGAAGCTCCGGGCCGTCAGCGAGAACACGGACACGGTTTCGGACTGGCTCCATTGGGCGGTGAAAGCCCTGCGTGCGACTTATGGCTATGAGTTCCAGGGCGACAGCCTCCTGATTTCCAGAATCAACGTGATCATGAGTGTCTGGGAGGCCTTTGAGACCCGCTGGGGGCAGGCGCCGACAGCGTCGCAGCTGCGAAAGGCAGCGGAGGCCGTCACCTGGAATCTCTGGCAGATGGACGGCCTGACGGACCGAGTGCCCTACGCCCGGGAGAACCTGCAACTCAGCCTGTTTGACCTGCTGCCAGACGCAAAGCCGCCCCTGCCCCCCTACTGCCGCATCAAAAACTGGCGTCAGCAGCGAACCAATCAATTCCGCAGCCTGAAGGGAGAGAGAACGAGAATGAAGTTTGATTTTGTGATTGGAAATCCGCCTTACCAAGAAAATCAAGAAACTAATAATAAGGCAGAAGCAATCTATCATTTTTTCTATGATGGCTGTAATACTATTACCGACAAATATATGCTTATTTCTCCTGCAAGGTTTTTGTTTAATGCAGGCTTGACACCTAAAGCGTGGAATAAAAAGATGTTAAGCGATAGCCATTTGAAGGTTATTGTTTATTTTACGAATTCAGCGGAAGTGTTTGCAAATACAAACATCAATGGTGGCGTGGCAATTATTTATAGGGATGTAAATACTGATTTCGGCGCTATAGGGCATTTTGTTCCAAATGACATATTAAGAAAACTATCACAATTATTCCCTAAAGATGAAAATCACAACCTTTCCTCCGTCGTTTATGGAGGAAGGTCGGACATGAAATTTAATGATAAGTTTTTTATAGACTATCCCGATGCAAAAGAATACATACTTAGAACAATCCAGGCAAAGCATCCAACTATCACAGCGTTAGGTCCAAATGAAGAAAGTGAGATAAAGTCGTCTTCTTTTGAAAGAACTCCATTCGCTTTTAATGATGCTGAGCCTAGTGATACAGAGAACTATTACAAAATACTCGGAATTGAAAATGGAAAGCGCATTTTCAAATGGGTAAAAAAGATATACCTTACCCCCCGATTTCCTCAGCACAATAACATTGGCAAATACAAAGTGTTCGTTTCTAACGCTGACGGCGCCGCAGGGCAGATTGGAAAACCAATACCAGCCAGAATAATTGGGAAGCCTGTGGTCGCATATCCTGATACATCCTCTATTCCGACATTTATGAGTATCGGAAACTTTGAAACCGTGGATGAAGCAATAAACTTAGAAAAATATATACAGACACGATTTGTTAGAACACTTGTTGGAATTCTAAAAATAACACAGCATATTACTCCATCAACTTGGGCACATGTCCCCCTACAGGACTTCACCCCCAATTCCGACATTGACTGGTCCCAATCCATTGCGGATATTGACCGGCAGCTCTACGCCAAGTACGGGCTGGACGAGAAAGAAATCGAGTTCATCGAAACCCACGTAAAGGAGATGGCATAATGGCTTACACACCAAATATCCGCTCCTTTGAGCCCATCGTCCCCATGATCTACGCCTATTCCCACCCGGACTATCCGCCCCATCGGGGTTGGACGAAGATCGGCTACACCGAAAAGCAGAGCGTGGAGGAGCGGGTCAGGCAGCAGCATCATACCTCCGACATTGCCTACAAAATCCTCTGGCGGGACAACGCCATTTACAAGGACGGCAGCGGCCTTCCCTTCACCGACCACGAATTCCACCACTATCTCAGCACCGTTGCCAAGGTGCCCCGCAAGCCGAAGACAGAGTGGTTTCAGGTAAACGGCAGGGACGCCAGGGAATACTTTGACGAGTTCGCATCCCGTAGGCCCGCCGACGACGAGACCGGCTTCACCTACACCCTGCGGACAGAGCAGGAAAGAGCGGTTTCCGAAACCGCGGACTGGTTCCGCGGCGGCGGAACGCAATACCTTTGGAACGCCAAGCCCCGCTTCGGCAAGACCCTCTCCACCTATGACCTGATCGTGCGCATGGGCTTTCAGCGGGTATTGATCGTGACCAACCGGCCCAGCATCGCAAACTCCTGGGCGGAGGATTTCAACAAATTCATCGGCTGGCAGAATGCGCTCTGCTTTGTCAGCGACACCGATTCCCTGCGGGGCAAGCCCGGCGTTCTGACCAGGGAGGAATACATCCAGAGCGGCACGGACAAGGGCATGATCGCCTTTGTTTCCCTGCAGGACCTGAAGGGCTCTCAGTATTTCGGCGGCAAGTTCCCGAAGCTGGGCTGGATGGCAAAGGAATACGTTGACGAGTTCGGAAAAAAGCAGCATGGGCTTTCCTTCGATCTGCTGGTGGTGGATGAGGCCCAGGAGGGCGTGGACACCTACAAGACCGACAAGGCCTTCGACAACATCCGGCGCAGTCATACGCTGTACCTCTCGGGAACCCCCTTCAAGCAGCTCGCGGGCGACCAGTTTTCCGACAGGGAAATCTTCAACTGGTCCTATGCCGACGAGCAGGAGGCAAAGGGAGCATGGGACGGAGAGGCCTACAATCCCTACGAAAACCTGCCGCAGCTTTTGATGTTCACCTACCAGCTGGGGCCCATGATCTACGATCAGCTCAGCCGCGGAATCGTGCTGGAGGACGAAGACGAGGCGGTGGACCCCGCCTTTGATCTGAACGAGTTTTTCCGCACCGACGACAACGGGAAGCTCCTGCACAGGGACGACGTGAAGAAATTCTTGCTCCTGCTGTTCACAGGAGAGAAATATCCCTTCTCCACGCCGGAGCTGCGCAAGGAGCTCAGCCACACGATGTGGTATCTCAACCGCGTCGCCTCGGCAAAGGCGCTGTACAAGCTTATGCGGGAGGACGAGGAGCTGAAGCCGCTGTTCGCGGAGTATGAAATTGTGCTGGCGGCCGGTGACGGAAAGCTGAGCGAAGAGGAGGAGACGCAGAAGTCTTACGACAAGGTCAAGGCGGCCATTGCGGCCCATGAAAAGACCATCACGCTGACCGTGGGGCAGCTTACCGTAGGCGTGACCATTCCCGAATGGAGCGGCGTCTTCATGCTCTGCAATATGCAGAGCCCGTCTTCTTATATGCAGGCGGCGTTTCGGGCCCAGAATCCCTGCTCCTATAAAGGCGCCGATGGCCGCTCCTGGCGAAAGGAACGGGCCTATCTCTTTGATTTTGACCCGGCCCGGACCCTGATCATTTATGACCAGTTTGCCAATAACCTGATCCGCGAAACCGCCACCGGCGGAACCATGGAGGACCGGGAAAAGAACATCAAGCGGCTTTTGAACTTTTTCCCTGTCCTTGGTGAGGATGACGAGGGAAAGATGGTGGAGCTGGACGCCGCCCAGGTGCTGACCATTCCCCGCAAGCTGAAAAGCGCGGAGGTCGTGCGGCACGGCTTTATGTCCAATTTCCTGTTTGCAAATATCAGCGGCATTTTCGGCGCTGCCGGCTTCCTGCGGGAGATCATCGAAAAGCTGACCCCAGCGCACGAAGAGGGCGGCAAGCGCGACAAGGGCAAGCTGGACGCCATGGACAGCGTGCGTGTGGACCAGGACGGAAACGCGGTTGCCCAGGAAGAAATCATCATCGGCAAAACCCAGGAGCTGTTCGGCGACAAAATCTTTGAGACGATCCCGGCCAATCTGGAAGTGGCGGTGTCTTCCGTGGCGGAAAGCAGCGCGGCGGACGATGTGGCGCGGCACGTCAAGGCGGTCACAGAGGCGGTAAAGGGCAAGGTGGCGGAGGACATCATTGCGCCGATTGCCGATGATTACGGCATGACCCAAAAGGCGAAAAAGCGCCTGGAAGAGCAGACGGGCAAAGAGATCGAAGCCGCGATCACCCATGCGAAGGAGGACTTTGAGCAGCAGCGGCGCATCGCGCAAACTGCCCTGGAGGCAAAACGCCGCCATGCGGAGACGGAGCAGGAGGTGCAGAAGGCGGAAACAGAGTTCGCCGCCGAGATGCAGGACGCCTTGAAGGCCTTGACCGACAGCATTTCCGAAACCGTCAAAAAGACCATGCAGGAGAAGCCGAAGGAGCTTGTTGAACGCCTGGAAACCAAAAAGGCGGAGGATGAAAAGAAGAGCGTGGAGGATGAGATCCGCGCCCATCTGCGGGGCTTTGCAAGGACCATCCCCTCCTTCCTCATGGCCTATGGGGACGAGAATCTGACGCTGGCGAATTTCGATGATTATACGGAGGACGACGTCTTCCTGGCGGTTACGGGAATCACAGAAGACGAATTCCGCTTCCTGCGGGATGGGGGCGACAAGGTGAACCCCGAAACCGGCGTGATGGAGCATTACGAGGGGCATCTGTTCGACGAAGGCGTCTTCAATGATTCTGTCCGGGAATTTTTGCGCAAGCGCCGGGAGCTGGCGGATTACTTCGACGAGAGCCACGACGAGGATATTTTCGATTACATCCCGCCGCAGAAAACCAACCAGATTTTCACGCCGAAACGGATCGTGAAGATGATGGTGGACGAGCTGGAAAAGCAGAACCCCGGCTGTTTCGACGACCCGACAAAGACCTTTGCGGATTTGTACATGAAATCCGGTCTGTATATCACGGAGATCGTCAAGCGCCTCTTCCGCAGCGAGGGTCTGAAGGCCGCCTTCCCCGATGAGGGAGAGCGCATCCGCCACATCCTGCAGAACCAGGTCTACGGCATGGCGCCGACACGGATCATCTACCTGATTGCCACCAATTACATCCTGGGTTTTGACGAGAGCCTGAGATCCGAGACCCACAACTTCGTCCAAGCCGACGCCGCCGAAGCAGCCAAGCATGGGACCCTGCAGGAGTTGGTGGATGAGGTTTTTGGATAAAAATAATAACGGAAAAAGCAGGGGCCAATCTATTTTGGAATTGGTCCCTGCTTTTTGAGGTCGATTGTATTATCCTGTCATATAGAAATTATCCTTCAATAAACTCAGATATCTCCTCTTGTTGGATCATTGCTTGAACGCCGTCTATTTTATCAAGGACAAGCTTTTTGTGGTTTATAAATTCTATTCCGTGGAAAAAGGGCAATAAAGAGTTTAAAAAGTCAATCCATCCCTTATAGATGGGGATTTGGCTGCCAAATCCACCCCAGGAAGTTGGTAAAATGGACAGGGTTTTGAACATTTCATAACTATGGTTTTCTTTTATAAACCACCCTACGCAATCACGTCTAAGATCAGGCGATAAATCTGAAAGTGCATCAAATAAACATCTCATCTTAATCTCATTTTGCGAGTTTGCCGCAATATAGTGATGAAGCCAGGACATCTTTTTTGCTTCAAGGTCGGATCTCTTTTCTGGCAAGATAAGAAATTGCTTGATTATTCTTGGCACGAACCAGGTTGGGTACTTTGCTGAGCTGATTGCGATTTCAACAACTCCATCAATGAACTCAAGATAATGATCCATTGAGTATAGTGCCGAATATCTTGTATCAATATCATAGAGCTCATGAGCTTCTACGCGACGCAGGAGGTCTCTTGCTAAGGGCTGATGGAAGCAGCTATCCTCTCTTGCAATCTTAACCAATATTGAACCTTCATGGTCATGGTTGGCTCCGAGTTGCAGCAGGAAAAGATAGATCTGTTCCACTAAGTCGATGTGCCCATGGAGCATTTCGAAAATGTCGGGACCTTGTTGGATGTATGGATTGCACAATTGTTCAAGGTAGATTCTCGCCATAAATTGAGAATATGAGCGCTTTTCAAGGATGATATTGCACGCCTTTATTATGACACTATTATCTGCCGCAGCATACTTCTGCAGGAAAGATATATCGCGAGGCCCCGAAGAATTTATCACAGCATCAGAATCGTCCTGCAAGAAGCGATAGAGCCCACTCAGCTGTTGATCATCAATTGCTGTTTCAGGTAATTCATGATAAAAAGCGTACATCCAACGATTGGAAGTGGCAGGCGCTGTAGCGTTGTTTTCTATAAATTCGTATACAGAAGAGACGGGCAATAAAGAAAACAGCGTGTGGACGGCATGACAGGCATCAATTCCTTCGCCCTCCCCAACGGATAATGCGTAATGAACAGCTTCAATATATGCGTCCTTATCCTCAGAGAGAAGCTGGAGCGCGAACCATATTCCAGTCGTTGCTTCGTAGTTTTGACCTTTCTGGGCCATATACACATCATATAATTGCGAAAAGGCTTCTACTGGGGAGGGGCCAGCAAACAAAAACTCGCGAATCCACTCCTTATGAACACTTTGCCACTTTTCGTAATTATATTCGTGCGTAAAACGCGGACCTTTTAGAATGCGAAAAGTTTTTATGCAGGGGCTGTTCAAAAATGGTTGAAGCGCTTCCGTTGAAAGATTGTGGCGGTCAAAACATTCTGCAATATGTTCTGCTATTTTACAGTCTTCTAAACATTCTGGCGAAAAACCAGCCTGGATCACGCCGACGAGCAAAGGCGCATCTTCTTGCAACACGCCAATACTACACTCAGAAATGCCTTGCCCATAGTGCTCAAATACTCTCGCTAGTTGATTATGGTAGTTTCCCAGCCTTGCAATTTGTTCAAGCCCCGCCCAAATTAGGCTGCGATATGCTGTAACGTATTCCGAAGGACACAAAGAAAAGCGGCAGATAGAGAGTCCCTTTCCGTCTCTTGTGCTCTTATGGTGGTGGAATTCGAATTGCAGAAACTCTTTGACGACATCAAGAAAGAGAATCAGAAGATGCTCATTGCTCCATTCGGCAGAATACTCATATAGCTTAGAAAATAATAATTGTTGTGTCCGGTATCCATACATATATGAATCAGGATGGATATCAAAATAAATCGTTGCAGCATGATAGAACTGAATATATTTATCAGGCCGTTTCAAGTAGTACTGGAAAAAGAGATCAAGCGCAGCTTCCAGATCCTGAGTATCTGCATATCCGCACAGAATTGAAAGAACGTCATCGTCCACACTTTGATAATTCCGCCCTTTTTCTGTGTCCATCTCATCAGCGGGTATTATAACCGATTCGGTATTGTCAACCGCTCGTTTTACCTCCAATAAAGCTTCGACGGGGTTGATTGGGTAAAAAGTGCGTAAAAAAGGCCAGAACAACTCAGAGGTATTTTCTTTCAGCTTGTTCCATATGGCAATTACCTCCTGCCTCACGAACTCATGAATATGCTCAGAACGGAAGACATTGGTTAGTGTGTTTACCGCAAAAACTGTTCGCTCTTTATAGTGCGAAAAACAAGCCTCAATCATCTCCGAGAGTGGCAGGACCTTCTTATCAAAGAAAACATATTTCAGAATGTAGTTTGCAAAGCACTGTTCGGAAAAACGGACAGCCTTATCATGATAGATATCTACAATTTCTAAACGGGACAACCGCAAAAGGCTTTCAATGAAGCTTTCTTTATCTACGCCGGCGGCTGCAAGAATCGGTAAAACAGGGTCAATATGGTCAACATGCAATGCGCCTAAATATGCCGCTACTCCAGCGGTAGATAGAAGGGCGGTGTCTGTTTCCAACCCGGAATCACACAAGATGGGGCCATAGTACTCGTTAAACAAGTCTGTGGCATCATTAATTACATCAAGTCGGTTTGCAGCAGCCGACAGTTTTCCAGCGAGCATGGCAATCCGAGCATTCCCCTCAGATAGCGCGACAATACGGTCTAAGTAGTGTGGATTGAGTATTCCAAACTGGTTCGTCATCAAAGTTTTAATCTCGTCGTCTTTGAATTTGCCCAGATTGACTTCTTTATATGGAATCACATTGGAAAGCGTTTTTTTAACCTTTTCAATCGCATAGTCGCGCACAGTCAATAACAGGTTGAATGAAAACCCTTCTTTTTTTGATTTGACAAGATCTATGATCAGATTAAGATCTGTAATTTGATTTGCATCATCGACAACAATAAAAAATGAACCTGTCCGGCAGAAGTACATATTCAAATCGTTAAACAAGCCAAGCGCCCGGCTGTGAATACAGTATACAGCTTCCCCATTACCAGATGCATGCTTTTTTGCAAACTCAATTGACAGCCTAGTTTTACCAACTCCAGCCGCACCTGTAACGATTACAACATTATAGGTTGCAAAGTGTTCTTCTAATAAGGCCAATTCTGTTTCTCGTCCCAAAAAAGTTGTTTCCAGTGGGGCAGCTAAGGAATTTGAGTCGTATCGCTGGATATAATCTTCAACAGTATGAACCTGTTCGGTGTCGATCGGTAAGCCTAAGTGTTCTTTTGCAAGAATCGGGTATTTCCAGCGGAGATCATCCGCTAACCTATCTATTCCTATAAGAGTCAGTAATACCTTCTTCTTGGCGCAATACTCTTTAAGTTCACGGTCATCTTTGGGAGAGAGATTTGAGGAAGTGTGGCAATAAACAATCTCTGAGATATTCTTTACAGGAATCTTCGTTTTTTCTTCGTCAAAACACTTATCAATATCACTCTTGATTTTTTGTACAATATCTTTCTTCTGAACAGTATATTCCGCAAAAACATATTTATCCGATTCACCGGGGAAATACGTATCCGGTGTGCCTAAAGTTGTCTTTTGAGCACCAGCCATTGTTCCTAAAGAGACAAGATTCGGATAGCCTTCCCTAGAGAGATAATCGTCACACAGAATTTGAAACCCTGCTGGATCTAAACGGTTTATGCTATCTTTTATAGCAGTAATTGTTGCCATATGCTTTCACCTCAAATCGTATCTAATTCACTGGATCTCCAGATTGTACGACATGTTAAAATACTTGAGCACCTGCTGGAAACGATCTTGGGCGAGGCCGCAGGTGTCGCGGAGGTAGCCGGGTTCGGTTTCCCAATTTTGGAGGCCGCGGTAGTAGAAGGCTTTGAGGTCGTCTGTGATGATGAAGGGGACGATGCCGGTCCGCAGGCATTCCTTGAACAGCAGCAGGCAGCCGACGCGGCCGTTGCCGTCCTGGAAGGGAATCGACATCCGACGAACATATTGCTGCTTGTTTTACAGTCGTGGGTCAATAGTTTTTTCACTTGGCGCGAACAACAGCTTCGTGCTCAAAAGCCGGCACGCCGAAGACGCGGAAGGGGGATCAGCTCCGGCGGTATTTTGTTTTCCTTCCGATGCCGTCCTGGGCGATGTGGCCTTCCAGAAGCATCCGTTTCAGAATGCGGCTGGAGGTTGATTGGCTGACGGCAAGGAGGGCGTCGACTTCGGGGCGGGTGATATAGTCGTGGTTTTGCAGATATTGCAGGATCGTCTGCTCCGGGCCGGAAGTGACGGAGTTTTCGGCGGAGGCGTTTCGGTTCGGCAGGGTGATCTTGAAGGCGTTGTTGGTGACCTCGACGGTGGGCTGACGGTCACAGCCCTTGTAGGCCTTCATGATCTTTTGCATGCCGGTGCCATAGGCTTCGATCAGGTCCAGGCGGTAGAAAACAGTGGCGAGCTTGGGGTTCCGGCAGACAGAAAGACCGAGCATGATGTCATCCACGGTGACGCCTTCCAGAAGACCGCCGATGGAGACGAATTCGATTCGGTCGGCGTACACGCTGACCAACGTGCTGGCACTGTAGGAATAATCCCGGTGGACAATGGAATTGAGCATCGCTTCGCGCAGTGCTTCCTCCGGGTAGTCCCGGGTATCCGTGCGATAGAGCCCTTCAAAGGTGGCCTTAGTCTGATTGCGCAGCTCCAGGTAGGCATAAAGCTCCTCCATCTGCCGGAACAGAGAACCGCTGAATTCCCTGCGATCCTGGAAGACGGTTTTGTCCAGCCCGGAAAAAGTCGCCGCCTTGATCATCCCGGGGCATTGATCCGAGAGCAGGTACCCCAGATTGGAATACACGCCGTCTGCTGAAATCAGCCCAAGTGTTTGCCGCTGGGCAGGGCCGAAGGCCACTTCCCGTTTTTGGAATTCCGCCTCTGCGGCGATGAAGGTCAGTTCCTGCTCCAGAGATCGCATATCCTCAAAGCGGTCGCCGTCGGTTTCCTTGATCATCCGGCGGATGGCCGTATCCGTGGACGGATCGGTGGAGGTCCCGTTGCGCACAAAGACGCCAGCGGGCTTCAAGCCCTTTGCCGCGAGATAGTAGGGCCGGTCCGTGCCTTTCTGGACCGTGACCGCAACGATCTGCTTATTGTCCAGCGCTCGGATCTCGTATCGGACAAACATGGTGACGTCCGGCTTGATGGAATCTCGCACCATGTTGTTGATCCGCAGCATGGCTTCATCCGGATCGGAAACGCCGATAACGGTTCCGTCGTCCGCGACGCCGATCCAGATTTCACCGCCGCGGGTATTGGCAAAGGCGACGACTTCTTTGCAGATGTCGCCCACGATTTCGGATTTGAATTCCAGGACTTCGCTTTCCATTCGGATTGCCATATATATCCCCTCACTTTCTAATCATCATTATAGTCATTATAGTCATTCTTGTCAATAAGTATTCGGATGATGAGAAAAAAAGAAGTCCCTAAAGAGAGAACACGGTCTCCAGCTTAGGACAATTGGTCTTGATTGAGATGGATTTGAAGGTGGCCTCACGTTATAATGGGATTGCACGCTGTGCAAATACAAATAAAGGAGGCCACGAAGATGGCAACAAAGCAATTTATCCCCTTGGAGCAATTTACATTTGTTGTTGCTCCTCCTGCATCCCGCACAGATATTCTATGCGTAAATCTCTACGCAGACGGGAGGTTCAATCTGAACGGAAAGCTGGCAGAGGCATTGCGAGGCAAATCCGTCCAAATCAGCTTCACAGATGATGCAAAGCATCTGTGCTTGCATGAACGTGATTCTGTGAATGCGGTCAAGTTTCCCAAAAGCGGCTCAAGGAGACTTGAGCAGGCACTACAGCATTTGAAATCGCATAAAATCCCCATCCCGGCAAAGTATGAAGTCCATTATTGTGAGGAACACAAGTTTTGGCAAGGTGACTTGATAGAAAACCCTACGCAAGAGAGGACGCAGCTTGGTTCAAATTCAAAGAGGAAATCATGATACTTCCACTTCCAATGCGGGAAGTGATTATTCCGCGTATCTCTGCGTCAACAGATCAGGATCTGCTGCATGAAATGATTGTGTGCTGCTATGAGGTCGCATCCGAGTACAAACTGTTCTCGAAGGCGAAAGCGGTTCTCAAAATCGATACAATGATTCACATACGGAACCGCGAAAACAGCATTCTGTATAATCCTTACCGGAATATATCTCTGAATCAGTGTGTCGGAGAGAGCCGTGTGCCCGTTTCTGAATGGATT
>ODAI014638391.1_pt1 | contig 21752 bp, 17 predicted proteins | sample 1539321 | NCBI WGS metagenome assembly ODAI01 (sample SAMN02144231, study PRJEB22623) | gut metagenome | biome: sheep rumen | host: Ovis aries | place: New Zealand | reverse complement strand
GACGACACCTGCCTCACGCCACCGTGTGAGGAGGACGCGGGGGCGGGGGGGAAAAAACCCCCTCCCCTCTTCCCAGCCTAAAAAACAGCCCCAAAATCTTCATCAGCCGGGTGACCGTAAACTGTTCCGCCTGCTCCCGGAATTCCGCTGCATCCTCCGCTGTCAGGTCGAGAATGGTTTCCAGCTCCTCCGGGCAGCTCCTTGCTAGCAAAAGCGAACGGATATGCTGGCTCACATCGCGGGCAAAAACCGACGGATCCCGCCCCTCCCGCATCAGCTGATCGATCATCCGGAACACCTCGCCGGCTTCCTCCCTGCCAAGGGATCCGATAAACCGAAAGAGGAAGGCACGGTCGCAGGTTCCCAGAATCTTCCGCACCATTTCCTCGTCCAGATGATCGCCATAGCCCAGGCACATATCCAGCATGCTGAGCGCATCCCGCATGCCGCCTTCCGCAGCGCGGGCAATGACCATCAGCGCGCCGGGAGAAACTTCCGCGCCGGCTCCTTCCGCCGCTTCCTTCAGCCGGGACTGAATATCCGAGGTCGCGATGCGGCCGAAATCAAAGCGCTGGCATCGGCTCAGAATCGTTTCCGGAAGCTTCTGCGGTTCCGTTGTGGCCAGGATGAACACGACATGGGCCGGTGGCTCCTCCAGCGTCTTGAGCAGGGCATTGAAGGCGGAGGTGGAAAGCATATGGACTTCGTCGATGATATAGACCTTATAGCGGCCAAACTGGGGCGGATACTTGACTGTGTCCCGAAGATCGCGCATTTCGTCGACGCCATTGTTGCTGGCCGCGTCGATTTCAATGATATCGAGGCTCTCCTCGCCTTCCATCCGTTGGCAGCTGGCGCATTTGCCGCAGGGATCTCCATTGTCCGGATGCTCACAGTTGATGGCCCGCGCCAGGATTTTGGCCGTGGACGTTTTTCCGGTTCCGCGGGAGCCGCAGAAGAGGTAAGCGTGCGCAATCCGGCCGGTAATGACCTGATTTCGCAGCGTATCGATGATGGCCTTCTGGCCCACCATATGGGAAAAATCCTTCGGCCGCCACTGACGGTACAGAGCGCGATAGGCCACTTCGTTTATTCCCCGCTTTCGTTTTCCTTGATTGACAGATCCATCAGTTCCCGCATCTGTGCAAGCTTTTTTTCTCCGATGCCGCGCACGGAAAGCAGATCCTCCGGATAATGGAACCATCCGTTCCGGTTTCTTTCATCAACGATCAGCGCCGCCGTCGTCTCCCCGACCCCGGGCAGCTCTGTCAGCTCCAGGGCGTTCGCTTCATTGACGGGTATGGTTCCCTGAGGCATACGGATCTCCGGCATCCGGACAGGCTGCGGTGATAAAGCCCGGAACGAAAAGGCCGGTTCGGCAGGGCTTGAAAGGACGGCAGGCATGAGCGTCAACAGGACTGATACTCCCATCATCGCTATGCCCAGCGCCTTTCTCCGTCGGTCAGACATCCCGGCGCACCTTCTGGCCCTGCTTCGTATCTTCCAGGATATAGCCCGCGGCCTTAATGGCATCACGCAGCTCATCGCTCCGCTTCCAGTCCCTGTTTTTTCTGGCTTCCGCCCGTTCATCCACCATGGCCTGAATATCCGCCGGGAGGGCTTCCTCTTCCTTCGTCAGGAATCCGAGCACGCCGCAGAGCGCCTTCAGGCTGTCCATCGCCCGGGAAGCCGCCTCCCTGGAGGATGCGGCATTCACCGAGATGTTCGAATCCTTCACCAGCTCAAAGATCGCGCCCAGCGCGTCTGCAGTGTTCAGATCGTCATCCATGGCATCGTCAAAGCGCTTCTCATATTCCTTCAGCCGCGCAGCGAAGGCTTCCTCCTCGGCATTCATCGGACGGTCCTCGCCGTTTGTCATCTGGAAACGCAGATGATCCCGTGCAGTATACAGGCGGTTCAGGCTGGCATTGGCGGATTCGATCTGATCCCGGCTGAAGTTGATCGGGCTGCGGTAATGGGCACTGAGCATAAAGAGCCGGACCGCTTCCAGGTCAAACTCTTTGGAAATATCCCGGACGGTAAAGAAATTGTTCAGGCTCTTGCTCATCTTCTGATTGTCCACATTGATAAAGCCGTTATGCATCCAGTAATGCACATACGGATGACCGCTGGCGCCTTCGCTCTGGGCGATCTCATTTTCGTGATGCGGGAAGAGCAGATCCTTGCCGCCGCAGTGGATATCGAAGGTTTCCCCGAGATATTTCATGCTCATTGCGGAGCATTCGATATGCCATCCGGGCCGGCCCATTCCCCACGGGCTTTCCCATGCCGGTTCACCGGGCTTCTGCGCTTTCCAGAGGGTAAAATCCTCGGGTGATTCCTTATCCGTTTCCACGTTGAGCCGTTCGCTCGCGCCCATCTCACGGTCCTCTGTCCGCTGGCCGGAAAGCTTTCCGTATCCGGGGAAAGCGGATACCCGGTAATACACATCCCCGGAGGGAACCGCGTATGCGTGTCCGTTTTCGATCAGCCGGGAAATCAGGGCAATAATCTCCGCAATATGCTCCGTCGCTTTGGGATGCACGGTCGCCGGGCGGATACCCAGGGCTTTCGCATCCGTATAGTATTCCGCGATATACTTGTCCGCCAGTTCCTTCACGGTGATGCCTTCCTCGTTGGCACGGCGGATCATCTTGTCATCGATGTCGGTAAAATTCTGAACGAAGGTGACCTCATAGCCTTCCCGCTCCAGCTGTCTGCGCAGCACGTCAAAGGTGATGAACGGGCGGGCGTTGCCGATATGGAAATAATTGTACACGGTCGGGCCGCAGGCATAGATGCCCGCCTTTCCCGGATGGATCGGTTTGAATTCTTCCTTTCTGCGGGTCATACTGTTATAAATATACATCGTTTATGATTCCTTTCCAGCTTTTTCATGTTTCCGGTTCAGCAGAATCCGGAAAAGGGCCAGTGCCCAGATCACTGCCGCGACGATCAGCACATACCGGATATACCGGGAAATATCCGGGATCGAGGATTTCTCTGCCTCTCCGCCGGCCGCATTCGCTTCGGATCTCATCGTCAGCGTTTCATGCGCGAGCACGCGGCCTTCTCCGTCCTCGACGTCCAGATCGATCCTGACTGTGCTCATGTGGGCATTTTCCGGAACGAACCAGCTGACGATCCCGGTAAACGCGCCATCCTCCCCGGGAACGAGGGCCGCGGTATCCTTCTGATTGCGGATTGTCATCTTCTTTCCGTTGACGGAGGTAAAAACAAGTCTCCCGGGATCCTCCAGTTCAGGATCCGTGCTCAGGGTCACCCGGACGGTCCCGTCCGCTCCCCAGCTTTCGGGGGAGATGCTCACCTGGGCCGTCGAGGCCTCCCCTGCTTCCCAGCTCCAGTCAAGCGGAGAGAGAAGAACGGACATGCCGGACGCGGCGGAGGATGCGCAAACGCAGAGGCAGACAACCAGAAGCAGCAGACAGCGGCAACATCGTTCACGGCCTTCCGGACGCATTTGAATTCCTCCTTTCCGGTATGCTTAAATCATATTATATCAAATCGGTCCGGACAATTCAATCATCGCGTCTTCCGGATTGCAGATACCCATTTCCGCTTTCACCGACAAAAAAAACCGGCCCGAGCGGGCCGGAAAAAACATCATGGATTACGGGTTGCCTTTGGAATCGTCCTTCATGATCTGATCTGCCATATCCTGGACCTTTTTGCCGAAATCCGCGGAAAAACGCCGCAGGCTTTCGCTCATTTCATCCAGTGTGGAATTGACTTTTTCGGCCATCTGATCCACGGGCGGGACCTTGTCAAACAGTTCATCGATCGCGTCGGACAGCGGATTGCGCTGGCGGGGCTCGGACGGATCCTTCTCCGGGATGTCCATGACCGGAATCTCATCACTCCGTTCTGTTTCCGGTTCATTCGCCTCGGGACCGGCGGAAACAGGAATATCGATCACGGGGGAAGCGGGCGCCTCTGCATCTGCAGTCGCTTCTTCCGTCATGTCAGCCGGAACGGCTTCCTCCGATGATTCCGCATCCTGCGCTTCGCTGTCGGCTTCCGTCTCCGGCTTCTCCGCGCGGAAGGCTTTGAGCTGCTCATCGATGATGGCGGCTTCCTTCAGATCCCCGCTGATCTCCTCCGGGAAATCAGCGCCGTCCTTCCACATCTGCAGCGCGGTTTCCGCGACCTTCTCCAGCAGTTCCCTGCGCTGCCCCTGCAGATTCAGCTCATCCACCTTGCTCCGCGTACTGTTTGCCAGGCTGGACGCCGTGTTGCCGATGGCCTCCATTCCCTTCATGACAATATTCCGGATATTCTGGCCCAAGTCAGCCATTCTGCTCATCTCCCTTATTGCATTGGATTTTTGTTATTTCAATTCGACGCGTCCGGACAATATCCTTTTTTCAACAGATCAGTTCCAGGGACTTCGGGCTGATTTCAAACACCGCTTCCTTCATCGGACGGATTTCCCCGTCAATGTTGAATTTCAGCCCCTTCCCGCTGATCTTCACGCGGGATACCTTCACATGCTTCGTGATGCCGAAACGCAGGATGCGCGACATCATCAGTCCGGGCAGATAGAACGGGATTTTCCATCTGGGTACGCTGCGGACCAGGACCAGATTCAGCTTTCCGTCCTCCACATCCGCCACCGGGCAGATCGGAATGCCGCCACCGATATAGCGGCCGTTGGCAATCGCGCAGATCAGATATTCGCCGTCGGCGTCCGTGCCGTCATAGTTCAGCTGAACATTGACCGGCACAAAGCCGGAGATCGCCTGCAAAAGCCCCAGCAGATACGGTGTCAGTCCGCGATATTTCTTTTTCTTCTCCTCCGCGCATTCCAGCACCTGCACGTCAAAACCGGTTCCGCTCACGTTCAGGAAAAAATCCCCGTTGATCGTTGCGGTATCCACCGCCTTTGCCGGGCGGTCCATGATGAAGCTGAGCGCCTGCAGCGGATCCTTCGGGATCCGGACGGTTTTGATGAAATCATTGCCCGTTCCGGCCGGGATGATGCCCATGGGTTTCCGCGTATGGATCATGCCGGAGGCGACTTCGGAAACCGTTCCGTCCCCGCCGACGGCGATCACTGCCCGTACCTGCGGATCCCGGGCCAGTTCTGCTGCAATTTCCGATCCATGTCCCGGGCCCTCCGTCATCCGGATTTCATATTCGATCCGTTTTTCATCCATCACGGCCTTCAGTTTCCCGGCGGTCTGGACCGCAAAGCCGTTTCCGGCGGCCGGATTGACAATCAGCGCATATCTCATTTCATTCAGGTCCTCTTTTTCATGAAGAACCGCCCTTTCCGAGATCTTTCGGAAAGGGCGGCATGGATGCTTGGCGAAATCAGAGCTTTTCAGCGATCCGATCCGCGATCTGCGGCCCGGTCAGACCGTATTCCTTCAGAAGATCCGCGGGCTTTCCGCTCTGGCCGAAGACATCGTTGATGCCGATCTTCATGAAGGTCTCGACACCCCTGCCGATGATCGCGGAGGCAACGGCATCGCCCAGACCGCCGATGATCGAATGTTCTTCGACCGTGAACACCTTTTTGCATTTGGCCGTATATTCACAGGCCAGTTGCTCGTCAAAGGGCTTGATCGTCGGGAAGGAAACGAGTGCGGCGTCAATGCCCTTTGCAGCCAGCTGATCCACCGCGTCCAGCGTATGCTCCAGCATGATGCCGCAGGTAAAGATGACGCAGTCCTTGCCGTCTTTGATCACTACGCCCTTGCCGGGAGTAAAGGGCCGGGGATCATATACCGGAGAGGGCAGCCGCGCGGTCCGGATATACACGGGGCCGTCAATCTTCGCAGCGGCTTCCACGCAGGCATAGCATTCATTGGCGTCGGAGGGGGCAAACACCGTCATGTTCGGCAGCACGCGCATCAGGGCCAGATCCTCGATCGCCTGATGGCTTCCGCCGTCCTCACCGAGGGTAATGCCGGCATGGCTGAAGCCGAACTTGACATTGAACTTGGGATAGCAGACGCCGTTTCGGATCTGATCGTAGCTTCTTCCGGCAAACACCGCAAAGGTGGAGCAGAAGGGGATCAGGCCCATGGTGCTCATGCCGGCGGCAATATCCACCATGTCCGCCTCAGCAATGCCGCAGTCGTAGAAGCGGCCGGGAAAGGCTTTCTTAAATCCGTTGGTCATGGTCGCCTGGGCCAGGTCCGCATCCAGCACGACCACCTTGTCGTTTGTTTCGCCCAGCTTCACCAGGGCTTCACCGTAGGCTACACGAATCGCTTTCTTTTCCATTTTCTCAGCCCTCCAAATCCTTCAGCGCCTGAGCGGCCTGTTCAGCGTTCGGCGCTTTTCCGTGCCAGCCAACCTGGCCTTCCATGAAGCTGACGCCCTTGCCCTTGAGCGTGTTGAGAATGATGTAGCGGGGCTTCCCGGGGCATGCCGGCGCATGGAGAGCGTCCAGCACCTGCTTCATATCGTTCCCGTCCGCCACTTCGATCACGTCGTATCCGAAAGCCAGCGCCTTGGCCTTCACATCGCCCAGGCTCATGACCTCATCGTTTGTTCCGTCAATCTGCATACCGTTATGATCCAGAATCACGGTCAGATTATCCAGCTTGTAGTGCGCAGCCGCCATGCTGGCTTCCCATACGAGGCCTTCCTGGCTTTCGCCGTCACCGATCACGGTATACACGTGGCAGGGATTGCCGGTATGCTTCGCACCCAGGGCCATGCCGACGGCGATGGAGATTCCCTGTCCGAGGGAACCGGTGGACGCATCCACGCCCGGGCACTTTTTGATGTCCGGATGCCCCTGGAGAATCCCGTGAAGCTGGCGGAATCCGTCGAACTCCTCACGGCCGAAATATCCCCGCTCGCAGAGGGTCCCGTACAGCGCCGGAGCGGCATGCCCCTTGGAAAGCACAAACCGGTCCCGGTTCGGATTCTTGTCATTTTTCGGATCCACGCCCTTCATAACATCAAAATACAGCGCAACCAGCGCATCTGTACAGGACAGAGATCCGCCCGGATGGCCCGCACCGGCTTTGCAAGTCATGATGATAATATCCCGGCGCACCTGCCGCGCCTGGGCTTCCAATGCCTGAATATCCATTCCGTTACCTCCCTGATATTGATATGTCCGTACTGAAAATTATATGTTTCAGCGAGTAAAATGTCAACCGATTGAATTCGTTTTCAGCCGATTGTGATGGAACCGCTGCGAATCATCCGCCGCAGCGCCTCCGTCATGGCGATCCGGCCGTGGGCATAGGTGAGCCCGCCCTGCATGTAGGCGGTATATGGCTCGCGCATCGGGCCGTCCGCGCTCAGCTCGATGCTGGCACCGGCAACAAACGTTCCCGCAGCCATGACGACCGGATCATCATACCCCGGCATATCCCAGGGCTCCGGCAGCGCCATGCTGTCGACCGGACTGGCGGTCTGAATTCCCTGGCAGAAGGCCACGAGGCGCTCCGGCGTATCCATCCGGATGGCCTGGATGATATCCGCGCGGGGTTCAAACGCGGGCGGCGTCGTCTGAAGGCCCAGCAGTTCAAAGATCCGGGCGGCCAGCACGGCGGTTTTCAGGGCCTGGGCCACGGTGTGCGGCGCCATGAACATTCCCTGGTAGAACGGGCGCCAGGAAGCCTCATAGGAGCCGAGTTCCCTGCCCAGCCCCGGAGCCGTCAGCCGGTATGCCACGCGCTCCACGGCTTCCGCTTTGCCGGCCACATAGCCGCCGGTGGGGGCGATTCCGCCGCCGGGATTCTTGATCATACTGCCGACGACCACATCCGCGCCCCAGTCGGTCGGCTCGTCCGCGCACACGAATTCTCCGTAGCAGTTGTCCACCATCAGCAGAACGCCGGGATGCTTCGTATGGATCATCTCCGCCAGCGGCGCAAAGGCCTCCGGCATCAGGCTGGGACGCCAGGCATAGCCGCGGCTCCGCTGGGCGATCACCAGCGTCGTCTGCGGCGTCATGGCCTGCTCCACCGCCTCCAGGTCGATCTTCCCGTCCTTCAGGTCCACGCAGTCAAACCCGACCTGCATCTCCCGGAGGGAGCCGGCAACAGGCTTTTTCCCAAGCCCGATCACGCTCTGAAGCGTATCATAGGGCATGCCGGTGGCGCTGAGAATCCTTTCCCCAGGCCGGGTCAGCCCGAACAGCGTCAGGCTCAGCGCGGCTGTCCCGCTGGCCACATGCGGCCGCATCAGCGCGGCTTCCGTATGGAAAAGCTCCGCCCAGATCTTCTCCAGGGTATCCCTTCCCACATCGTCATACCCGTATCCGCTCGAAGGCGCAAAATGCCGGTAGCTGACCTCATGCCTGCGAAATGCGTCCAGCACGCCCCGCGTCCGGTATTCCTCGTTCCGGTCGATATTCGCAAAAATCTCCTGAAGATCCGACTCTGCCCGCCGGACCAGTTCCGTTGCCTGATCCATATTTTTCTCACTCCGTCTGTTCAAGATCATTCTGGATTTGTTCTTCTGCGTCCGGCGCGCACATATCCACGTACCGGATTTCTTCCATCCTTTTAAGGAACGTCTCCTGTCGCTTGGCATAGTGGCGGCTGGCAGTACGGATCAAATCCGCCGTTTCCTCAAGGCTGCGCTGTCCCCGCACGCAGGGAACCATTTCCTTGTATCCGATGGCGGACATGCTCTGGGCATCATCATGCACGCCCTCCGCCAGCAGGGACGCAACCTCGTCATAAAGACCGTCCCGGATCATATGGTCCACCCTGCTGTTGATCCGGTCATACAGCTCACTCCGCGGCAGAGCCGTCGAGACCGCTTTCCACCGGAAGGGAGATGCCTCCGCCCGGTCCGGCTGCCGGGAGAACGGAATGCCGGTGGCTTTCGTCACCTCGATGGCCCGGATGGTCCGCCGGATATCGCCCAGGGGCAGCCGGAATGCGGTTTCCGGATCCAGCGATTCCAGATAAGCATGGAGCACTTCCTTTCCGCCGCTGCGCATGGCCAGTTCATTCAGTTCCGCCCGAAGCGCGGGATTGGCCGGCACACCGCCCATGCCCATCGGATGCATGAGCGCCTGCAGATAAAGCCCCGTTCCGCCTACGAACAAGACCTGTTTGCCTTCCTTCGCCAGATCCTTCACGAGGCTTTCTGCCCGCCGGACATAATCCGACACGCTGAAGGGCTCGGACGGCTCCACGAAATCCAGCAGATGGTGCGGAACCCTTCTGCGCTCCTCCGCGGTCGGCTTCGCGGTTCCGATGTCCATCCGCCGATAGATCTGCATGCTGTCCATGCACAGGATTTCCCAGCCGTTTTTTTCCGCCAGGCGGAGGGAAACGGCGGTCTTTCCGCTGGCGGTCGGTCCCGTCAGTACGCGGCAGAGAATCCGATCTTTCATCCCATTCCCCATTTCTACTGGATCCGTTTAAACTTCCGATCCAGTTCCCTGTGGCTGATGGCCACCACCAGCGGGCGGCCATGCGGGCACGTGGGCGTGACCTTCTGCTCAATCATCTGTGCAACAAGGTTTCTCAGAAGCTCCTCCGGCAGGGGCTCGCCGCCCTTGACAGCGTGCTTGCAGGCTGTCTGCAGAAGGGCGGATCTTTTCTTTTCGAAGGTCACTCCCCGCCCGTTTTCCAGATCGCCGAGCGCTTCCCGGACGAAGCCCGTCGTTTCCGCTTCACCGAGGATCATCGGAATCGTGCGGATAGCCATGTCCCTTTCCCCGAAGCGTTCCATCACCAGGCCGATGGATTCCAGTTCCGTCCGGTTTTCCTCGATCAGCTGCATTTCCCTGGACGTAACACTGATCACAATGGGAGCAAGCAGCTCCTGCCCCATGTTCTGCTCCGTATGCGCCGCCATCAGCCGGTCAAAAAGCAGCCGTTCATGGACTGCATGCTGATCGATCAGAAGCAGATGATCCGCATACTCCACCAGGATATATGTATTAAACAGCGCACCGTAAATTTTAAGCGGCGCGGTCACCTCCGGCAGAATCGTGCTGACCTGCTCAGCCTTTTCCCGCACAGGCGAAGACTCCGGCAGAGGGGCCTGTGCAGCAGGCTGAACGGGCATCACGGCAGCATTCGCTTCCCGGGTCTCCTCGCCGCTTCCCGGATCCGCCGGAACGGCCTTCTCCGGAGAAGGCACGGGAACAGGTCGGGAGACAAAAGCTTCGGGATGATGATCGGGAGCTTCCCGAAAAACAGGCGATGCATGCTCCGCGGCAGCCGGTTCGATGCGATTCTCCGGTTCAGGAACAGCGGAGGGCTCCGGCAGTCGTGAAACCGTCGTGATCCTTGCCTGGGCCTTTCCGATTCCTTCCTGAAGCGACGCAGAAGTCACGGGGGCAGGTTCAGCATGTTCATGCCCATCCCCGGGTTCCCTGATCAGGCTCATGACCTGCGGCTTTTCAAAGGCATCCCGATCCTTCAGCGCCTCGAGCACCAGGGTCAGCACCGCCTCGGAAACCTGGGCCTCGTCCCGGAAGCGGACCTCGAGCTTGTTGGGATGCACGTTGACGTCCACCGCCTCGTAGGGGATCGTCAGGTGCAGCGCGCAGACCGGAAACTTGCCGATCATAACCCGTTCCCGGCAGGCGTTTTCGACCGCTGCGGACAGAAGCAAGGAGTGCATCATCCGGCCGTTGATGAAGAAGAATTCATGGTTACGGTTGCCGCGGGCGTTGTCCCCGATTCCCACGTATCCGGAAAGGATCAGCCCGCCCGCATGCCCATCCACCTTCCGCATCGAGCGAAGGGCCAGGCCGCCGAATACCGTATGCACGGCTGAGGCCATCTGCCCGTCGCCGGGAGAATGCAGCACGGTCTTTCCGGCACTGATGAAGCGGAAGCTGACATCCGGACGGCTGAGCACAAACTGGGTCAGAATATCGCCGATGGCGGCACCCTCCACGGAGGGTTTTCTCATGAAGCCCTTCCGGACCGGCGTGTTGAAGAACAGATCATTCACCACAATGGTGGTTCCCAGCGGCGCGCCGGTCTCCGCGATGGAGACGATCGTACCGCCTTCATTGATCACCTTCAGGCCGCTGTCGCGATCCTTTGTCCGGGTCGTCAGGGTTACCCGGGCAACCGCTGCGATACTGGCGAGGGCCTCGCCGCGGAATCCCAGCGTCGCAATGGATTCCAGGTCCTGTTCCCGGGAAATCTTGCTGGTGGCATGGCGTTCAAAGGCCATACGGATATCGCTTTCATCGATGCCGCTGCCGTTGTCGGTCACACGGATATAGCTGAGTCCGCCGTCCCGAATTTCCGCGGTGACGGAAGTCGCCCCCGCATCCAGGCTGTTTTCGATCAGCTCCTTGATGGCGGAAGCAGGGCGCTCCACCACCTCGCCGGCAGCGATTTTGCCGATCATGCTCTCAGAGAGCATTCTGATTCTGCTCATAGCTTTCTCGCTTTCTCCCGGAGCAGGAAGAGCCTGTTGATCGCATCCATGGGTGTAAGCGCCATGACGTCAATCTGCTGCAGCTCCTCGATGATCTCCGTCCTGCGGTAATCGAACATATCCACCTGCTCATTCATTCTCTGGTCCGCATCTTCCCCGAGGATGTTCTGGCCGATGGTGTTCTGATTGATATCGCTGACCTCCAGCCGGGCCTGGATCTCATGGGCGCGCACGATGACCGGGTGCGGGATGCCGGCGAGCCGCGCCACATGGACGCCGAAGCTTTTGTCCGCCCCGCCCCGGATGATCTTGCGCAGGAATATGACGTCCTCCCCATGCTCCCTGACGGAAATGCAGTAATTCCGGATTCCCTCCATGTGTCCCTCGAGCTCGCTGAGCTCATGATAATGGGTCGCAAAGAGGGTCTTTGCACCGATGTTCTTCTTGTCACAGATGTATTCCACCACTGCCCAGGCGATGGCCAGCCCGTCAAAAGTGCTGGTTCCCCGGCCGATTTCATCGAGAATGATGAGGCTGTCCTTCGTGGCATTACGGAGAATATAGGCGGTCTCCGTCATCTCGACCATGAATGTGCTCTGTCCGCTGGCCAGATCATCGGAAGCGCCGACACGGGTAAAGATCCGGTCGCAGACCGGCAGCCTGGCTTCGCTGGCTGGGACGAAGGATCCCATCTGCGCCATCAGACAGATCAGCGCCACCTGGCGCATATACGTGCTCTTTCCGGCCATGTTCGGCCCGGTGATGATCACCATCCGGTTCTCATCCGTATCCAGCAGCGTATCGTTGGGAATGAATCCGTTCTCCCCGAGGCTCTGCTCCACCACCGGATGCCGCCCCTCCGTGATGGACAGCGAACCGTCGCTGACGATTTCGGGACGGACATAACGGTTTTCGGAAGCCACCCGGGCAAGGCTCTGGAACGCATCAAGCGTCTTGAGGGCCATGCACGTCTTCTGTATCCGGGGAATCTGTTCGGCAATCCTGTCCCGGATCTCTCCGAACAGCTGCAGCTCCAGCCGGACGCTCTGCTCCTGAGATCCGATGATCTTCTGCTCCATCTCCTTGAGTTCCGGGGTGATATACCGCTCCGCGCTGACGAGCGTCTGCTTGCGGATATATCGATCAGGCACCTGGCTGAGGAAGCTCTTTGTCACCTCGATGGAATACCCGAATACCTTGTTGTACTGAATCCGCAGATTCCGGATGCCGGTCATCTCCCGTTCCCTGGCCTCCAGGTCCAGAATCCACTGCTTTCCGTTCGTCTGCGCCTCACGATATTCATCCAGCAGCTGCGAATATCCCTCGCGGATGATCCCGCCCTCCGTGATCACGATTGGCGCATCCGGATGAATGGACCTCTCCAGCAGCTCCGTCAGATCCTCCATGGGATCCAGGTCGGCCAGGATTTCGCGCAGCGCTTCGCCTGAAACCGGCTCCAGCAGGCTTCTGATCCCGGGAATCCGCTTCAGGCTGGCACACAGCGCCAGGCAATCCCGGGCGTTCAGGTTCCGGTATGCGACCTTGCTCAGAAGGCGCTCCATATCGTATACGCCGTCCAGCTCCTCCGCGAGCGTCATCGCCATGACCCGGTTGCGCACCAGTTCATCCACCGCATCGAGCCGGCGATTGATCTCCTCCCGGCGGATCAGGGGCTTTTCAACCCATTGGCGCAAAAGCCGTCCGCCCATGGCGGTGCAGGTCCGGTCCAGCAGATTCAGCAGCGTCCCCTTCCGGCCCTTTCCGCGCAGGTTTTCCGTCAGCTCCAGGTTCCGCATCGTTCCCGGATCCAGCAGCATTCCGTTGCCCGCCTGCTGATAGCGGATGTCCGTGATATGCTCCAGTCCGTTCTTCTGGGTCTCTTCCAGATATTTCATCAGCGCCCCGGCCGCACACAGCGCGCACGGATGATCATCCAGCCCGAGCGGCGTCAGCGAGGAGAGATGAAAATGATGTCCGAGCACCTGTCTGGCAACGGCGGGCTGAAAAAACGGATGGCCCGGTTCGCTGACATGGGGCAGGCTGAAGCGGGTCCATTCCTTCAGGGCGGCCGCATCGCTGCAGATGACCTCCGTCGGGGCAATTCGCCGGATCTCCTGTCCCACAATCCCGGCCTCCGGCTCTGATACGCAGAACTCTCCGGTGGATACGTCGACCCAGGCAAGGCCGCATTCCTTTCCGCGAATCAGGACGCTCATCAGGAAGTTATTGCTCTTTTCCTCCAGCATCGTCGGATCGGTCACGGTCCCGGCGGTGATCACGCGTACGACGTCCCGCTTCACAAGGCCCTTCGCCAGAGCCGGATCCTCCATCTGCTCGCAGATGGCGACCTTGTATCCCCGGGCGATCAGCTTTTCCACATACGTATTGACGGAATGAAAGGGCACCCCGCACATGGGCGCCCGTTCCTCCAGCCCGCAGTCCTTTCCCGTCAGCGTCAGCTCCAGTTCCCGGGAAGCGGTTTTCGCATCGTCAAAAAACAGCTCATAGAAGTCTCCGAGCCGAAACAGAAGCAGGCAGTCCGCATACTGTTCATGAATCTGCAGATACTGCTGCATCATGGGTGACAAAGCCATCTTGTTTTCTCTCCTCAGTGACATCCGCCGCAGGAAGCGCAGTTCCCGCTGCACGCGCTGCCGCTCTCGTCCTCAACCTTCCCGGTCACGACCAGACGGAGAATCTGATTCACGTTGTCCATCATGGTCTGAAAATCCTTCCGGGCCGCCTTCAGTGCCTGAATCTTTTCATTGGCGTTCATGTTTTTCTCCGCCTCTTCCATCTCCAGGCTCGCGCGGCTCAGCTCCTCCGGCTTCATGTTCGCGGAGGAAAGCACGTTTTCCACCCGCTGCCGTTTCGCATACATATCCTCCAGCAGGTGACCGGACACCGGATCCTTCTGCACTTCCCGCTCCAGATCCTTCATTTTCTGATAATATCCGCTGTCCAGGATCGCTTCCGCCAGCTCCTGCGCCTTCATCATCACGTCACGCATTCTTCTCATCCATCCTTTCCGCCGTCAGGGTGTTGTTCTTGATGCCGGTGATCCGCACCCGGACGATCTTTCCGATATCCTCCGCCGTACCGTCAAAGGTGGTGGATATGCCATGTCCGCCCTTTCCGGATACGGCAGTGTCGCTTCTCCGGCTGAGGCCTTCCACCAGGATTTCCTCCTCGCAGCCCAGAAACCGCTTCAGGGTCTCCTGCTGCAGCGCCTCCTGCAGGGCAATCAGCTCCTCAATCCGGCGGGAGGAAACCTCCTGCGGGATCTGTTCCGGCATTTTCGCGGCCCGGGTACCCACGCGGGGGGAATAGATGAAGGTGAACGCGCTGTCGTACCGGACCTCACGGACCAGCGACATCGTATCCTGGAATTCTGCCTCCGTCTCGCCCGGAAAGCCGACGATGATATCCGTGCTCAGCCCGATGCCCGGAACCGCCTGACGAAGGCGCGCGACCCGGTCCAGATATCTTTCCCGGGTGTAATGCCGGTTCATCGCTTCCAGAATGCGGTTGTTTCCGCTCTGGACCGGAAGATGAAACTGGGGCAGGATATGCCTTGAAGCGCTCATCACGTCAATCAGCTCGTCCGACAAATCCTTGGGATGGCTGGTCATAAACCGGATCCGGGGAATTCCCATCCCGTCCAGCTGCCGAAGCAGCTGCGCAAAGGATATGCCGCCCGATCCCTTTCCGTAGCTGTTCACGTTCTGCCCGAGCAGCATGATCTCCTTCGTGCCGCCCTTCACGAGCGCTTCCGCCTCGCGCAGGATCGCCTCAGGCTCCCGGCTTCTCTCCCGCCCGCGGACATAGGGTACGATGCAGTAGCTGCAGAAATTGTCGCATCCGTACATGATCGTCAGATAGGCGAACTCTTTTCTCATTCTGCGCACCGGCAGCCCTTCCGGAATGACGTCCTCCTGATCCACGACAACCGTATTGCCGCCGCTCTCCAGCGTCTGAAGCATCAGCTCGGGAAAGCGGTGAATGCTCGCGGTGCCGAACGCCAGATTGACAAACCTGTACTGCTTCAGGATCTTCTCCGCCATGCCCGGCTCCTGGATCATGCATCCGCACACGGCTATGATCATCTGCGGCCGGCTCTTCCGGACCTCCCGGAGCCAGGTGATATTTCCCAACGCCTTTCGCTCCGCATTGTCCCGGATGCAGCAGGTATTGAAGAGTACAAAGTCCGCTTCTTCCCGCCGGGGAGCGGGCCGCATGCCTATCTCCTCCAGCATTCCGGCCAGCTTTTCCGAATCATGGGCGTTCATCTGGCATCCGTATGTCACGATGAAATAGGTATCCGGCCGGTGAGGCAGATCCCGGATTTCCCGGATGAAGGCTGCCTGCCTTTTCATCTCCGCGGGGGAAACCACCGCAGTTTCTCTTTCCATCTTCTAAACTCTCTTCCTTGTGATCTCCATGATTCCCAGATGAGTCCATCCGTGAATCACCGTCTTTCTCCGATCCTGCAGCAGCGCTTCCTGCATTGTATCCAGAATCAGACTTCGGTCTTTTTCCAGATCCATGTCGATGAAATCGATCAGAATGATGCCGCCGATATCCCGCAGCCGGATCTGTACAGCCGCTTCCCGGCAGGCTTCCAGATTCGTCTGAAGGACGGTCGTTTCCTTGTCGCCGGCATTCCGGGCGCCGGCGGTGTTCACGTCGATCACCGTCATTGCCTCGCACCGGTCCACAACGATATTGCCGCCGCCCGGCAGGCGGATCCGCCTCCCCTCCGCTTCCCGGCGCTGTCGTTCCAGCTCCGGCGGCAGCGCTTCCGCGCGCTCCGTGCGGTCAATCCCCCGTGGCGCATAATCCGCTTCCAGCGCCTCCCGCGCATCCGCGGTATACAGCACACTGCCGGGGCATCCGCCCATGGCCGCCCGCTCCTGCACCTGCGCCCAGACCGCCAGCAGGTTTTCCGCTTCCTCCCGGATATCCCGGGGATCTGCCTGAGATGCCGCGGCGCGAAGCACGAGACCGAAGCGATCCCGGGCAATTTCCTTTCCGGTCCGCAGGAGCCTAGAACGGATCTCCCCGTCCCCGATGCGGCGGCTGACGCCGATATATCGGTTCATGGGCATCAGCAGCAGGTATTTCCCGGCGATGCTCAGGTCCCTCGTCAGATAGGCGCCCTTTTCCCCGGTCTCCTCCCGACGGATCTGCACCGGAACGATTTCGCCGGAGCGCAGGTGCTGCCCCGTAAAGGTCGTGCTCATCTCCCGGAACGGAAGAAATCCGCTCTTTTTTCGGCCGATATCCACGAAAGCGCATTCCATGCCGCTCATCATCCGCTCCACCCGGCCCATCAGGATGCTGCCGCTCTGCCCATCCTCCTCCGTCCGGATGTATTCAACGAGTTTCCCGTCCTCCTCGACGGCCAGGGCTTCCCCGGTTTCCCATATGATTCTCATCCGGCCTCCGTCAAAGCTGCTCCAGCGGAATCATCCGCCCATCCTCATCCTGTCCCAGCAGCGCTTCCCTTCTGGCCAGGACGCGGATTTCTTCCTGAATGCCTGCCTCCCGCGCGAGGGCTTCCATCAGCATGCCCGGCTTGCAGGCTTCCCGTTCCGTCAGCGTCAGCGTGGCATGAATATGATGACCCTCTCCCCGGATGGAGAGAATCAGGGGCCGGATATCGGTCTCCTTCATAGCGGTTTTCGTTTTCCGCATGGCCGGAACGGTTTCCCTGGCCATCATAGACGGAATGGCCGAAATCAGCTTTTCCGCCTGCGCCGGATCCCGGATCAGAAGATCGTATCGGGCCGCCCGAAGCAGGCCCGGGAGCGACGGATGCTTTCCGTCCACCGCGCGCGCTTCGCTGATCTGCATCTCGCCCGGCATAGCGCGGTTCATGCGTTCAATGAATTCCGCTGCGCTGACATCCTCCGCCATCGTCACGTCCATGATTTCCCGTTTTCCGCATGCGCCGGTGGACAGGGCGCTGGCAAAGGTGACCAGAATGTGCGGGTTGAATCCCTGGGAATATGCGACCGGCAGACCGCTCCGCCGAAGTCCGCGCTGAACGGCGCGCTGAATGTCGAGATGGCCGATATGCCGGATTCTTTCGCTTTTTTCAAACACGGCCAGCATCCGCATATGCGCACACCCCCTTCCACCGCTGCAGCCCGCAGCCGTTGCATCCCTGCCGGCAGTCCCGGGTGGTCAGCGCCTGTTCGCTCTTTTCCTTCTCGTGCCACAGAAACTGCTTCGTGATGCCACTGTCGATATGATCCCAGGGCAGAATCTCATCCTTTTCGCGCACCCGGTTGGCGTAAAACGCCGGATCGAGTCCGCACTCGCGGAAGGCGTCCATCCAGGCGTCGAACCGGAACGTCTCGCTCCACCCGTCGAGGATGCATCCCTTCCGGTACGCCTGAAGCAGCACCTTTCCCAGCCGCCGGTCTCCCCGGGCAAAGCAGGCTTCCAGAAAGCTCAGATACGGCTCATGCCAGTTGAAGGTGACGCCCTTCACGTTCAGCGCGTGGCGGAGAACGCCCTGCTTGCGCTGGATTTCATCGATGGTATCCTGCGCGGCCCACTGGAAGGGCGTAAAAGGCTTGGGCACAAAGGTGCTCGCGCTCACGGTGACCCGAAGCCCCCTGGCGCGCTGATCCTTCGGAACTTTGAAATATTCGCTGACAACCTTTCGGGCCAGGTCCCCGATGCCCTCCAGATCCGCGTCCGTCTCGGTCGGCAGACCGTCCATGAAATACAGCTTCACGCTGTTCCACCCGCCCTCAAAGGCATCGCGGACCTTCTCGAGCAGGTCCTCTTCCGTCACGCCCTTGTTGATCACGTCCCGCAGCCGCTGCGTTCCGGCCTCCGGGGCAAATGTCAGGCTGGTTTTCCGAACCTGCTGCGTCTCCTCGAGGCTCTCCTTCAGGACGCTGTCGATGCGAAGGCTCGGCAGGGAAATGGATACGCGCTTGTCCTTCATTCGCCGCATCAGTTCCCGGATCAGCTCCGGCAGGCAGCTGTAATCGCCGCTGGACAGGCTGGACAGGCTGATTTCCTCGTATCCGGTGGCCTTCTCCAGCTTTTCGGCCAGATCGATCAGCTTTTCCATGCTTCTTTCCCGGACCGGCCGATACAGCATTCCTGCCTGGCAGAAGCGACATCCGCGGGTGCATCCCCGCATGATCTCCAGCATGATCCGGTCGAACACGACCTCGGTGTACGGAACGGGGATCTCCTCCGGATAATAAGTATCGTTCAGATCCACAACCACGCGCCGCTTCACGCTTGCCTTCGCCTCCGGACAGCGGGGAGTGACGGATGCGATCCGCCCGTCCGGAAGATATTCCACGTCATACAGGGAAGGAACATATACTCCCTCCAGCTCCGACAGCGCACGAAGGCATTCCGCGCGGGAAAGGCCCTTCTCCTTGCGCTCCAGAATCACCCGGTTCAGCTCGCCCATCACGTCTTCTCCGTCGCCGATCATGAAGGCGTCAATGAAGTCCGCCAGAGGCTCCGGGTTGTATGCGCACGGCCCGCCAGCCACGACGATGGGATCCGTCTCCCCGCGGTCGCTTCCCAGCACCGGCACGCCGCCCATCTCCAGCATCGCCAGAATGTTGCTGTAGCTCATCTCGTACTGCAGCGTAAATCCGACCACGTCGAAGTCGCTCATCGGTCTGCGGCTTTCGATGGAGAGCAGCGGGAGTCCTTCCTCCTTCATCTGTTCGATCATGTCGGTCCAGGGCATGAAGAACCGCTCGCAGAGGCTCCATGCCTCCCGGTTGATCAGCCCGTAGAGAATCTTCAATCCCAGATGGCTCATGCCCACTTCGTACGTATCCGGAAAGCAGAATCCGAAATGCAGCGGGCACTCGTCCCATCCCTTGATATCCGTGTTCATTTCGCCCCCGGTATACCGGGGCGCCTTCTGTACCTTCTCGAGAATCTTTTCCAGCTTTTCGTTGTTATTCATCCATGTCTCCTGTTCATTTCTCCGGGATGACAGCGCATATGTGATGCCATCCCGAAGTGGACCGGGGGCAGTCATGCCCCCAGGGTCAGAGTGCGGGGGTCCAGTACCGCTGCTGATACAGATCCGTGAAGCAGTAGGTCACCCGGCAGTTATCCAGCGTGCCGACCTCCGTATTGGCGATCTCCACCTCGCTGCCGAGGGTGATCTCCCTGCCCAGCTGATAACTGTCCCTGTAATTCCCTTCGTAGTCGAAGAAGTCGCAGATGAACTGCAGCCGGTCTCCGGCTCCGATGCTGATCATGGTTTTGGCTTCCAGGTCGGTCTCCCCGTTGCTGTAGACCGGCTGCGCACCGGCGATATATCCGTAGGGGTTCTCGTCATCGAAGTACAGCAGCAGATTGACCCGCGTCCCGTTGAGCAGTGCCGGCACATATCCGGAGATCAGATAGTGATCCCCTTCCTCGATCGTATCCAGATAATAATACGCAACGGGCTGCCGGTCGATGGAAATCCAGGTGCCGTCAAATACGCCCTGCAGCGCATTGCCGTCGAGCATGAAATCATTGTCGTTACCCAGATCAATGAAACCGCTGCCGTTGTCGTAAAATACGTTCCGCGTCAATGAAGTAACAAGCTCCCACTGATCCGGTGCGATTTCGATCCTTCCGTCCTTCCAGGAAAGCTGTGACGGATCAAAGCAATTCGCGGAAATATAATCCGCCGCCTTCTCCGCAGTCATGCTCCGACCCATGAACAGATCCAGCATGGATCCGCTCAGCCCGCTGGAGGATCCGCCGCCCCCGAAGAGGCCGCCCAGCATGTCGGTCAGGGATCCCGCGGAAACGGGAGATGCCGAATATCCGCCACCGCCCAGCAGGCTATCCATCAGCCCCTGGCCGGAAAAGCCCTGCGGCAGACCCAGGGAGGAAATGCCGGTTCCGGTCGCCACCTGACCGCTCAGCTCCAGGCTCGCGAATTCCTGAATGCACCGGGTGTATTCCTCGTCCATGCCGATGGCCGCATAGGTGGAAACCGCCTTGCTGATATTGCCCGTCTTCTTGTAGGGGAAGTAGATGCTCAGCCCGTAGGCGTTCGAAATGCCGCCGCCGGTCCGGTTGTACTTGACGGCACCCTCCAGCGCGCTGGCCAGCTTCTTCCCTTCCGCGGTGCCCATGTTCCGGGCAAAGTGAACCAGGTCAATCTGGTCAATCCGGGAGGACTGGGCAAATTCCCGCGTCTTGCTCCGGGCCGTGGAAACCGCCTTGTATTCCTTGTTCTGGATCATCTCGTTCGTGTCGATGCTGAAGCTTTTCAGCTCGCCGGGAACGGTGCTCTCCAGCTCCGCCAGATCGACAATGGACAACGTGGTCGCCTGGCCCCGGCACTGCTTTGCGCAGACCTCCACGAAGTCATCCGCGATGTTTTTGCCGATCTCGACCGTCGGCATTCCCGGGTTTTTCCCCAGCTTCGTCAGCCAGTTCGTGTAATACCAGCCGACACCGGGCTCCGTCTCCTCGCTGCCGATCATGTAGTCCGCATACTGGCTCAGCATGATGCCGTTTTCGACGGTGGCCATCAGGCACGCATCAAAGCCGACGAAGTCGAACTTCACGCCGCCGCCCTTCAGAGCCGTGTTGATGCCGGCCAGGCTCATGCTCTGTCCCCGGCCGATTTTCTCGTCATATCCGTATCCGGAAACGGATCCGCCGCCGTGATCCCACAGGATCAGCATCATCCGGTTGGCCGGATAGTTCTTCGCGCCGTATTGGATGAACTTCTGCAGCGTGGCGGGGTTCGTCATGGGCTCGTTCCCCATGTTGTCCTCCAGCCGCTGCAGCTTTCCGCCGGAAATCAGATAGATCTGATTGTACTGACTGGAAAAAACGTTGTTTTTCCAGCGGCGGCATCCGCCGGTATAGATCAGCAGGTTCACCCGATCGCCCAGATCCGCCGCGAGCATCTCCTTGATATCCGCGGTGGCCATCCCGTTCTGGCTTTCCAGATCCGTTCCGCAGAGATAGACCATCAGCGTCACGGTATCCTTCTTTCCGCCGAGCACGCGGGTATACTTGTCCCGCGCGCCGCTGGCCACGGTCATGTCCGGCGCGCCGGTATTGTCATCCATGGAGGACGTGAAGTACTGGCTGGCGGAGGATGCGTTTCCCGTGATGGAGGAAAGCAGATTGCCCCCGCTGAAGTCATACGCGGAGGACGCGCCGGAGGAAAGGAAGCTGCTCAGCAGATTGGCGAGCCCGCTGCCGGAGGAGCCCGTCCCCTGCGTACCCGTATTCAGAACCTGCGTCAGGCTGTCGAGCACCCCGCTGCCACTGTCCTGGGAGCCCTGGTTCACCGCCTGATTGACGCTGTTCGTAACGCCCGTCAGCAGTGATGAATCCTGATTGCCGCCGTTCCCGCCGAGAAAGCGGGAACCGAAGAT
>ODAI012353359.1_pt1 | contig 21753 bp, 17 predicted proteins | sample 1539321 | NCBI WGS metagenome assembly ODAI01 (sample SAMN02144231, study PRJEB22623) | gut metagenome | biome: sheep rumen | host: Ovis aries | place: New Zealand | reverse complement strand
TTGACCAGTCTGGTTAATTCTAATTATAATCCATTGACCGTTTTTGTGAAGACCTAAATTACATATTTAAAAATTAATAAAATAAAACTGTGGATATCAGATTAAAGGTGACTAAATCCTAATACCCACAGTCTATAATTATTCTTTATATAAAATCTACTAAACTATTCTTAGTGTGATAATCTCCAGAAACCACCATCATGTGGAATCTTTACTTTTCCATCAACTAACTTCTTTTCAAAATATTCCTGTAATTTTGCCTTATTATCTTCAACAAATTTCTTATCACGAAGTAATTTTTCTAAATCAACAAAAATGTTTTCAACGTCATCAATTCCAGAGAATGTAAATGTACATGGAACAATTCGTTCTTCTATTTTTTCAAAGTATTTGCTAAGGATATTTACACACTCATCATGAACTTTCTGTTCTTCTTTTACAACTGCATCAATAACATTTGTCTTAATTCCAACTTCATTAAATACCTCGTACCAAAAATCAAAATGCGTCATTGGGACATTACCATATGCATTAAGTGAAAAGTATCCATTGTCATCTAAAACTGCTGCTGCATGAGCAATAAAACTTTCCTTATCCTTAATATCATCAATCATATAATGTGCAAGAATCATAGAATACTTTTCATTCTTCTCAATACCTTCCCATGTAGCTTCCTCTTCTAAGTTTTCAAACTTAAGATCAATTTCTGTATTCTTAGCTAAATCATTCTTATTACTCTCTATAAATTTATCAAAATCATCGGCCCAGCTGCCTGGAATATCATACGCATCCACCTTAACATTTTCAGGTATATCCTTCCAGTTATTTCTCCAAATCTTAGAAAAACCACATCCTAAATCAAGAACTCTCTCGCCCTTTTTAACTTCTACATATCTGTAAAGTTTTACGTACCAATCAATATCATCCTTCGTGTGATCCAAAGCAAAGAAATGTCCTGAATCCTTGTTCTGATCCACCTGCATACTCTTTAAAATATCAGATACATCATCCCAATCTGGTTCCCCATCCGTTCTTGCAAGAACAGCTTTTATTCTTGTAACTGATTTTTCAAGTTCATATCTTTTGGCTTCCATCATCTCAATCTGTTTATTAAGAGATTCTATAATATCATCACTATTATCATTTAAGATATGTTCTCTAATCTCTTCTAAAGAATATCCAATCTGCTTAAGTGCAATAATTTTCTCTAAAACAAGAAGTGCTTCCTTATCATATAATCTGTAATTTCCTTCTGAATATTCTGAAGGTTTTAATAGCCCCTTCTCGTCATAAAGTCTAATTGCTTTCTGTGAAACTCCTGCTTTCTTTGCAATTTCACCTGATGTCATTTTTTCATTTTCTTTCATATTCTTATCCTCCAATTTCTGAATATTTTTGTTTCCTTGAACGTTCATATATTCATCTTAAAGGATTCCCCAAGGGAAGAGTCAACAACTTTATAAAAATTTAATTTAAATTATATTGCATGAAATTTCCGTTATGTTTAAATCCAAATGCAGTATATAACTTAACTCCCATATCTGACGCAGTAATGTGAACCGCACCACATCCGTACTCTCTTGCTTCTTCAACCACTCTTCGAAGCAACTCTTTACCAATACCACATCTTCTATAATCAGGGTCTGTAAACATACTTGATAAGAGTCCAATCCTTCCATTAGGGCAGCCAAAATATGGTGGCTTTTCAACAAATGACATTCCACTTGTTCCAATTATCTTATCCCCATCTAATGCAAGCCATGACACAAAGGTGCCATCTCCCATATGTCTATTGTAATAATCCTTAAGGCATGGCACAAGATCAATATCCTCTGTAGCACCTTCCTCTCTTAACTGAATTATTCTCATATTTATAAATGTATCTAAATCTTTTTCTTCTAATCTTCTATATGTTATATTCATTTTCGCTCCTTTTCTTAGGTCCCAATACATCTTTTAATGTTCATTTTTCTTATTAAATTTACGTTCTTTTACGAATAATTTTAACAAAACCTAATTTATTTTGCAATTTTGCAATTTTGCAATTTTCTTACATTTTTGTGACTTTTTTTCGTTCTAAAGCGTTTATAATATAGATAGGAAATAAATGAGTTAGCCAACACTTACATATTTTCTTGTAAAATCGACGAAAAATAGCCTATTTTTGCTATTTTCAACAAAAAAATAATGTGCTATAATTTCAGTCGGATAAAAAAATAGTATTTTATATACATGGAAAAATTATATAAAAAAGAAAGGAAAAATAAAAATGATTTATTCAAAAATCAAAAACAAAACCAAGCTGATAACAAGTCCTATGTTGATTGCGATGTTAACTTTAAGTTTATCAGCCCCTGCATTTGCTGATACTCAACCCACACCAGCAAGTGACAAAACAAACACTACAAATACTACAGTTAACACCGATAATAAGAAAGATGCTACAGACTCTGTAGAAGAGAAGAAAGTTTCTGTTCCAAATTATAAGGAAGTGGCACTTAAAGCTAATAATAAAAAGAACGTTTCTGTTTATTCTGGAACAAAGATTAAACTTTTACCTTCATATCCAGAAAAACTTAGAAAGAAAAAATTCATATACAGATCTTCTAATCCAGAAGTTGCAACAGTTTCAAGAAGAGGATTAGTTAAGACAAACAAAAAGGGAAGAGCTAATATTACTCTTATTCTTAGAGGAAGAAAGAACAGAGTTCCATATAAAGCAAAATTTAAATGTAAAGTAATAATTAAGCAAAGCGTTACTTCAATTAATGTACCTAAGACAGAAGCTCATTACTATGTTGGAAAGAAATATAATTTAAAAGCTAATGTTTTCCCTGCTTTCCATCAGGAAAAAATTCTTTGGAAAACATCTGATAAAAGCAAGATTTCAGTCAAAAGAAAAACTGGCGTTATTAAAGTTAAAGCGCCTGGCGATGTAACCATTACAGCTTATTCAACTAAAACAAACAAGGAATTCAACCTTCAACTTAAAGCTGAAGAGGTTCCTGATGTAAAATTTGACGAAGGTAAAACAGTTACAATCGATCAATTTACTGGAATACAATTACATTTAAGATTTATCAACTTACCTACTCAGGGTGTTACATATAAATCAATGGATCCATCAATCGCCACAGTAACTAATACAGGATATGTTAAATCTAATAGATGTGGTGAGGCTTACATTACAGCTACTACAGCTGATAAAAAGAAAATTGTTCCTATCAAAGTAGTTTGCAAGAACTCAACAGGATTCTTATCAACTGCTGCAATTGCAAACTTTGAAGGAATTGATGAATGTACTAATCTTATGATTGTTGCTCATCCTGATGACGAAGCTCTTTGGGGTGGTGCACATCTTAAAGAAGGTAAATGGTTTATCTTATGTTTAACTAACCAGTATACATTAAGAAAAACTGAGTACAGACAGATGCTTGAAAAAGCTAACGCCAAAGGAGCAATCCTTGATTATCCTGATATCTTCTACGAAACAACTGGTAAGTGGAAAATTTCAAACTGGAACAGTGTAAGAGAAGGTGTTTATAAGGATGTTAAAACAATTATTGGATATAAAAAGTGGGATCAAATCATAACTCACAGTCCAAGTGGTGAAACAGGACATACACAGCATAAGGTAACAAATGCTGAAGTTACTAAAGCATGTAAAGAACTAAATACATTTAATAATCTTTGGTACTTTGGAACTTTCTATCGTGTAGGATGTATTCCTGCCGACTTACCAAAACTTACACCTGAAGAAATCGAATTTAAAGAAGCCCTTGTAAATACATATTGGCATGAGATGGCTTCAATCGATAAATATTGGAGACAAATGATTCCATATGAAAACTGGGTAATGGCAAAAGACTATAAATAATCATATATATATTAAAAGGGGCAGTGTGAAATTCACACTGCCCTTTACTTATACTTTTTTATTCTTTTACTTCTTCACTAATTATTTCTTTCTTATCTTTTTTTCTCTTATTATCAAATAATAAATATATCAAAATAGCCACACCAATTAGTGAAATAATTAATCCAAGCTTTAATCCTGGAGTAAAATAATTCATCTCAATATCATGTTTACCAGCCTTTAACTTAAGTCCTGTATACATTCCATTTATTTCAAATGCTTCGACTTTTTCGCCATCAACCTTAGCACTCCATCCTTTTGAATAAGGAATTGCCAAACACAAGATTTTATCCTCTTTTAAATCAACTGAACATGATAATTTATCATTCTTGATTTTTAAGTCTTTAACTTTAACTCTTAAATCATCAATCTGTGATTTATAAGTATTCATAGGATTACATACTATACTTAAATCCTCGAAATCATATACACCTGGAGCCATCATATAAAACAAACTTGTAGTCACAGGTTCATCACTATAACCCAAATTACATACTGCAGAATCACATCCTGGATATATGTAATACTTTGTACAGAATTTAAGTCCTGCATATAAATCATTAATGTTACCTCCAAGCCAGAATGTATCTGTTCCTGGATTTACTTCAATATTCGCTTTTTCATCATCAGGTAATGCTTCTACCTCTTCTTTTATTTCCTTTAACCTATCTTTATCAAGCAACGTATAGTCAATATTTTTCATAACAAGATAAGTTTCACTATTAGGCAATCCTTCATAATTAAGTCTTAGGAAAACACCACCCCATTTTATGATTATTTTATCATCTTCAATAGCAATGTTTTTAGCTCCACTATTGGCCACTTGCTCAAGTATTTGCTGCTTATTAAGAACAACTTTGGAATCTAAATTTACCTTACCTGATTTTAAATTAAGATCTGATGTATCTACATCTAAGTCCATAACTGCTGCCTGTTGTATGGCTTCTTCCCTGTCATACTCTGACATTCTTTCCCATTCATTTAAACCGATTGTTTTATTATAACCATAAACCATAGGTAAATAATTATCAGTTTTATATATACTCTGTCTTTCTTCCTGGCCATTCTCTTTATAATTTATAACCTCATCAGTTTTTGTAAATCCATATGGAACAGACTTCAAATCACCGCCAAGATCGTTAGCTATAAAATATTTAACTCCAGCAAGATTTATCATTCCAGTTCTTCTTGAAAACCCATATGTCCATGCTGCTGTAAAAGTATCAGCATTTCCCAGTTTTTCCATAGTGTCTGAGAAATTCCCCTGAGTAATACTGTAATAAGAAGATACTGTTGGTATATCATTAATCAATCCATAGTTAGATGTATTATCACACATACATTCAACTCTATATAGCGATTTATCTTCTTCCTTTATTTTATTAATTGCTTTTATGCTAGTTTCATTATATGCCTCATCCGCTTTTACAAACTGAGATTCTGCAACCTTATCTTCCCAGTAAAAGAACGACATCATCTTCACTCCAACTTCTACAATAAGCAAAAGTGATAAAGATACATATAAGATTTTTCCAGCTTTTAATCTTACTAACTTTGCAAGTAATACAACTGCGCATCCTACAGCAACAACCCTTATACTATATTTACCATTAAGTGGAAGGAAATCTGATTTAAGTACCAAAACAATTCCCAAAATTTCAAACGTCATAGGTAGTATCAAATGTCTTAACTTTATATCATCCCATAGTTCAATACACCTTACACTTCCCATCGCAATAACAAATGTTAATAAGAATCCCCATCTGTTAGCCACATATGAAAACCCTGTCATTCCAAATCCAACCATTGGAAATGTTAATCCCACAACGCTTAATATAAAGAATATTCGATATGGAGTACACTTCTTATTCTTCACCGTTAGCAATGCTAAGAATAGAATCATAAATGTTGAAACATATCCTAAATTTGTTTGTCCTTCCAATGTCCCCAATGCAACTGAATTTAATGGAAGCCACTCATAATATCCCTTAGAATAGAAAAGTGATGGAAATACTCTTGTTCCACTTCTCGAAGTCGCTAAAAAGCTACATACGACCGGAATAAAAATAACACAGGCACAAGTAATACCTAAAAGATAAAATAATATACTTCTTTTAATAGCCTGCAAATATTCCATAACTATATTTTCACTATATAAATCCTTCACTCTCCAAATTGCATAAATAAATATAGCAATTGATATAATGTAAAAGAAATAAAAATTACTTACAAGAGCAATCGTAACCATTATTGTAAATAATAGCGATTTTTCTTTCTTTAGAATTTTATCAATACCAACGAAAATAATTGGAAGATAAATCATTGGATTTATAAATAGTGGATGTTTAACACCATATACTAATACATAGCCTGAAAATACGTATACAAGCGAACCAAAAGTTACTGCTTTATAATCTTCCTTTTTATAAAAAGCATATGCAGCAAATGCCATTCCTGCCAAATACATTCTTAATACAATTAATACATCATAGACATACTCTATATCTCTTGTTGGAACTAATCCTGCAATTAAATCTAATGGGTCACCCATACAATAATAATTCATTGTTCCAATAATATCACTACCTAAGCCAATCCTAATATCCCACATGTTTAAATGAAAAATCCCTTTTGAAAAACCATTTACTGTTTCTCTAATATACTTTCCCATGTAAACAAGTGCTGGATAGTGTTGATTTACACCATCTATATTCCAAATAAATGATGTTTTTGCAACTATCCAAGGAGTACATGCTGATAGTGAAGCAAGCGCAAACAAAATCGTGTAAATAATCACAAAACGCCTTAAAGGATGTATCTTTCGTACTACATTATCTTCAGCCTTTTTTCCTTTAGTTTCTACATTACCATTTTCTTTTATTTCAATTACTTCTGAGGTTTTGTTTATATTCTGCAAAATCTCATCCTCCAACCATTTATGCATACCGGAATTTATGTCCATCTTATAAGTGCCACATTAGTACGGGATAATCTCCCAAAAATCCATCTTAATAAATGTTTTCTATTTTGTCAACGTACAACATAAAATAAAAACCCAAATAGCAATAACTCTGATTACTATTTGAGTTTTTAGGTATATATTATTTCAGTATCGAAATAGCATCACTAATTGTTTTTTCTAGTGCTTCTCTTCCATACTTATCAACTTCAGATTTATTTTTTGCTCCGTGGGTTAAACATCCTGCGCCACCTATGCATCCACCAATGCATGCCATTCCTTCAATGAAATTAGCATCCAAAACGCCTTTTTCTTTTTTCATAAGTGCCACTTTACATTCTTCAATACCATCACAGATAGCTGCTTTTAATTCAAACTCCGTATCGTCGTGTTCCTTTATTCCTTCTGCGACTGCATCAGAAAGTCCACCCGAACGAGCAAATATACGTCCAAAATAAGAAGCATTATCCAATACATTTTCTGAAAGTGTCGTAATATCAATATCCTTAGAATCAAACATTGCCTGCAATTCTTCAAATGTCATAGCAACATCCACATAGTCTTTAACACTTTCTTTTTGTACCTCAGCTTTTTTAGCTGTACAAGGTCCTATAAAGATAACCTTACACTCCTCATCATGCTCCTTCAAAAACTTTCCTAATGCAGCCATCGGCGAAAGATTATGCGATATATACTGTACCAAATCAGGATGATTCTTTTCAACGTAACTAACAAATGCCGGACAACATGAACTAGTTAAAAATCCTTTTTCCACCAATTCCCGACTCTCTAAATCAGCAACCATATCAGCACCAAGTGCCGCTTCTATTACTGTATGAAATCCAAGTTCCTTTAATCCTGTAATAACCTGACCTAGTTTTGCATAGGAAAACTGGCTAGAAATTGATGGTGCCACAATAGCATATACTTTATATTTTTTATTATTGTTACTCCTTTTGATAATATCAATAACATCCAATATGTATGACTTATCCATAATTGCTCCAAATGGACATTGATAAACACATGCTCCACAGGAAATGCATTTATTATTATCAATAGCAGCATCTTTTTCATCATTCATTTGAATGGCCTTAATTTTACATGCATTTTCACAAGGTCTTTTTCTACTGATAATTGCAGTATAAGGACACACCTTTGCACAGGCTCCGCATTCCTTACATTTTGATTTATCTATATGAGCCACATGATTCTCATCAAATGTTATTGCGCCAAACCTACAAGCATCGACACAACGATGGGCAAGACATCCTCTACAGGCATTAGTAACTTCGTATCCACCCATTGGACACTCATCACAAGCAGTCTCAATTACCTCAATCACATTTGGATTATCTTTATTTCCACCTATGGCCATTTTTACTCGATCAGCCAATATGGCACGTTCTTTATATACACAACAGCGCATGGTAGGCTCTTTTCCAGGTACTATCTTCTTAGGAATGTCCATTACATTATCAAGCAAAGTATCCTTCCATGCCAAACGTGCTACCTCACGAAGCACTTTATATTTTAAATGCTGAACTTTAGTATCAAATTTATACATCCTTTACTCCTTAAAAATAACTAACTTTAATTCGCTTACCCATTTGCTGCAAACAGGTAGATAGTTCCTCTACCAGATTCATTTTAATATTAAAAGTAATAGGAAGATCTGGATTTTGATGCGCAGGATTAACTGCTCTTCCTACATAAAAATTTATATCTGTTGCTTCTTCAAATAACAATCTAGAAATCTGTGATGCTCCATCACGTTTAAAATTCCATTCCTCGTATAATTCGTTTTTATCTAAAACATCCTTTGCATATTCAATTACCTTATTAATGGTTATAACACCTTCGGTAACTAAATCTACACCTTCAATTTCGGCTGTTGGTGGAACATCACTTCTTTCAAATGAAAGATTCGCTTTAATAGGTTTTCCAAGATACTGAGCGGCAATGGAGGATGTCGTGCCGCCACATATTATATGCTTTCCTTCCTTTGAGAAAAACAATGACATCATTCGTCCACAATCATCTCGATTTCGAGGTGGTCCAAAAAGAATATTCATTGGTTCTCGTTTGCGAATCTTCACAACGCATGCTGTTGTATCATCTCCGGGATGATATCCATACTCTTTGTTACATTCATCAACAAGCATTGCAGAAAGTGTTTTTGCAGTATAACCTGCAACTGTCAAATCCTTCATAAATTCTGCAATATCTTCCCACTTCCAACCGAAGTTAAATGCAATTCCGATTCCGGCATGTGGACAGCCATCACTCATGGCTATCATCACATCACCTTCCTGTAACTTAATAACTGATTTTAACACCGTCTTATCGCATATAATAAGCTCATTTTTTGGGTAATCATACAGTTCTCCGTTACGAATAAATATTACATTCGGATTATCATATTGGATAATCTCAACCATTTCATTTTCTATAAGATGAATAATTGTAAATGTCGAATACGCGACACCTCGTACAGAACAAATAGGAAGTGTTGCTGCAATCGTCGAAACACAATCCTCAAGTTTTATTCCGGCTGCCAACATTGTAGAAATTATCTTTGAAGTCAATGTAGATAAAATACTTGCTTTTACTCCGCTCCCAAGTCCGTCCGCAAGAACAATCACGGACGAATTTTCATCCTGATCAACTATATCTATATGGTCTCCACAAAGTTGTTCCCCATCATGATTAATACTTTTCCAGCCAATATCTGCACATAAATTATTCATCGTTAATTGACTCCTTTAATTTAGTCAAAGCTATTTTTGTTTCAGCTGCTGTTTCACCAAGAAGTGAAGCTATTTCCTGAACAATTCGCATCTGTTTATCGACTACTTTATCTGCTATCTCAACGGTCTGTCGACTAATATCTTCTTTCTTTTCACGTTGAATTTCTTCCTCAGTTATATCACGAAGGATTCCAAGTAAAACCTTGTAATCCTTATCGTATACAACCGTTTTTTCAACATATTTTTCATATTCAGCAAGATATTCTCGCTTATCATGAATTGATTTCCCTGAGGAAAGAACTTCTAAGAAATCATTAGGCTCCATTACTCTAATAACCTGATCTCCTAAAATATCTTTAGGTGAACGTAAGTTTAGAATTCGTAATGCTGCTTTATTTACCTGTTGTACTTCTAATTTTTCATTTAAAACTATTAAACCATTTGGTGTATTTCTTGCAATTGTATCTGAGAAACTCTCAGCCTTATCTTTTAAGAAAGGTAGGCACATGGAAATCTCAGCCTTTCCTTGAAGAATTGCTATAGCCTTTTCACGACATGTATTATATCCACATGATCCGCAGTTTAACTCATCACTTGGTTTCATTTTACCCATTTGACGCAAAGTATCCTGTATCTCCAAATCACTAGGTATAGGATATCTTTGTTCAATAATTTCAAATTCCTTACGAATATCCGTTTTATTAGGTTGAGAAACATTAAAATCCTTGCTTCCTGCATAATTTGCTATTGATACATAGTCCTTGATTGGTGATCTATGGAATTTTTCCATTACAGGACCACCAATACAACTTCCCGAACATGCCGACATTTCAATAAAACATTTGTGTACATTTCCAGATTCAATATCACTTAAAGACGAAATGCAGTTATCTATTCCATCTACTGCTACATAGTTATAATTTGGATTATCTAGAGCCATAGTCTTTAATATTCCACCAGCAGTTGGGAAGAATCTAGCTCTGCTCTCTTCACTACTATCCATTTTCTGTTCAAGAGTAATATTTTCTTTCTTCAACCAAGATGTCAATTCATCAAATGTTAGTGCAGCATCTACTATTCCTTCATAATGCTGCACCTCATCTTTTTTTGCTATACATGGACCGATAAATACAGTCTTGGCATTTGGTATGCGTTTTTTGATGTCAAGACTATGTGCCTGCATTGGAGACTTAACATCGGCAAGATATGGAACTAGTTTTGGAAAATGCTTTTGTATTAAAAGATTTACCGAATGACAACAAGAGGATATTATAATATCTCGGTCTTCTTCATTTATGATACGTTCATATTCATTTTTCACCATTGTAGCTCCTAGAGCAGTTTCCTCTACATCAAAAAAACCAAGTTTTTTTAAAGCCTCCCGCATCGAGCTGATGCTAATACCATCATAATTGGCGATAAAAGATGGAGCGAGTGATACCACAACTGGGTCTCCTGACTGAATCAATACTTTCACTTTCTCCGTTTCATCTACAATTTGTTTAGCATCTTGGGGACACACAACGAAACAGTGGCCGCACATAATGCATTCATTTCCGATAATATAGGCCTGATTCCCAGAAAAACGGATGGATTTAACCGGGCAATTACGAATGCATTTGTAACAATTTTTACAATTTGATTTTTTTAATGTTAAACAATCCATATCCTATACCTTAGCCTCATTTAAACTTACTTAATATCTTATCCGTGAAAAAATCTCGAAATATCTCCTGAGTTATCCCAGTATATACTTCATCATCCACAGAAACAGTCACACCGATTCGATTGCATTTGCCGGTACAAAAACTACCGGCAAGTGTAATCTCATTCTCCAATCCATGTTCAGCGATACTGTTTTGAAAAAGCTCTATTACCTTTTCCGACCCTCTCAAATGACACGAGGATCCCACACAGATTTGAATTATCATTTATTTCACCTTACTCAATATGTTTTTCTCAAAGAATTCTTTAACAGAATCTGGTGTAACCGAGTGGAACTCTTCATCCACTGTTACACATACACCCTGCTGGCACTCACCCATGCAAAAAGTTCCGGCAAGTTCAACTTTGTCTCCAATGTTATTTTCATTAATTAAATACTGAAGTTGCTCTACAACCTGTCTTGATCCTTTGATATGACAGGATGAACCTATACATACTGTAACCTTCATTGTTTTACTCCTTATTCATAATCTACTACATCAATCCAAGATTGTAGGAATTCTCGTTCGCGCTCATTACCTTTTAGCGTTTGAGAAGCAGCTACAATTGGCATCCACTTCTGCACATATTGTTTCGCAGTATTGCTCTTTTCACAAAACAATTCTAAATATCTTTTTGCTCCTTCTATATTTCCATCTAACCAAAATAACAAATATGTTCTTGCTGCATCTGCAGATGCATTTCCCTGTGTTGCATGAGACCAGTCTAGAATATATGGTGTACCATCTTCTGAAATTATTATGTTAGAAGGGTTAAAGTCACCATGACAAACCTTATTATGCTTTGGCATAGACTCAAGTCTGGTATGAAGATCATAACGTGCCGTTGCTGACAAGTCTGTCTGACTGATTTTTCTATTCATTTTATCCTTTAACTTATTTAAACCTGGACAAGTTTTAGAATGCATTTCAAGTTGTAAATCGACAAATAAATTTAAATACTCTTCTTTCTTTTCAGGATTCTCAACCATTAAATCTGAAAGAGTTTTTCCTTTTATATATTCTGAAATAATTGTCCATTTCCCGTCGGTCATAGTTACACCATGAATTTTTGGAATACGAAGTCCTGTTTCCTCAACTCTTGCCTGATTCAAAGCTTCATTTAAAACATCTGACTTTAAATAAGTCTGATCAAATACCTTTAAAGCTTTATCACCATCACGGTAAACAGTCTTGTTATTTCTTACCGCAATTATTCTGTCAAGACTCATAATCATACCCTCCTTAGTTTTTCTTTACACTTTTCTTACTACTATTTGTTTTCTTAAAATTAATCTCATCATCAAAATGTTTTTCACCATAATATGCATTTAGATACATCTGCTTAATCTCACTCATTAATGGATAACGTGGATTTGCTCCTGTACACTGATCATCAAAAGCCTGTTCAACCATTGCATCTAAACGATCAAGGAAATCTTTTTCATCTTCTACATAGTCACGGATTGTTGGCTTAATACCAACTCTTTCCTTAAGTTCATTAATTGCATTAATTAAGTTCTCAAGCTTTTCCTCATCTGTTTTTCCGCCAAGTTTTAATGCATCCGCTACCATTGCGTAACGTGAAAGTGTATGAGGATGATCATACTGACTAAATGTTCCCATCTTCGTTGGAACTTCTGATGCATTAAATCTCAATACTTCTTCAATCATCAATGCATTTGCTACACCATGAGGAATGTGATGGAAGGCACCAAGTTTATGTGCCATTGAATGACATACTCCAAGGAACGCGTTAGCAAATGCCATACCTGCCATAGTTGCAGCGTTAGCCATTTTTTCACGTGCCTCTATATCATTCTGTCCATCATCATATGCTCGAGGAAGGTATTCAAAAATAGTTTGTAAAGCTTTAATTGCTAAACCATCTGTATAATCTGTTGCCATTACAGAAGCTATTGCTTCTAATGCATGAGTTACTGCATCAATACCTGATGCTGCTGTTAATCCCTTAGGCGCTGACATATGGAAATCAGTATCTATGATTGCCATATTTGGGAGAAGCTGATAATCAGCAAGTGGATATTTTACTCCTGATTGCTCATCAGTAATTACTGCGAAAGGTGTTACTTCAGAACCTGTTCCGGCTGAAGTTGGAATTGCAATAAAATACGCCTTTTCACCCATCTTAGGGAATGTATAAATACGCTTACGAATATCAATAAAACGCATAGCCATTTCCATGAAGTCTGCTTCTGGATGCTCATAAAGTACCCACATAATCTTGCCTGCATCCATAGCTGATCCTCCACCAAGAGCAATAATGCAATCTGGTTCAAAAGATTTCATCAACTCAGCTCCAGCCTTTGCACAAGCTAATGTTGGATCAGGTGCAACATCAAAGAACGTTTCATGAACAATACCCATTTCATCAAGTTTATCTGTAATTGCTTTTGTATAACCATTGTGATAGAGGAAACTATCTGTAACAACAAATGCTCTCTTCTTTCCCATAACATTTTTCAATTCATCAAGTGCTACAGGCAAGCATCCTTTTTTAATATATACTTTCTCAGGTGTTCTGAACCACAACATATTTTCCCTTCTTTCTGCTACAGTTTTAATATTTATAAGGTGTTTTATGCCAACGTTCTCTGAAACCGAATTTCCACCCCAAGATCCACAACCAAGTGTAAGAGATGGTGCTAACTTAAAGTTATAAAGATCACCAATACCACCCTGAGATGATGGTGTATTTACAAGAATTCGACAAGTCTTCATACGTTCAGTGAATTCAGCAAGTTTATCCTTCTCAGTAGTTTCATCAAGATAAATTGAAGATGTATGTCCATAACCACCATCTGCAATTAAGTGCTCTGCCTTATCAAATGCATCCTGAATATCCTTTGCCTTATACATAGCAAGAACAGGAGAAAGTTTTTCATGAGCAAATTCTTCCGAAAGCTCAACGCTTTCTACTTCACCAATCAGAATCTTACTTCCAGCTGGAACTTTTACACCTGCAAGTTCTGCTATTTTTACAGCGGATTGTCCAACAATCTTAGCATTTAAAGCGCCATTAATAATAATTGTTTTTCTTACCTTTTCTATTTCATCCTTCTTTAAGAAGTAACATCCTCTATTAGCAAATTCTTTTTTTGCTGCATCATAAACATCTTTTAATACAATTACAGACTGTTCTGATGCACAAATCATACCGTTATCAAATGTCTTTGAATGAATAATAGAATTTACAGCAAGAATAATATCTGCAGAATCATCTATAATTGCAGGAGTATTACCTGCACCTACACCAAGTGCTGGCTTTCCGCTAGAATAAGCTGCCTTAACCATTCCAGGACCACCAGTAGCAAGAATGATATCTGCTTCCTTCATTAAAAGATTAGTCATTTCAAGAGAAGGAACATCAATCCATTCAATAATTCCTTCCGGTGCACCAGCTTTCACAGCCGCATCCAAAACGATCTTAGCTGCTGCAATCGTAGAAGCTTTTGCTCTTGGATGTGGTGAAATAATAATTGCATTTCTTGTCTTAAGAGCAATAAGTGTTTTAAAGATTGCAGTTGATGTTGGATTTGTAGTAGGGATAACTGCACCGATTACACCGATAGGTTCTGCTATTTTCTTAGTACCATATGCAGGATCTTCTTCCAAAACTCCACAAGTTTTGCTATTTTTATATGCATTATAGATATATTCTGCAGCATAATTATTTTTGATAACCTTATCTTCAACTATACCCATGCCCGTTTCTTCCACTGCCATTTTTGCAAGAGGAATACGAGCCTGGTTAGCAGCAATCGCTGCTGCTTTAAAGATTTTATCTACCTGTTCCTGTGTATATGAAGCAAATTTTTTCTGTGCTTCCCTAACACTCGCTAGTGTTTCTTCTAATACTTCAACACTATCTACTATTTTTCTTTCCATTAAAAATACCTCCGTGTATATTTCTATATTTCTGTATTTTTCATTTCGTTAAAAAAATAACATACTTTTAGATCGTTGTGAATTGCCCATTCGACAATGCAGTATTGCATTAAACGACATACCTGATAATTTTTTTCAATTACAAAAAAAGCCGGCTACCTTTGGTAGCCGGTAAATATATTTTAATTTAACGAAAAACTTCTCTTTTTGCTTTAACAAGTTCCTCAATAAACATATTATCCAAATGTGTTAACTTATATTCTTTTTTATAAATCAATATATCCTCGTATACTCGATTATTATCGATACATACTCTTTCTGTTAAATTATAACGCTCTAACAATTCCTTCGGAATAGGAGAAACCCACATATATGTGTTAGGATTACTAGAAAGCAATTCAAACTGACTTCCTCTCTCATAAACGAAAATTCTGTTTCCCTCGCGCTCTGGAAGTTCATCCTTCTTAACTTCAGAAAATGATAATGATGGTACATAAGGATCTGCATGAGCAATTTCAGTTAGTCCCTTCAAATCATCATATTTGATTACTTCCTTCTTAGAAAGTGGTGAATCCTCACTTATCACCAACACATACTTAAATTCGGTAATCAACTCTCCTATTATTCCCTTTTCTTTCATCATATCATTATAATATGATGCATATTGATTACTATATCTTAAAATTCCAAGTCTATATTCATCTTTTAAAATATTATTTACAACTCGGTAATCATTGGTCTCATTGTAAAATAATTCTATTTCTTTGTTCTGCGAAATTCTCTTTGAAAACCTAGCAAATGCTGTGGCAACATAACTAGCTCTTGGAACGGAAATAGAGAACCGTTCCTTCATAGTAGAACCTTCTTTAAAAATGTTTTCAATATCATCAATCTGTTTTAACGCTTTTTCTGCATACTTTACAAATAATTCACCATCCGGAGTCAAAAACATCCCCTTGGCACTTCGAACAAATAGCAAAACTCCTAAATCCGCCTCTAGTTCCTTTATCCCACGACTTAACGCAGGTGCACCAACATATAGTCTCTCCGATGCTTTATTGATAGACTTCGTTTCCGCAACAACAAGCGCATATCTCATATGTATAATATTCATTTTATAATCCTTTTTCTATACCATAATTATTACTTTTTATAAAAATTTCTGAATTCTTTGTGTAATCAATGCTACACTCAGCAAAATATCTGTATTCTTTTCCGAAAGCAGTTTCCCTTGCTTCAGACGGTCGTCATCCAGAACAAAGCCTTTTGTCATATATTCTTTAAGAACGGTAGTTGCCCAGATGCGAAATTTTGTTGCTTTAATTGAATTTACACGATATCCAACAGAAATAATTGCGTCCAGATTATAGAAAATCGGCGTTCTCTTTACATCTCTGTTTCCTTCTCTTTGAACTATTTCCATTTTGGAAATAGTTGCCTCCCTCACCAATTCACCTTCATCGTATATATTCGAAAGGTGCTTCGATATGTCAGGCACTTTGACACCAAAAAGCTCTGCCATCGCCTTCTGTGTTATCCAGATACTTTCATCTTTAATATATGCATCAACAGAAACATCTCCTTCATCTGAATGATAGAGAACCATTTCCATCTGCTTATCAAAATCTCTCATAGAAGGTTATCCTCCTTCCCTTTCACCAATTCCTCATACTTCAACTGATAAGCAATAAGTCTGGGAATGTATTCCGGTGGTGTTCTCCTTCCCGCTTCCCAGTCTTCCAAAGTGCGAACAGGGATCCCCGTATGCTCTGAAAACTCTTTACGTGACATCCCTGTGTTTTCTCGTAGTTCTTTTATAGTTTTTGCAGTATCCATAGTATCACCTCGCATTGCGTGTTTATGGGGACAGCATACCACATTTTTAAGTTTTTCGCAATGCGTGGTTTTTATATTGTTTTTTCTTCGTCTTTAATTCTGTAATATTCTTCCGCATCGATACCTATCTGCACAAAATCCTTCGCATTTCTGACCCGTTCAATCAACGCGATGGTCTCCACATGCACCGTATGCGGAAACATATCTACAGGTCTAACCTTCTTAAGCACAAATCCTAACTCCGTTAATATCTTAATATCTCTTGCAAGTGTTGCACTATCACAACTTACATATACTAGTCTTTTTGGATTCATTGTAGCAATAGTTTCAAGAAGCGTTTTATCACATCCCTTTCTCGGTGGATCAACCACAACGACATCAGGACATTTGCTCTTTGAATCGCTATTTATAACTGCTGGGACAACATCCTCTGCTGCTCCAACATAAAATTTCATGTTTTCAATATTGTTAATTCGGGCATTCTCCCTAGCATCATCTATGGCTTCTGGTACTATTTCAACACCATATACAAAGCCTGCTTTTTTCGCATAAAAAAGCGACATAGTACCAATACCACAGTACATATCCCACACAACATCACCTTCATTAACATCTGCATACTCCCTTGCAATAGAATAAAGTTTAGAAGTCTGAACCATATTAACCTGATAGAAGGATTTTGGCGAAATCTTAAATTTCAAATCCTCAATATAATCTATTACATAACCCTTACCCGAAAGAATGATAACATCATCACCAAGTATAACGTTATTCTTACTCTTGTTTACATTTAAAGACACCTCATCTATATCGCAGGTATCCTTAAGTCTTCTTACAAGAATATCACTCTTAGGTAATTTATTTCCGTTTATAATAAGACATACCATAATACCTTCCTTGGCGTTTCTAATAAGCACATGTCTAACAAGTCCTTCATAGGTTACTTCGTTATATGGCTTTATGTGATATTCCTCCATAAAAGAAACAATCTCTTCCATAATTTCTTTATTAATTTCAGGTGCTAATCTACAGTCGGAAGTACTAATAATATCATGTGTTCTACCTGCATAAAACCCATAAATAATCGAGCCTTCCTTATCAATTCCAACTGGATACTGAGTCTTATTTCTATATCTATAAGGTTCATTCATACCAACAATCGGCTCCATAATAAAATCCTTCACCCCGCCGATTCTTTCTATGTTATTTTTTACTTTATTAGCCTTAAACTCTAACTGTTTCTTATACTTAAGAGCCATAAGTTGGCAACCACCACACCTTTTGGCATTCTTACATTTTGGTTCTACTCTATCTTCTGATGCTTCAATAATTCTTTCAACCCTAGCAAATCCAAAGTTTTTATTTACTTTGGTAATTCTTACATCACATAAATCCCCAGGTATACTATCCTTAATAAATAGAGCATAGCCGTCGACCTTAGCTATGCCCATTCCTTCACTACCTAAATCTTCAATTCTAACCGTAATTATATCGTTCTTCTTTAAATCCATTGATAAATCCTTATAGTTTTCTTATAATTTATTTCTATATTTCACTTGTTTTTCTTATGTTTGAATCAAGTAATCTGTTAAATCCAAGCCAACCCTTATCATCCGTTGCAGCAAATAACTCTTTCATCGTTTCAAGTTTAGCATCTGTATTATCTGCAAAATTAAGTGCCACTGCTTCTATAAGTGCTGGTTTCTTAGGTGAACCATATTCAAGTTCGCCATGATGAGCCAATATACAATGCATAAGTTCATTCTTAATATTCTTTGGAAAATCAGGTATGCTATCTGCTATTTTTCCAACAATCTGGGCACCCATTACGATATGTCCTAACAACTGACCTTCATCTGTGTAGTCATTGGCTGGGAATGTATCTATTTCTTTTAACTTTCCAATATCATGTAGCATCGCCGCACTAATTAATAAATCATAATTTAATATCGGATACTGCTTTGTATAATATTCGCAAAGCTTAGTTACCGATAATGTATGTTCTAAAAGACCACCTATAAATGCATGATGTACTGATTTTGCAGCTGAATGTTTTGAACACGCATCGATTGTATTCTCAGTAAATATCTTATTTAAAAGTTCAGATAAATATTCATTCTTTACTGATGCGATAAAGCTTCTAAGTTCATTCTTCATCTCCTCAGGATCTCTTTCTGATACTGGGAAGTAATCAGCCTTATCATATTCATCTTCTTCAACTTTTCTAAGTCTTTTTACATTAAGCTGAAGTTGTCCATTAAAACTTGTAACATCACCAACAACAAGTACATAATCAAGATTGTCGCAATCCTCTATGCCTTCACTTCCCGGATCCCAGATTTTTGCATCTATCGTTCCTGTTTTGTCCTGAAAAATAACGTTCTCGTACTCCTTGCCATTCTTCGTTACAGCAACATTTCTCTGTTTGCATAAATATACGTCATTAACTCTGTCGCCTTCTTTTAACGTCCCTATGTATCTCAACTTAATATCTCCTTAATCTTACCATATTTATTTTATTTTACACGTCAAATCATAATCCTCGTATTTATCATCTTTTAATCTCTTAACTATTATGTGTACAGTATTTTTACTCTTAGTTTTCTTTAAAGCCTTACTAATATCTTTTGGTCTTGTGATTTTATGAGAATTAACCTTTAATATAATATCTCCTCTCATAACTCCAGCACGATATGCAAGTCCATCACTTATTACTTCATTAACAAATACACCGTACTCGACTTCACCATTAAACTTAGCTAAACCTTCTTTACTTAAGGCCTCGCTCTTAACGCCGATGTCATATCTGCTACTTTCACCTTTTTTATATGTATCATATTTTGTTCTAACTATTGGTGCATAGAATATATATACCACGGCTCCAACAACAACCACCATCATGAATAATATAAATAACCATAAAAAACCAACCCCAGTTTTCCTATCTCGACTTCTATGCTCAGCAGCCAATGCATGGATATCTTTATTTTTATCCATATCTTTATCAGCACCCATAAGCTGCTCATTAGGTTTACTCATCATCCATCCCCCTGGCTAAATTATTTTACCATTTACATATTTAAAACCATTGTAAATAGTTGATATCTCTCTAATTATAGTTTAAAATAGACCTAATTACAAGTATTAGCAATAACTAAATAATAGGGATACAAAAAGATGACTACTGATAATATTTTTATTAATGATAAATGTTTGGAAACTCTTGAATATAACAAGATAATAGAGATACTTATAACTAAGGCCAGCTCTAATGCCGGCCGTGAACTTTGTAAAAAGCTTTTACCTAGTTCTGATAAAAAAGTTATCGATAAATCAATTGAAGAAACTGATGCTGCTCTTTCATATCTGTGGAAATCCGGCAGCATTTCTTTTAGTGGACTAAAGGATGTTACAAAGTCCGTTCTCTTGCTCGAAAAAAGCGGAAGTCTTAATGCTGGAGAATTACTTGATATTTCTTCTCTTTTATATACGACCAAAGGTGTATGCGAGTATTTTTCAAACGAAGATGGTATAATAGATAACGAGGGTCCATTAAAAACTTATACTGAGAATTTAAACCCCCTTAATTCAATAAAAAGAGAAATAGACAGATGCATCATTTCAGAGGATGAAATCGCTGATGATGCTTCTTCAACGCTTAAAAGTATTAGAAGACATATTCATACAACAGGCGATAAGATTCATTCCACTTTATCAGGCATCATAAAAAAAGATACTGCTAATGGATATTTACAGGATAACATTATCACTATGCGTTCTAACAGATATTGTGTTCCAGTAAAGGCAGAACATAAGAAAAATGTTCCTGGTATGATTCATGATCAGTCTTCTAAAGGTTCCACTCTTTTCGTTGAACCTATGGAAGTTGTTAAATTAAATAATGAACTTAGCGAGCTATACTCAAAGGAGCAGGAAGAAATCGCCGCCATATTACAATCTCTTAGTAATATGGTTGCCACAAGTTCAAGAGAAATTCTTAATGATTATAATGCACTTAAATATTTAGACTTCGTATTTGCTAAGGCAAAATTCGCTAAAGATAGCAAGTGTAGCAAGCCTATATTTAACGATAAAAGATACATTAATTTGAAACAGGCTAGACATCCTCTTCTTAATAAAGATAAGGTTGTTCCTGTTGATGTTCACATTGGTGATGATTTTAATTTATTAATTATCACCGGACCTAACACAGGTGGTAAGACTGTTACACTTAAAACAGTTGGTCTTTTATCCCTTATGGGACAGGCTGGTCTTTTCATCCCAGCTGATGAAGGCTCAAATTTAGGTGTATTCCACAACTTTTTCGCTGACATTGGTGATGAACAGAGCATTGAACAGAGTCTTAGTACTTTCTCTGCTCATATGACCAATATTGTTAAGATACTTGAATCAGCGGATTCAGACAGCCTTGTTCTTTTTGATGAACTTTGTTCAGGAACAGACCCTACGGAAGGTGCTGCTCTTGGAATTTCAATATTAAATTTCTTACATAATCTTGATGTAAGAACTCTTGCAACTACACATTATAGCGAGTTAAAATTATATGCACTCGAAACAGAGGGTGTTTGTAACGGTAGTTGTGAATTTGATGTTGCAACGCTTAGCCCAACTTACAAGCTATTAATCGGTGTACCTGGAAAGAGTAATGCATTTGCTATA
>ODAI012872443.1_pt1 | contig 21754 bp, 16 predicted proteins | sample 1539321 | NCBI WGS metagenome assembly ODAI01 (sample SAMN02144231, study PRJEB22623) | gut metagenome | biome: sheep rumen | host: Ovis aries | place: New Zealand | reverse complement strand
GCCCTTTTGCTCCGCGTTGTGTACAAGATTGATGACCGCAGTTTTAAGCCCGGAAAAGCTCATGTCGTAGGGGTTGCCGTCCACAGCGGCGATCGGGAAGCTGTAGCGGCTGTCGTCCCCGCCGCGGCTGAGCTCGTCGATCGGCTTGCCGCCCGGATAAGGCAGGCCGAGCACGCGCGCGGTCTTGTCGAAGCACTCCCCTGCCGCGTCGTCGCGCGTAGCACCGATGATCTTCATGTCGGTATAGCCGCGCACGTCGATCAGCAGTGTGTTGCCGCCCGAAATCGCAAGACACAGGAAGGGCGGTTCCAATTCGGGGTAAGCCAGATAATTGGCCGCAATATGGCCGCGGATATGGTGCACGGGCACCAGCGGCACGCCGAGCGCGAGCGCCGCAGACTTGGCAAAATTCACACCCACCAGCACCGCGCCGATCAGTCCGGGGGCATAGGTGACAGCGACCGCGTCAATATCGCTGCGCGTAATGCCGGCGGCCTCGATGGCCCGCTCGGTCAGCAGAGAGATCGATTCCACATGGCAGCGCGAGGCGATTTCCGGCACAACGCCGCCGTAGACCGCGTGGAGGTCCGCCTGGGAAAAAATCTGATCGGTCAGGATCTTCCGTCCGTCCTCGACCACGGCCACGGCCGTCTCATCGCAGGAGGATTCAAATGCAAGGATCTTCATAGATTGCCTCTTTACTATATGTATTGATAATTATATAAACAGCGTCATCAAAACGGCATCCTCTCTGGGGTGCTCGTAATAGCCCCGGCGCACACCGACCTCGGTAAAGCCAAGCTTTCGATACAGCGTCTGCGCCGGCGTATTGCCCGCGCGGACCTCCAGTGTGACAAAGGCCAGCTTCCGCGCGCGGGCGCGCATAAGCAGCGCTTTCAGAAGTGCTTCGGCAATTCCGTGCCGCCGGTGCTCCGGGGCTACGGCAACATTTGAGAGATATCCCTCGTCCAGCACTGTCATCAGTCCGACATAGCCGATCAGCGTTTCGCCATCAACAGCCAGTAAAAACTCATGGCTGTCGTCCGGCAGCTCGGGGCGCAGCATCTCCACGCTCCAGGGATCGGAAAAGCACTGCCGCTCAAGTGCGGCAATGGCCGGAAGCCAGCGCTCGTCAGCATTGATCAGTTCAACCATCAGTGTGCGTCGCTCCAACTGTGGGCCGAATTGACCTCGACGGTCAAGGGTACTGCGAAATCACCGACATGCTCCATCTCATAGCGCAGGATCTCACGCACGGTCTCGGCCTCGGACTCGGGGCACTCGACGATCAGCTCATCGTGCACCTGCAAAATCAGTCTCGCCTTCAGCCCCTCGGCCTTCAACCGCCGATCGACCTTGACCATGGCGAGCTTGATGACATCGGCGGCCGTTCCCTGGATCGGCATATTCAGTGCCACTCGTTCCCCAAAGGCGCGCATGTTGAAGTTTGAACTCTTGAGCTCGGGCAGGCTGCGCCGCCGTCCGTAGAGCGTCGACACATAACCGTCCGCCTTGGCCTGCTCGACAATAGTCTTCATATAGTCGCGCACGCCGTGAAAACGCTCCATGTAGGCGTCCATATACTGTTTGGCCTCGGCGGTCGAGACCTTGATATCCTGACTTAAAGAGAAGGCCGAAATGCCGTAGACTATACCGAAGTTGACCGCCTTGGCGCGGCTGCGCAGGATCGGCGTGACCTCTGAGAGCGGCACGTTGAACACATGCGAGGCGGTAACGGCATGGAAATCCTCGCCGCTGAGGAAGGCCTCCTGCATGACCGTATCGCCCGAGATATGGGCCAGCAGCCGCAGCTCGATCTGGCTGTAGTCCGCATCCACCAGTGTACAGCCCGGAGCTGCGACAAACATCTGGCGGATCTGTGCGCCGAGTTCCTTGCGGATCGGAATATTCTGCAGATTCGGCTCGGTCGAGCTCAGGCGTCCCGTGGCTGTGACGGTATTCTGGAAATTCGTGTGGATGCGCCCATCGTCGGCGATGACTTTCAAAAGCCCGTCGGCATAGGTGGACTTGAGCTTTGTCAGCATCCGGTAATCCAGCACGTCTTCCACGATCGGGTGCTTGCCGCGCAGCTTTTCCAGCACGTCGGCATTGGTGCTCCATCCGGTTTTGGTTTTCTTTCCGTATGGCAGCATCAGCTCGTCAAACAGTACCTCACCGAGCTGCTTCGGGGACAGAATGTTGAATTCATGTCCGGCCAGCCGGCAAATCTCCTGCTGCAGCGCGGCGATGCTGCCGTTCAGACTTTCACCGAAATCATAGAGCGCCTTGCGGTCAACAAGGAAACCGGCCTGCTCCATCTCAGCGAGCACCGGGCAAAGCGGCAGTTCGATGTCGGTAAAGAGCTTGGTCATGCCCTCGTCTTCCAGCTTTTGACGCAGCGGCGCCGTCAGACGAAAGACAGCCTCGGCACCGGTGAGCTCTGCGCCGAGATAGCGCTGCGTAAGGCGCGGGAGTGTATAATTGTTTTCGGTCGCTTCGAGCAGGTAGGCAGCCAGCGCGGTATCAAAGATAAAGCCCTCAAGGCCCCGCCCTTCGTGCACAAGCAGACTCATAAGCTCTTTCAGCGCATGGGTGGTTTTGCTGACCTTATCGCTGAACAGCAAATCAAGCACAGTTTCGTAATATTCGCCGCAAAGGATATGGCTGACGGTGTAAACCTGCCTGCCATCGCAGAGCTCGAGCGAAGACAAACCCTCTTCCCCCGGCAGCACCGCAATCAGTTCGGCAGTTTCTAAAATGGAGAGAAGCTCCGGTACCTGCTCGGCGCTGACGTCCACGCGCGGCAGTGTCTCCACCGCGCTCTCGGTGGAAGAGGCAGACGCGGCGCTCTCCAGTCCCCAGCGCTCGATCAGACGCGTGAAGCCCAGGCGTTTTAACAGCGGGTAGAGCGCCGGCGTGAAGCTGTTGTTCCAGCGGTTTGCCTCCGGATCGAAATCCATCGGCACCTCACAGAGGATCGTCGCAAGCCAATAAGATTTCCTGGCGCTTTCCTCCCCGGCGGCGAGCTTTTTGCGCACGCCGTCCTTGATATCAAGCTCCTCGAGCTGTGCATAAATGGCATCAACAGTGTGATAGCGCTGAATCAGGTCCATGGCGGTCTTCTCGCCAATGCCGGGGACGCCGGGAATATTGTCCGAGCTGTCGCCCATCAGCGCTTTCAGATCGACGATGCCGCGCGGCGCAAAGCCGTACTCCGCCTCAAACACCTCCGGCGTGTACAGGATCGTCTCGTTTTTGCCCATGCGGGTCTTCACATGGCAGACCGTCGTCGTATCGGTGACGAGCTGCAGGCTGTCCTTATCGCCGGTGACGATCGTGCAGTCCCAGCCTGCGTCATGACATTTGACCGAGACTGTCCCAAGAATATCGTCGGCCTCATAGCCCGCTTGCTCATAGCGGCGGATGCCCATGGCGTCCAGTACCTCTTTGAGCACCGGCATCTGTGCGGCCAGGTCCTCTGGCATCGGCTTTCGCTGGGCCTTATAACCGTCATAAGCCTTATGGCGGAAGGTTGGCTCTTTCCTGTCAAAGCTTACGCACAGCGCATCGGGCTTCTGCTCGTCCAGCAGATGCTGCAGAATATTCAGAAATCCAAAAATGGCATTTGTCGGCGTTCCGTCCGGCGCATTGAGCGGCCGCACCCCGTAATAGGCGCGGTTAACAATGCTGTTGCCGTCTAAAATCATCAGATGCATGGCAATCCTCACTTGATCTAAATGAAAGGCATCAATAGTCTGTTATTGTCCACCCTTAAGCCGGATGATCTCGTCTCTGAGCTGGGCGGCGATCTCGTATTCGAGCATCTGGGCAGCTTTCTTCATCTTCTGCTCCAAAGCCTCGATGGTTTCACGCCGCTCGCGCTCGGTCATCTTGACGCCGTTCTTCTTTGTCGCCGCGGCGGAGGCGTCGGTGGATATCTCCAGCAGGTCGCGCACACTCTTGATGACAGTCTTCGGGACAATCCCGTTTGCCTCGTTGTAGGCCAGCTGCTTTTTTCTTCTGCGCTCGGTCTCGTCGATGCAGACGCGCATCGAGGGTGTGATCGTATCGGCGTACATGATCACATAACTCTCGGCATTGCGCGCGGCACGGCCGACGGTCTGGATCAGGCTGGTCTCGCTGCGCAGAAAGCCCTCTTTGTCGGCGTCCAGGATAGCAACAAGACCTACTTCGGGGATATCCAATCCTTCACGCAGAAGGTTTATCCCCACCAGCACGTCATATTCGCCTAGACGAAGATCTCGGATGATCTCCATGCGTTCGATCGTGCCGATGTCGTGATGCATATACCGTGTACGAATACCCGCATTGGTCAGAAATTCCGATAGATCCTCGGCCATTTTCTTGGTCAGTGTCGTCACCAGTGTCCGCAGGCCCAGTTCGATGCGACCGTGGATCTCGTCGATCAGATCGTCGATCTGGCCTTCGACCGGTCGGACGATGATCTGTGGATCCAGCAGGCCGGTCGGTCGGATAATCTGCTCGACGATCTGTCCAGCCCGCTCGCGCTCATAGTCGCCGGGCGTGGCCGAGACATAGACACGCTGATGGATGCGGTCGGTGAACTCATCGAATTTCAAGGGGCGGTTGTCAAAGGCCGAGGGCAGGCGGAAACCGTATTCAACCAGACTTTCCTTTCTGGCCCGGTCGCCGCGGTACATGGCGCGCACCTGGGGCAGCGTCACATGGCTCTCGTCCACAAACAGCAGAAAATCCTTCGGGAAGTAATCCAGCAGCGTCATCGGCGGGCTGCCGGGGGCACGGTTGGCGATCACGCGCGAATAGTTCTCGATCCCGGAGCAGTAGCCGAGCTCCTGCATCATCTCGATATCGTAGTCGGTACGCTGGCGGATACGCTGGGCCTCGATCAGCTTGTTATTCTCTTCAAACCACTTCACGCGCTCGTCGCACTCGACGCGGATGCGCGCGATCGCCGCCTCGATTTTGTCCTTTGTGGTGACGTAGTGCGTTGCCGGATAAATCACGATATGGCTCATATAGCGCTCAGCCACCCCGGTGACGACGTTGATCTCGCTGATGCGGTCGATCTCGTCGCCGAAATACTCGACGCGGATCGCGCGGTCTTTATAATAGGATGGGAATATCTCGACCGTATCCCCGCGGACGCGGAACATATTGCGCTCAAAGGCAATATCGTTGCGCTCATAGCGAATATCGATCAGACGCCGCAGAAGCGTCTCGAGCGGCAGTTCGTTCCCGGGACGCAGGGAAACCGCCATGCGCTCGAAATCCTCGGGCTCGCCGAGACCGTAGATGCAGCTGACCGAGGCCACGACGATCACATCGCGCCGCTCCAGAAGAGAGAACGTAGCGGAAAGACGCAGCCGGTCGATCTCCTCGTTGGTGGAGGCGTCCTTTTCTATATAGGTGTCGGTATGCGGGATATAGGCCTCCGGCTGATAGTAGTCGTAATAGGAGACGAAGTATTCCACGGCGTTTTCCGGGAAAAACTCTTTAAACTCACTGCACAGCTGTGCAGCGAGCGTTTTATTATGGGCCAGAACCAGCGTCGGGCGGTTCAGCTGCGCGATCACGTTGGCCATCGTGAAGGTCTTGCCCGAACCTGTCACGCCCAGCAGCACCTGTTCGTCAATGCCGTTTTTGATGCCCTGCACAAGGCCCTCAATGGCCTCCGGCTGATCGCCGGTGGGGCGGTAGTTCGATATCAGTTTGAATCCGTCCATAGCTTTCTCCTTGATCAGTTTGTTTATTATACCACGGTAAAAGGGCAGAATTCAATACAGCAGGAAGAAATCTTAAGCTGTCTTAATCAACGCGAATCTGTCTTGTCGAAAAACAGCGGATATGGTATATTATTAATCTGTTTACACCTCAAGAGAGTGGAGGATATCCCAATGAATGAATTTTCTTCGATCGGCAGCGCCAAGAAGATTTTGATGGAGATCGAAAAGGCCATTGTCGGCAAAAACGAAGTTATGATCAAGGTCCTGCTGGCGATCCTCGCCGGCGGCCATATTCTGATGGAGGACATTCCCGGCGTCGGAAAAACGACCATGGCCCTGTCCTTCTCCCGCGCGCTGGGTCTTGACTACAGCCGTGTACAGTTCACACCCGATGTGCTGCCCTCTGACATCACGGGCTATTCGGTGTTTGATAAAAGCAGCGGCAAGATGCTCTATCAGAAGGGTGCGATCCTGTCGAATCTGTTTCTGGCCGACGAACTCAACCGCGCGACCTCGCGCACGCAGTCGGCCCTGCTGCAGGCTATGGAGGAGGGCGCCGTCACGGTAGACAACCAGACCTATCCCGTCCCTCAGCCCTTTATCGTCATCGCAACACAAAACCCGACCGGCGCCAAGGGCACGCAGATGCTTCCGGACTCGCAGCTGGACCGCTTCATGCTGCGCCTCTCGATGGGCTATCCTGCGCACAGCGACGAGGTGGAGATGATCCGCCGCCGTCAAAGCGGGCAGACGCTCGAGAGTGTGCGTCAGGTCGTCAGCCGCGAGGACGTGATGCGTATGCGCCGTGACGTACAAACGGTCTTCGTGAAAGATGAAATGATCGATTATATTGTCGCACTCTGCGAGAAGACACGCCGCGACAAGCACATCCTGCAGGGTGCCAGCCCGCGCGCCTCGATCGCGCTGACCGCGCTCAGTCAGGCCACGGCCTGGATCCAGGGGCGGGACTATGTGCTGCCGCGCGACGTACGCTATGTTTTTCACGATGCGATCGCCCACCGGCTGATCTGGTCGCAGGATCTCAGTGATGCAGCTGATCAGGAAAAAGTCGTCAACGAACTGCTCAACGCCGTCAAGGCCCCTGCCATTAAGTGATATGCCCGGGATTGGACTGTTTCTCTGGCTGATAGCGATCGCCCTGTCACAGCTCTTTCGCCTGTCGTATCTCGGCTGGGTCGGACCGTTTCTCAGCTGGGCCGTGCTGGTTGTGCCGCCGGTGCTTTTCGTACTGACGCTGCCGGCCATGCTGGGACTGCGCTGCCGTCTGGATGCGCCGAGTTCGGTGACGCGCGGCTCCAGTGCCATACTGACACTGCGGTTTATGACGAAGCATCTGCTCCCCGTGGGCAAGGTGCGCTTGGAGCTGCGCTTTCACAACAGGTTTACCGGAGAGGATCGCAGCGTAAAGCTGCGCTATGACGCCATGCTGCGCGCCGACGCGCGCGTCGAGCTGCCGACGGACAGCTGCGGCGCGATTGTCTGTTCGGTGACGCGCATGACTGTCAGCGATCTGCTGAGCCTGTGGCATCTGCCGCGCCGCTGCGGCGAGAGTGTGCGCTGTACGGTGCTACCCCAGCCCATCGCTCCCGCACAGCCGATAGATCTGGACGCCGCTCTCGAGCGGCCGATGCGGCTGCAGGTGAAATATGGCGGCGGTTACGCCGAGGAGCACGAGCTGCGCGAATACCGCCCCGGCGATCCGATGAACAGTGTGCATTGGAAACTCTCTTCCAAAACAGATTTGATGATCGTCCGCGAAGCGCAGGAGCCGCGCAATAAGACGATCTATGTGATATTACAGAAGAGCGGCGAAAACGACCGCGGACTTGAGCTGCTCTACTGGCTGAGCCTGGAGCTGTGCAAACGCGAGCTCAACCACCGTCTGTGCGCCGGAGATGAATTTGAAGTCGCCGACGAGAGTGAATCCGCCGGGGCCATGCGAAAGCTGCTCCAAAGGCCACTGGATCTCGTGGGACGCTATGACCTGTCAGACGCTCGCTGCGTCTTTCGGATACGCGGCGGGGAGGTGACGACGCAGTGAAACAAAATCGCCTGGCCAGCGTATTGACGCTCCTTGGTATTTTGCTGCTTTGCGTGGAAGGGCTGGAAGCCCTGGCCGTCGAGTCCTTTTTGCTGCAGGTCGATCCCCTGCTGCCGCTGCTGATGGCCCTGGTGTGTCTGCTGCTGTGTATTGGCATTCTGCGGCCGAAGGTTTTTCCGCTGGCCGTGCTCGTCTGTGCCGCGCTCGTAGCGGTCGTATGGAGACTGTACTCCACCGATTCTGCTGCCGAGTTCAACGACTTGCTCGATCGCATTTCAGGCTTGTATTATGAGCATTTTTATGATGCGAGCATGCCCTATGTCCCCACAGACAATGGCATCGATCACAGCTTCCCCGTCACGCTGATTTTTTCTTTGATCGCGCTGTACCTGACCCTTGCCTTGTCCTCGCACGGCGGGCGTATGGTTTACACGCTCATGGGTGTTCTGCCGCTCGCGATCGGCTGTCTGGCCGTCAACGGCGATCCTGAGCCCATGCCGCTCTTCGCGCTGCTGCTGGCCCTGTGTCTGACAGTGATCGGCGGCGACTGGTATAATCCGGACAGTGCCCGCGGCCGCGCCGCCGCGCTGACACTGCTGCCTTTGATTTTGCTGCTGAGCGTGGGGCTGCTGCTCCACGGGCCGGATACCTATAACTATACCGAGGAGGATATCCGCCAGTCCGAGCGCTTTGACAAGCTCGGCGAGCTGCTGCGCGGCCTGATCGAACAGGAAAACACGAATGCTGACGATGGCAGGACATCACTGTTTGAACGGCTGCTGCGCTCCTCGGCCCCGGATAACTGGGCCATCTCTGGCGAAAGAGTAGATCTGACGCATATGCCGGACGAAGACCAGAACAGTGTTATCCTGCGCGTTGCGGCTGACGCGGACGGCATACTGTATCTGCGCCGCCGTTCTTACGGGAATTATCTCGGAACAGGCTGGTCCGCCGGGCCGACATACAGCGGTCAATCCTCACTGGGCTATGCGGCCTCGGCGGTGGCGCAGCAGAAAAACGCCCTGACGCACACGGTTCAGATCGAGCTGCTGCGTGTACTGGATGATACGCTGCTGCCGTATTATACCCCGGGCAATTTTAAAAGCGATGTGGCCTGTCCAAGCGGCGGAGCCGAACAGTATACGCAGAGCTTTGTGACCTATCCCGGATCGACGGGAGGCCTGCACGTGTCCTTCGCCTTTCAGAGTGAAGAGCTTCGTTACCGCGAATATGCCAGAAAGACCTATACCGAGCTTCCGGAGAGCACCCGCCAGGCGGCCCTCGCCATCTTGTCGGCCGCCGGCATCCGGGCAGAAGACAGCAATGTTGTGGAGAAGGTGGCAGAGTACGTGCGCGGCAGTGCCGCCTACAGTCAGGCGGTCGGCCCCTTCCCCACCGAGGATTATGCGATCTATTTCCTGCAGACAGCCTCTGAGGGCTACTGTATCCATTTTGCGACAGCCGCGACCGTGCTCTACCGTGCACTTGGCATACCGGCCCGCCTGACCGACGGCTTTCTTGTGGAAGCCCGATCCGGCCAGAGTATCGAAGTGCCGCTTGGGCAGGAGCACGCCTGGGTCGAGATCTATCGTGACGGCTTTGGCTGGCTGCCGGTGGATGTGACAGCCTCTACCGGCCACTTGGACGAGCCGCACGAGACCGCCACACCCGAGCAGAGCGCCGTTCCAACCCTCTCGCCGGTCGAAACCGCTGCGCCGAGCACAACGCCCGAAACTGCCGGCGCCGAGCCCAGTGCCTCCCCGTCGAGCAGCGCCCCGGAACTGACACCGAGCGCGCCGCCGCAGACTGCTTCTGACAATGGCGGCGGTACGAGTGCGACTGGGAACACCGCAGCGCGATCCTCCACAATCGGCGCCCCATTCTGGATTGTTTTAGGTATCCTGTTGCTGATCCCGCTTGCCTATCTCGCCTCGCGGCTATACTGGCGCGTTCAGATCCAGGCGAAGGACACAGCCCGGGCTGCTGTCGCGCTGCACCGGCTGTCCGTCTTCTCCGGCATCCCCGTGCCGGACGTGGTACGCCATACCGCCGAACAGGCTTTCTTTGGCCGCACGCCTCCTGACGAAGAGCAGCTCGCGCGGTCTGTGGAGGCTCTGCAGAGCGCATGGGCAGCCCATCTCGACAGTCTTCCCCTCGTCAAGCGGCTGCTGTTCCGTCTGAAAACCGGATGGATACTGTAAATCTATCACAGCGCGGTGTTTTCGATATAGACGAAAACGCTGCGCTGTGATACAATGAATGTACGAAACAGAGACAAAAGGAGTGTACTTTATGGAACTGACTCCAGCGGCCTATTGGCTGAACACAGCCCTCGCCGGATTTGATCAGAGCGTGACCGGCGCCGTCCACCAGCTCTATCTCTCTGCCGGCGGTTTCTTCACCCCATTCTTCAAGCTGATTTCACTGCTTGGAAAAGGCGGTATTTTTCTGATTATTCTGAGCATCTGCCTGATGCTCTACAAAAAGACGCGCCGCTATGGCACCGCCATGGCGTTTGGGCTTGCCATCGGCTTCATCATTGCCAACCTGGTTTTGAAAGTTGTCATCGCTCGCCCACGGCCATATGCGGACGAGGCCAGCTATTTCTATCCGCTCTGGGACATGTTGGGGCGCGCTATGGAGAGTGACAAAAGCTTTCCCTCGGGCCATACAAACGCGGCCTTCGCGGCCTGTGTGCCGGTGTTCCTGCTGGGCAATAAGAAATACAGCTGGACGGCGCTGCTCTTCGGCGTGCTGATGGGCATCAGCCGCATCTATCTGGTCGTGCACTTCCCAAGCGACGTGGTCGCCGGACTGCTGACGGGAACCCTGGCCGGCTATCTCGGCACTATGGTGGCAATGCGCTCAGTGCCTAAGATCTGGTATGAACAAGATTTTTTTGAATGGGCCAAACGCCCGGGGAAACACGACTCTACCGTCGATACATAATGAATCGAGGCTATACGCAAGGGCTTGGATAAACATCTCCGCCCAGGTATAGCCTCGGTTTTATTCTGTTAGAAATGTCATCGGCGGGCGGCGTTTGTGCTCGCTGCGCGCGTGAAAACGCTCGATGATGGATCGGTCGTGCTCGCTCGCCTCGCCTGTCGTCAGATAGCGGTCAATGGCCGCGTAGCTGACGCCCATCTCCTGTTCGTCGGTCTGACCTTCAAATAGCCCGGCAGAAGGCTGCTTCGTACGGATCGAGAGCGGTGCCTCGAGGTAATCCAGAAAGGCAATGACCTCGGTGGCCAGCAGATCCGCAATCGGATTAAAATCGCAAGCTCCGTCTCCCCATTTGGTAAAATACCCCATATAGTTCTCGCTGCGGTTGCCGGTTCCGGCGACAAGACGGTTTTCGCTTGCGGCGATCGTATACAGCGCCGTCATGCGCAGACGCGGCGCCAGGTTCATGAGCCCCGCGTCGCTGATCGCTGCAGCCTCGCTGACAGCGGCAACAGCAGCCTGCCGCACCGGCGTCAGATCGACGGTACGCGTCTCAATGCCGTACTGTCTGGCGAGTGCGTTGCCGTCGTCCATATCCGAGCCGTAATTGCGTGTCGAGGCGCAGGGCATCAACACGCCTACCGTGTTTTCACAGGCAGCCTTGCAGAGAATGCCCACCAGGGCCGAGTCCTTACCGCCGGAGTTTCCGAAGACGATCCCCGTGCAGCCGCTGCTGCGCACAAGCTCGCGGATGAAGGCCACGCGCTTTTCATATTCAAGCTGATAATCTCTCATAGCAGATCTCCCGTTTCCTTTTAGACCGCGAAGGCCGTGTCGATTCTTATTATGTATCTTCAGTATATCCCGGCGCGTATCAAAATGCAAGTCTGGCGATTAGCCATTCCAGAACGGGATACTGAGCTGCGGTTTCAGGAAATCCTCCTGAAGCTGCAATTTTTTCTTGACAATGGTTCTGTTTGCGCTTAAAATCATACTGCTATGAGCAGGGGATTTCCGCGGGGCGGTGCCCGTGCTCTTTTTCGTTACAGGTTTTCAAGGAGGTACGCGACATGAGCAAGTATTCCAAGGACGATATTCTCCGCATCGTGCGCGAGGAAAAAGTGGAGTTTATCCGCATGCAGTTTACCGATATTTTCGGTCAGATGAAAAATGTGGCCATCACGGCCTCTCAGATAGAAAAAGCGCTGAACAATCTGATCATGATCGACGGCAGCTCGATCGAGGGCTTTACCCGTATCCATGAATCCGACCAGTATCTGCGCCCTGATCTTGACTCTTTCGTGATCCTCCCCTGGAAAGCGCAGCTTGGCAAAGTGGCCCGCCTGATCTGCGACGTATACAATGCCGACGGAACCCCTTTCATCGGCGATCCTCGCTATATCCTCAAACAGCAGCTTGCACGGGCTGAGGCCATGGGCTACACCTTCAACGTCGGCCCCGAGTGCGAGTTTTTCCTGTTCGAAACCGATGCCGACGGCCGCCCGACCACCAAGACCGGCGACGAGGCCAGTTACTTCGATCTCGGCCCGCTTGACCACGGCGAGGGCACACGCCGCGAGATCTGCCTGTCACTCGAGAGCATGGGCTTTGAGATCGAGGCCAGCCATCATGAAGTCGCCGCCGGGCAGCACGAGATCGACTTCAAGTATGCCGACGCTCTGACGACCGCCGACAATATCATGACCTTTAAGTTTGCCGTGAAGACGATCGCGCAGTACAATGGTCTGCACGCCACTTTTATGCCGAAGCCTGTCTACGGCGTAAACGGCAGCGGCATGCACACCAATATGTCCCTCTTCAAGAACGGGAAGAATATTTTTGCCGACGACAGTGACAAACGCGGACTGAGCAAAGAAGCCTACAGCTTTATCGCCGGTCTTCTGCTCCATGTGCGCGGCAATGCCGCCATCACGAACCCGCTTGTCAACTCTTACAAGCGCCTGGTGCCCGGCTATGAAGCCCCTTGCTACCTCGCCTGGTCTGCCTCGAATCGCTCGGCGCTGATCCGCATCCCCGCCGCCCGTGGGCAGAGCACACGCGTGGAGCTGCGCAGCCCCGACCCCTGCTGCAATCCCTATCTTTGTCTGGCTGTCTGCCTGGCCGCCGGTCTGGACGGCATGGAGAAGCAGCTGGATGTGCCCGCCGAGATCACCGAAAACATTTTCGCCATGGACCGCGAGGCGCGCGCCGCACACGGCATCGACAATCTGCCCGGCACGCTGGAAGAGGCGATTATCGCCATGGAAGCCGATCCCCTGCCCGCGGCCGTCCTCGGCCCTCACGCCTACGGCAGCTATCTGACCGGCAAGAAAAAGGAGTGGGACGAGTACCGCACCCAGGTCACCGACTGGGAAAAGCAGAAGTACATGGTGCTCTATTAAGAGTCGAGCCCTTGTCTGAAGGTTTGCTATGATTACCGTCAATCTCTACTACACCGGCTCTGACGGCAGCGCCCGGGCCTTTGCCGAGGACATGGTGCGAAGCGGCGTCGTGTCCGCCATCCGCGCCGAGGAAGGCAATCTTCGCTACGAATATTTCTTCCCGATGGACGATCCCGAGACCGTGCTGCTGATTGACCAGTGGCGCGATCAGGCAGCCATTGACGCGCACCACGCATCGGCGATGATGAGTCAGATCGCGGCGCTGCGCGAAAAATACGACCTGCACATGAAAGTAGAGCGCTTTGTCTCCGACGAGCGCGGCCTTCCTGAAAAAGATTTACAATTCATCAAACGATAAAGGAGTACTGTCATGAGCAAGAAGATCACACAGACGGCGGGGCGCACTCAGCTCGGTGAATTTGCACCGATGTTCGCCCATCTCAACGACGACGTGCTGTTTGGTGAGGTATGGAACGCCGAGGCCCTTGACACCAAAACCAAGTGCATCATCACCGTCGTATCGCTGATGGCCTCGGGTATCACCGATTCGTCCCTCGGCTACCACCTGCAGAACGCGAAGAACAACGGCGTGACCAAGGCTGAGATCGCCGCCATCATCACCCATGCCACGATGTACGTCGGCTGGCCCAAGGGCTGGGCCGTGTTCCGCCAGGCCAAGGAGATCTGGAACGAGACGGAGCCCGCCGTAAGCGAGAAGGACGCCTATCAGAACACGATTTTCTTCCCGATCGGGGAAGAGAACCCCTACGGCGAGTTCTTTGTGGGACAGAGCTATCTGGCCCCTGTGTCCACGCAGCAGGTGCCTGTCTTCAACGTGACCTTCGAGCCGGGCTGCCGCAACAACTGGCATGTCCACCGTGCCGCCAGCGGCGGCGGGCAGATGCTGATCTGCGTGGGCGGCCGCGGCTGGTATCAGGAGTGGGGCAAGGAAGCAGTCGAGATGACGCCGGGCACCGTCGTGAACATCCCGGTCAACGTCAAGCACTGGCACGGTGCCGCCGCCGACAGTTGGTTTTCTCACCTGGCCATCGAAGTCGGCGGTGAGAATTGCTCCAACGAATGGCTGGAGAAGGTCTCGGACGAGGATTACGGCAAGCTGTGATCCGATTCCCCGCTGCAGCAGGCAGATAAATGAAAAGCTGTGAAGAACGCGCTCTTTCTCCGTTCTTCACAGCTTTTTCTTATGCTATCTCATCTCACCTTTTCAACCGCTCCATCAGCTTTTCGTCGGCCTCGGCCAGGATGGTTTTATAGTCGGTATAGACGACCTTTCCCGGCAGAGCACCGGAGGGCTTGCGGACAAAACGGACCATGGTATAGTCGACCGGCAGCTTGCCGCCCTCGCGCCCCTGTGAATAATACGCCGCCAGTGACGCCGCCTGCTCAAGGCTCTGCGCCGGGGGCTCAAGTCCGTCACAGCGCAAGATGACGTGACTCCCGTGGACCTTCTGCGTGTGCAGCCAGTAGTCGGTCCGGCGGGCGATTCTGGTCGTCAGCTCGTCGTTCTGCACATTGCTGCGCCCGACCAGGATCTCCAATCCGTCGTCAGACACAAAGCGCAGCGGCGCCTGCGGGCGGCTGCGGTCCGGCTTCCCGCCCTTGGGGCGGCGGAGGTAGCCGGTCTCGGTCAGCTCGCGGCGGATATCGGAGATATCCTTCTCGCTCTCAGCGAGAGCCAGCTCCTCCAGCACGGAATTCAGGTAGTCGAGCTGCTGCTCCCCCTCAGCGATCAGTCCCTCGAGATGGGCGCGCGCAGCCTTTCGCTTGTTATATTCCTTATACATCGCCGCGGCGTTCTGCTGCGGCGTTTTCAGCGGGTCGAGCGGAATGCGCACAGTGGGACAGTCCTCGGCATAATAGTCCTGACAGACCAGCTCGCTGTCACCGCGGTGGAGCTGATAGAGATTCGCCGTGATGAGCTCGGCAGTCTTGCGGATCTCCTCGCGGCCCTCGGTGCGTTTAAACTCCTCACCTTGGGCAACCAGCTTGCGCGCGAGTCGGTCACGGATCGTGCGGATCTGCTTTGTCAGCTCGTGGCTGCGGCGGCGCCTGCTCTCAAGGCGGTCACGGCGGGAATAGAAGGCATCCAGCAAACTTGAAAAATCCGGAAAACTCTCCTGCTGCACAGCCGCGCCATACTGGCGGATCGGCAGAAAGCTGAAATCGCGGGGTTTGTCGTCCTCGGTCAGCAGAGTCGGCTGAAAATCTCCAGCCTCGATCAGCTCGCGCAGGGCAGACATCTGCTCACTGAGTGTGTCGTAATCCTCATGGCTCCGCTCCGAAAGCTCGCGGCAGATCAGCGGCGAAAGGCCGGAAAACGTGTCGAGCAGCCACTTATCGACGGGGCGCGTGCGGTCGGCTTTGGCAATCAGTGCCTTGCGCTCTTCCTCGCTTGAGGTAAAAAAGCTGCGTTTATCCTGCTTGGGCGGCAGGCGATAGAGCATTCCCGGCAGCAGGCTGCGCGCACCGTCTACAGCCGAATCCGAGCGGCGCATACAGTCGAGAATGCGCCCGTCCGGCCCGACAAGGATCACGTTGCTGCTGCGTCCGATCATCTCGACGATCAACTGTTTCTGCGCTTCATCGCCCATCTCGTCGTGCGTATCCAGCATAAGGCGCAGCATGCGCTCATGGTCCGGCTGATCGACGTCGGCGATCCGCGCGCCGACGATGTGCTTTCTCAGCAGCATGCAGAACATGGGCGGTTCGGCGGGATTTTCGAAAGAGAGCGTCGTAAAATGAACGCGCGCATTGCCGTTGCCGGCCGCAATCAACAGTTTCTTGTTGCCTTTCATCGTGCGCAGAGAGAGCAGCAGCATATCTCGCTCAGGCTGCTGCACTTTGTCGATTTTTGCACCGACAAGCCCGTCCGCAAGCTCGCGGCGAAGGCCTGTCAGGCAGATCGCGTCAAGTGCCATGCTCCTCCCCCTCCCAGATGAAATCAAACAATTCCCCGCAGCGCTCTGTGCGGCCGCTGAGATACAGCCAGCCGAACAGGGCTTCGAGACCTGTGGCTGCGTGGTATTCACCGACGTTTGCCTTTTTCGGCACACCGTGGGTCTTCGTGTTGCGGCCGCGTTTATAGACCGCAAGCTCCTCCTCGCTCAGCAGAGGCAAGATCCGTTCAACGGCGGCGGCCTGAGCCGGCGCGTTGACATATCGGACGGTGGAGCGGTGCAGGTCGGCTATCGCCTGATGCCCCTCGGTACAAAGGCGCGTGCGCACCAGCAGCTCATAAACGCCGTCGCCCACATGTGCAAGGCCGAGCATGCTGATACGCCCCACGTCCTCCGGGCTCATCTGCGGATGAAATGCTACCATAGTCTCTCCTTAATGAAACAAAGGCTGTGAAATTGTTGTTCAATAATCGTAGTACGTTGTTTCACATAAAGCTTTACTTTCCACCTCATCCGTCATCCGGCTTCCGACGCGGAGCTAGTCCTTTAGGGCGTGAGACGCCGGATGCCACCTTCCCCTCGAGGGGAAGGCATGGATTCGTGTGATTCTTGGCTTCCCCTTGAGGGCATTGTGCCCTTTACGGGTAGAAGCTGTCGCGTCAGCGACTGATGAGGTGGCGTATATCCTGCATCAAGTTTCAATTGTGACAGAGTAGTAGAGGAGGGGCAAGCCCCTCCCCTACAGTCAGAACTGTCATTTTACCGTACAATTACAGTTCACTGTCATAGCTCTCCTCGGCGTCCTGGCTCATCGACTGGGCCAGCTCCAGATCCTCGTCCTTGGCAAGGCCGAGCTGTACCTGGATACTGTGCCAGCCGTCGCGGTCGATCAGGACCGTGCGGGGCTTGGCGCCCTCATACGGCCCGACGATGCCGAGCTCCTCCATCTGATCGACGATACGCGCGGCGCGAGAATAACCCAGCTTGACACGCCGCTGCAGCGACGAAACCGAGCATTGCTTCATCTCGAGCACCGCCTCGACCGCCTGCGGCAGCATCTCGTCGTACTCGCTGCCCAACGCACTCTCGCTGTCAGCCGACGAGGACGAAGACGCGCCCTTGCCGCTCTTGCCGTCTTCTTTATTGGCAGCATTGTCCATGTACTCGCCGATTTCGGCGCTGTGGGTATCGTCGGCGGGTCCGGCGTGTTCTTTGATGAAGTTCACGACGTCCTCGCGCTCTTCGTCCGAGACAAAGGCGCCCTGAATACGACGCGGCTTGCCGACGCCGATCGGGCTGAAGAGCATATCGCCCATGCCGACCAGCTTCTCGGCGCCGCCCTGATCGAGGATGATACGGCTCTCCATCGCGGACGAGACGGCGAAGGCAATGCGGCTGGGGATGTTGGCCTTCATCAGACCGGTGATAACGTCCGCAGACGGACGCTGCGTGGCGATGACCAGGTGGATACCGGCGGCGCGGCCCATCTGAGCCACACGGCAGATGCTCTCTTCAACCTCTTTTGAGGCGATCATCATCAAGTCCGCCAGCTCGTCGATGACGATCACGACCTGCGGCATGGTCTCCTCGCCGTTGTCACGGCAGTGCTTGTTGTAGTTCTCGAGATCGCGCACCCCGGCCTCGGAGAAGAGACGGTAGCGCTTGAGCATCTCGACCACGCTCCACTGCAGCGCGCCGGCGGCCTTTTTCGGATCGGTGACGACCGGCACATAGAGGTGCGGGATACCGTTATAGATGCCGAGCTCGACCATCTTCGGGTCGATCATGATGAGACGGACTTCGTCGGGCCGCGCCTTGTAGAGCAGCGACAAGATCAGACTGTTCATGCAGACTGATTTACCCGAACCGGTCGTACCGGCGATCAGCAGGTGCGGGAGCTTGGCAATGTTGCCAACGATCGCATCGCCGCCGATATCCTTGCCGAGCGCGAAGCTGAGCTTGGATTTGGCGGTCTGGAAGCGCTCGGAGGCCAAAATATCGCGCAGATAGACCGTACTGACGATCTTGTTCGGCACCTCGATGCCGACGGTGGAGATCTTATCGGGGATCGGCGCGATGCGCACGTTCACAACGCCCAGCGCGAGCGCAAGGTCGCCCGCCAGATTGGTGACGCGCGCCAGCTTGACGCCCTGTTCGAGCTCGATATCATAGCGCGTGACCGTCGGACCACGAATGACGCCGACGATCCCGGCGGAAATGTTGAAGCTGTGCAGCGCACCTTCGAGCCGCTCGCGGTTCATCTGAATCTCATCGCGGCCATCGACTACCACGCCGGAGCCCTCGCGCAACAGTGTCAGCGGCGGGAACTCGTAATCGCCCTGGGTGCCGGAGGCGTTGATCGCATCGGTGACGGCCTTGGTCTCGGCCGCGAGCTCGGTCTTCGGCAGTTTTTTGGGCTCTTTCTTCGGCGGGTCGCTGATCTCCGCTGTGCGGACAGGCGCAACGCGTCTGGTCGGCTTCGGCGTCGACGGAGTATTCTGTTCCCGATTGGAGCGACTGTCGCGGCTGGACCAGTCCGGCTGCAGTTCCTCCATGGGCAGGGGCTCGTCAAAGTCGACATGCTCGACCTTCGGCGGCTCTTCGACCTTGCGGCGGACCCGGGCCTTCGCGGCAGTCTTTTCCGCTGATTCGCTCAGCCTGCTCTCGCGGCCTTCCTCGTGCGGCATCAACGAATCCTCGTCTTCACCAAGCGGAATATCGATCATCGCACGGGACGTAACGGTCGGACGGCTCCGGCTAACTTGCTTGGGCTGCGCACTCTGCCGTTTCGACACAGTCGCAGCAACAGGAGCCGCTTCCTTTTTCTCGGTCTCGGGCTCCGGTTCCGGCTCGTAGGGCACCGAGGCGCGCTCCTTGAGCTTGTCGGCCACGCCGATAATGTCTATGCGCAGTCCGGAAATCAGGAAAACGCTGAAGAGGACCATCAGAATGATGAAGGCGCCGACCAGACTGAAGGCACTCTCCAGTCCGATAGCGGCGAGACCGCCGATCACACCGCCGGAATTGAGAGCGATCCCGCTCTCGGCAAGCTCGCCGATCACTGCGGTGATTTCAAAATCCTGCGGTACCGCTTCGCCATACAGCAAATGTGACATCGTGCCGAACAGGATCGGCAGCATCAGCAGACAGAAGACGCGGAAAGCCACCGGGCGCCCGTGGTGGAAAAAGAGCGCCCACGCCAGGGCAAGGCACACGGGAGGCACGGCCCAGAAGCCCCAACCAAGCAGCATTTTAAAGTAGCGCGTGAAGAAGACGTTGATGCTGCCTTCGTCATTGAAGATACAGATGATCAGCATCACGCCGAGCAAGGCAAACAGCGCACCCGCGACCTCACGTCTGCGCGGGGCTGCCGGGGGTGCCGGCTCGACTGCGGGCTTGGCCGGACGCTTTTTTGCCGCTGCGGTCTTTTTGTCCGCCGCGGATTTGTTGTTTGTTTTCTTTTTTTGCGTAGAAGCGCTGTTAGGCATAAGGCGCTCCTTTCTACATTAAAAAATCATTGTCAGGATAATGCTCAGCGTACCGACGACCCAGCAATAGTACGCAAAGCCGCCGAATCGGCCGCTCTCGCTGATGCGACGGATCAGTCGGATCGCGATAACGCCCGTCACCATAGCGACAGCCATACCGACGAAATAGGCCGGGAGGCTGGACCAGTCCACGCCCTCCTGAAAGGCGTCGATCAGACTGAGGATATTCGCGCCGAGAACGGCAGGCATCGACATCAAAAACGAGAATTTCACGGCAAAATCACGCCGCAGACCCGTGGCAAGCCCCGCTGTGATCGTCGTTCCGCTGCGGCTGATACCGGGGATCACGGCCACGCACTGGGCAACGCCGATCAGCATGGCGTCGAGAATGCTCATATTGGTCTCGGTCTTTTTGCCGGGTGTCATACGATCGGAGACATAGAGCATAAAGCCGCACAGAATCAGCATGACGCCGATAAAAACGCTGTTATAATAAAGCTTTTCGAGCATGTCTTTCATAGGCATGATCAGCACCAGCATGGCCGTTGCGACGATGATCATCAAAAACAGCCGCGCAGCCGGATAGCGTTTCTGCCGCGTATCGCCGATCGGTCCGGCCCCGACAAGGGACAGCAGCTCGTAGAGCATCTGCACGATATCCTTCCAATAGCAAATGCAGATGGAAACCAGTGTTCCGAGATGCAGTAGCACATCAAAGAGCATGTGCCCTTCTTCGGCCGTGGAGAGATGGAACAGATTGTTGATGATCGACAGATGACCCGAGCTGGAAATCGGCAAAAACTCCGCCAATCCCTGCACCAGGCCAAGAATGATCGCATTCCATATCGTCACGCGCGTATTCCCCCTTGTATCTCTTTCCGGACTGCACTATAGATGGTACATTTTATGATAATACCATAAAACCCCTGGGATGACAAGGAGAAAAATCATATTATGTAAAGCGGCTGTAACTGTTCAGTCCCCTTTTATGGGGACTGAACAGTTACAGGGGGCTGCACGGCGCTGCGCGCACTCGGCTTGCGGGAGCCGCCTCGCACACTTGCGCCGTGAGAAGTGTTTTTTCCGAGGCGCATGTCCCCGGAAAAAACCTATTTGATCTCTTTTCCCGTTGCGACGGGAAAATCAGAGGCGTTCCCCCTCTGAACTCCCCCCTGACTGCGAAACTACTGTATTGCTACAAGTGCTTCTCAGCGTCCCAAGCGCTCAGGAGCAGGCCGTGTGGAGATAGGCCAGTGCGTCTGACAGAGTTCCGATCTGATCGATCAGGCCCTTTTCGACGGCCTCCTCGCCATAGATCACGCTGCCGACATCGTTGGCCAGTTCGTCGGTGGCCGTCATCAATCGGAGGTATTCTTCCCGTGAGACGCTCGAATGCTGTGTCACAAAAGACACGATGCGCTCCTGGATACGGTTGAAATAATTGTAGGTCTGCGGCACGCCGATCACAACGCCGTTGAGGCGCACCGGATGGATCGTCATCGCGGCCGACGGCGCGATCATGCTGCGCTTCGCCGCCACGGCCAGCGGCACGCCGATCGAGTGTCCTCCGCCCAGCACCAGCGAGACGTTGGGCTTTTTCATGCCGGCGATCAGCTCGGCAATGGCAAGGCCGGCCTCGACGTCACCGCCCATGGTGTTGAGCAAAACAAGCAGCCCCCTGATTTCCGGGGTTTCCTCGATTGCCGCGATCAGCGGCAGGACATGTTCGTATTTGGTGCTCTTTACATCGTCCGGCAGCAGCTGATGCCCTTCGATCTGCCCTACGATCGTCAGACAGTGGATCCCGCCAGAGACGGTCGAACCCAGGTCCCTGATATCATCCATCGTATCACCTCACTGGGAGTATACCCGATACCGGCTGAGTTTAATACTATTCCCTGACTGAACCCCGACAGTCATTCCGACAAGCTTTGGCTTAGTGGATTCGAACCCCTACCGGTTTCTGCGGGCAGATTTGTGCTGAATCTTCGTTGCAGCCCTTGGAAATACGAAAGTATTCCCTGCGGTCTGCGCCTTGCCTCATCCCAAATCTGCTCCGCAGAAACTGTGTAGCACCTGTGAGCTGGCAGTTTTCGAGCGATTTTTGCGCCCAACGAACGCCGCTGGGCTTAAGTGAGCATCCAAATCTTTGATTTGGTTAATGCAAACTTATGCCTTGGTAGACGCCCAGCAAGTGAGGCGGGACAAAAAG
>ODAI013700903.1_pt1 | contig 21755 bp, 16 predicted proteins | sample 1539321 | NCBI WGS metagenome assembly ODAI01 (sample SAMN02144231, study PRJEB22623) | gut metagenome | biome: sheep rumen | host: Ovis aries | place: New Zealand | reverse complement strand
ATTTCAAAATCCGGTACAACCACAGAGCCTGCAATCGCTTTCCGTGTATTTAAAAAGCTTCTCATCGAGAAGTACGGCAAGGAAGAGGCTAACAAGAGAATCTATGCAACCACCGACAAGGCAAGAGGCGCACTCAAGAAGGTTGCAAACGAAGAGGGCTATGAGTCTTTCGTTGTTCCGGATGATGTCGGCGGACGTTTCTCGGTTCTTACCGCAGTAGGTCTTCTTCCCATCGCTGTATCGGGTGCAGACATCGACAAGCTGATGGCAGGTGCCGCAGACATGAGAAAGGCTTGTCTTGAAGAAGACTTCGAAAACAACGATGCAGTACTTTATGCAGCTGTAAGAAATATCTTCTACAACAAGGGCAAGGCAGTTGAGGTTCTTGCTAACTATGAGCCTTCAATGCACTACATTTCAGAGTGGTGGAAGCAGCTCTACGGCGAGAGCGAGGGCAAGGACCAGAAGGGTATCTTCCCCGCAAGCGTAGATCTTACTACAGATCTTCATTCCATGGGCCAGTTCATCCAGGATGGTGCAAGGATCATGTATGAGACAGTGCTTGAGCTTGAAGAGAGCGCAGACACCATCACGCTTGAGGCAGAAGCAGTAGACCTTGACGGTATGAACTACCTCGCAGGAAAGACGGTTGACTTTGTAAACAAGTCCGCAATGAAGGGTACCATCCTTGCTCATATCGACGGCGGAGTTCCCAATCTCATGGTTAAGGTTCCCGCAAAGGATGAGTTCTCACTCGGTCAGCTTTTCTATTTCTTCGAGTTTGCCTGCGGCGTAAGCGGTTATATGCTCGGAGTTAATCCTTTCAACCAGCCCGGAGTTGAATCCTACAAGAAGAACATGTTTGCTCTTCTCGGAAAGCCCGGTTATGAGGATATGAGAGCAGAGCTTCTGAAGAGACTGTGATCATTTTCCCGGTGATTGAAATAACATGGTTTTTATACAAGCTTTAGCTGGTAAAGCTGAAAAAAATCTTGCTAAATCATTTGTTTTATGATAAGATAGGGACAAGTAAATTTGCTATCAAAAAGTTAGGAGATTAACCATGAAAAGAATTAAAACTCTTGAGACAAGAAATCTTTGCGAGAGCGCTAAGAACGGCGGATGCGGAGAGTGCCAGACTTCATGCCAGAGCGCATGCAAGACCAGCAGCGGTGTTATCAACCAGCAGTGTGAGAACAAGAAGGCTACATCACGCAGATAATACCCGGCAAAGTATAAAATGTCTTGATAAGCCACAGGAACTGCTAAGTGCCTGTGGCTTTTGTTGTAAGGAGTTATTATGATTCATCAATATAAGCTTAACGGCTATAACATAGTTCTCGACACCTGCTCGGGCTCGGTGCACAGCGTGGACGAGGTGGCATACGACTTAATTTCGCTTTACGAAAATACGGACAGGGAAGAAACGGTAAAAACAATACTTGAAAAATATAAGGACAGGACTGACGAAAACGGCAGGCCCTATGTGACAGAGGCTGAAGTTCTGGAGTGTCTTGACGACATAGACGAGCTTAAAAAAGCAGGCAAGCTCTTCACTCCGGATGAGTTTGCTCCTCTTGCGGGGGAGCTGAAAAAAAGAAGCGGCGATGTGATAAAGGCTCTTTGTCTTCATGTTGCCCATACCTGTAATTTAAACTGTGAGTACTGCTTTGCTGCCCAGGGAAAATATCACGGCGAGAGAGCGGTAATGAGCCCTGAGGTAGGTAAGAAAGCTATCGATTTCCTTATTGAGCACTCGGGAAAACGTCACAATCTTGAAGTCGATTTCTTCGGAGGAGAACCTCTGATGAATCTTGAGGTCTGCAAGCAGATCGTTGAATATGCAAGGATGAGGGAAAAGGAATGCGGTAAGAATTTCCGCTTTACGCTTACCACGAACGGCATGCTGATAGATGATGACGTGATAGATTTCTGTAACCGCGAGATGAGTAATGTTGTGCTTTCGCTTGACGGACGAAAGGAAGTTCATGACAGAACGAGAGTAGACTATGCGGGGAACGGAAGCTATGACAGGATAGTGCCGAAGTTTAAGAAGCTGGTTGAAGCAAGAAACGGCAAGGGGTATTACATGCGCGGTACCTTTACCCATCTGAACACCGATTTCACAAAGGACATACTTGCGATGGCAGACCTTGGCTTTACGGAGCTTTCGATGGAGCCTGTGGTATCAAGACCGGGCGATGAGCTGGCGCTTACAAAAGAAGACCTTCCCGTGCTTTTTGAGCAGTATGAGCTTCTTGCAAAGGAAATGCTTAAACGTGAGGCCGAAGGGCGCGGATTCACTTTTTATCATTATATGATAGACCTGACCGAAGGCCCCTGTGTCTATAAAAGGATTTCCGGCTGCGGCTCGGGAACCGAATATATGGCCGTGACGCCCTGGGGCGATCTTTATCCCTGCCATCAGTTTGTTGGCGAGGAGGATTACAAACTCGGAAACCTTGACGACGGCATCACCAATACAGAAAAGCAGGACGAATTCAGATACTGCAATGCCTATGCCAGACCGGAATGCAATGACTGCTGGGCAAGGCTTTACTGCTCGGGCGGATGCGCCGCCAATGCTTTCCATGCAACGGGCAGCGTAAAGGGCATATATGAATACGGCTGTGAAATATTTAAAAAGAGAATGGAATGTGCCATAATGATACAGGTGGCGCATGCCGAGCATCCCGATATCTATAAGACCGCCAAGGCTTCCTTTGACGGCAACAGCGGAAAAAATGACAGTAAATCCTGTGAAGAGGAAGGTTGCGATGCCTGCAGAGGATAAGAAAAACAATAAGGCTGAAGCTTTTTGCACTCCGATCTCCGACTTTATCCGGGAGTATGAAGAGAGACAGGCTGTGAGGGCTCATATGCCCGGGCATAAGGGTCTGTATGATTCGTTATGCCCCGGGGACATCACAGAAATTGAGGGAGCGGATTCTTTATATGCGGCCGACGGAATAATACTTAAAAGCGAGAAAGCCGCTTCAAAGCTTTTTGGCAGCGGTCACAGCTTCTTTGTTACAGAGGGATCCTCCCAGGCTGTGAAAGCAATGTGCCTCATGGCGATGAGGCTGGCGGGAAGCAGGGAAGAAGCGGGGGTAAAAAAACCGGTAATACTTGCCGGACGCAATGCGCACAGAAGTTTTGTTTCTGCGGCCGAGCTTCTGGGCTTTGAAATCGGCTGGCTTTTGGGTGAAAACCGCGAATCGCTTATGGAATGCAGGATTTCGAAGGAAAAACTCGAAGAAAGGCTTGAAGAATATTCAAAGGAAAAAGACAAATATGTTGCCGCGGTATATGTCACAAGCCCGGATTATCTCGGAAACACTGCGGACATAAAGGGGCTTTCGGAGCTGAGCCATGAACACGGAACGATCCTGATCGTCGACAACGCCCACGGAGCATATCTCAGATTTCTTAAAAAGGACAGTCATCCCTTAAGCCTTGGCGCCGACATGGTCTGCGATTCCGCCCATAAAACATTGCCTGTGCTTACAGGCGGAGCCTACCTGCATGTTTCAAAAATCCTGATGAGGAGCTTTGATGCTGAAGAGATAAGGTCGGCGCTTCTAAGATTCGGCTCGACAAGCCCGTCATATCTTATCCTCAGATCGCTCGATCTCGCAAACAGATTTCTTTATGAAAACAAAACGGAAAGATATTTTGACAGATGCTGCGCTGCGGTTTCCGACCTGAAGGCTTTTCTTGTAAAGAAAGGCATTGTTTTTGCGGGCGATGAGCCGATGAAGCTTTGCATAGACTTAAGGAAATCGGGCCTTTCGGAATACTGTGACGCCGTCGTAAATGAACTGAGAAAAAACAATATCGAGCCGGAATTTTGCGACAGGGATTATATCACCCTGATGCTGTCGCCGTTTAACAGCCTTGATGATTACGAAAAGATTAAGACGGCTTTGACTGAAATAATGTTGTTTGACGGGTTTGTTAAGAGGCTTTACAGCGGCAAAGCCGGAAAAGAGACTTTGGTTCCGGCGTATTCGCTGCCGGAGAAAAAATATGAGCCATGCGAAATACTCGGCAGGAGCCGTGTGAAGATAAGGGTTGATAAGGCACTCGGACGTGTGGCCGCGAACGTCGTGCTTTCATGTCCTCCGGCCATACTTCCGGTGATACCCGGAGAGATTGTTGACGGGAAGATAATAAGAATACTGAAGTATTACGGAATAAAAGAAATATATGTACTGTAAAAAAATATTTAAAAAATTTAAATCCTTCTCTTTCTATGCCAGAGCGGTGATCATCACGGTATTTCTGCTGATAATCCTGAATATCGCAGCGAGGATCCCGGCCTTTTGTGATTTTTATACCGATCACTTTTTCTGGCTGGCTTCGGCCGTATACAGCAGGATCACCAACATATTTCCGTTTTCCTTCGGAGAACCGGCCATCGTTTTTGCCTGTGTCTTTGTGCTTTCAAGCCTTGTTATTTCGATTCTGCTGATTTTCCTTCGGAAAAAGGCAAAATACAGGAAATTTGCGCTTACATGGCTTAAGTCTTTCCTTGCGTTTCTGCTTCTGGTGCTCGCACTGATGACGCTTAACTGCTCGATACCCTACGGCTGCAGCAAGATAAAGATCAACAATAAAAAGCCCGAGGATTACAGCTTTGAGCAGCTTCTTTCGTTACGGAATTACCTTACCGCACAATGCAATGAGCTATGCGAAAAAGTAGACAGGGACGAAAACGGTAATGCCGTGTTTGATGCGTCAAAGGGACAAAAGGTAAGTAAGGCACTGGTAAACGAGATCAAGGATACAATGCATGCTTTTTCAAAAAAATATCCACGTCTTTCCGGCTATTATCCCCGCCCGAAGGGGCTGAAAGCTTCGCTTATCATGTATGAAACCGGACTTATCGGAATATATTTCCCTTTTACCATGGAGTCGAATTACAGCACCTATCTTGCTCAGGTACATTTCCCTGCGACCGTCTGCCATGAGTATTCGCACCTTAAAGGCTATATGTTTGAGGATGAGGCCAATTTCCTTGCCTTTGTCGCATGCATGGAATCCGACAATGATTTCATACGGTATTCGGGCTTTATAAATGCTCTGGACTATGTTGAGGATGACCTGTTTGCGATGTTGAATGTTCCAAAGAACAGCAAACTTTATGATAAGTACGGAATAGAATATGATGACAGATTGTATGACGATATGGATACCTATACCGATGAAAAGTATGAAGAAGCTCAGGCGGCCGTTTTCGAAATGGAGGATAAGACAGGGATAAGCCAGGAGAAGGTTGACAGGATGGGAGAACAGTTCACAAATGCCTATGCGGACTACTATAAGGTCGAGCTTAATTACCGTGAAGTGACCTACCGCCTGCTGCAGTATTATGACGGTATCCTGTACTGATAAATAATTTGATGTTTATGACGTGTTTTACGTCATTTGCAAAAACTTTCAAAAGTGATAAAAAAGTATTTTCAAATAGCGGAAATTCTGCTATAATCAAGAGCGTAAGGGGCATTGAGCCTCCGGTTTTGATATGAAAGTTAGATTATTTTTGATACATTGACTCCCTAGTATGTCAAGAGGCGGGTACCGTGAGGGATCCGCCTTTTGACGTAAAAAAAGGATAAATTATAAAAAAATACATTTCAAATTGAAAGAGTGTATGTTATTATAATGCAAAAATCGCTTTTATGACAGCGGAAACTGTTTATGATATCAGGAGTTTACATGAAAAAATATTTAAGAAAAATGCTGGCGCTGCTTGTAAGCATTTCAATATCGGCTGCGTTGATTTCCTGCGGGGAAGTAAATTCCTCGTCTGAGGAAAGCATCGCCTCGTCTGAGGAAAGCATCGCCTCGTCTGAGGAAAGCACCGCCTCGTCTGAGGAAAGCACCGTCTCGTCTGCGGAAGGCACCGCCGAATCCGCAGAAAGCGCAACTGAATCAGCACTGTCTTTTAGCGAAGCTTCAGGCTTTTACAGTGAGGAATTCGATCTTGCCATAAATTCTCCGGGAGAAAACTGGAAAATCTACTATACCCTTGACGGTTCAATACCCGATGAAAAATCAAAAATCTACAGCGCTCCCCTTCACATGAAAAATGCAACAAACAACATGAATGTGTTAAGTGCGCAGAAAAATGTCAATCCGTCCGGCGACTATATCCCGAAGGATAAGGTTTTAAAGGGCAATGTGGTTCGTGCGATCGCAATCGACGATCGGGGAAACAGAACCGATGTGATAAGCGCCACCTACTTCGTTGGAATTGACAGGGAAAAACTGTTCAGGACTGCCCCGGTGATCTCTATGTATACCGATTTTGACAACCTTTTCGGTTATGAAGACGGAATATATGTTTTAGGTAAAAGCTATGACGACTGGATCGCTGAAGATCCAAAGAACAAGAGAAAAGAGGGCTGGGAGAAACACGGAAACTTTAAAAACAAAGGAAAAGAGTGGGAAAGAGAGGCCCGCATAGAATATCTTTCCTACGGAGACGGCGACGGTTTTTCAATCGATCTCGGAATCAGGATAATGGGTGCGGCATCGCGCGGCAACATGCAGAAAAGCTTCCGTCTGAAATGCCGCGAGGAATACGGCGAGAAAAACCTGAAGTTTGATCTGATTCCGGATAATCTGCGCTCCGACGGAATCGGTGAGGTCGGAAAGTATAAATCCTTCGTGCTGCGTGACGGCGGAAACGACTGTGATTATACAAAATTCCGGGATCCGCTTTTGCAGGACCTTGTCGAAAACCGCAGCTTTGAAACCCAGCAGTCGGATGTATGTGTTCTCTTCATCGACGGCGAGTACTGGGGCATGTATGCCCTATGCGAGGATTACAGCGACAACTATATCGAGAACAATTACGGCATAGACAATGACAATGTTGTCATAATCAAAAGAGGAGAGGTTGAAGAGGGCAGAGAAGAGGATATCGGGCTCTATAATGAATTCAGGGATTTCATAACGGGAAACGACATGTCGGTGGCCGCGAATTATGAAAAGGCCTGCGAGATGCTTGACATACAAAGCTACATCGAATATTGTGCTTTCAATATTTACATCGATAACCAGGACAGTTATTTCAAGGATAACAACTGGCAGATGTGGAGAGTAAGAAAGACCGATGCTGCTAATCCTTATGCGGACGGCAAATGGCGTATGATGGCCTATGACACGGAATTTTCAACGGGACTTTACTCGGACGGCAAAAATCAAAGGTCGAATTCCTTTAAGAATGCGTTGAAGGAAAAGGCGACCGGAGGCAGGATATTTTCCTCTCTCATGGAAAACGAGCAGTTTAAGAATGAATTTGTAAGAACCCTTTGCGACATGAGAAACATTGATTTTGAGTGGAGCAGGGTTGAGGAGAGGATACAGTACTACACAAGGCTTTACGGCCCGCTTGTACCGGACACTCTTAAACGCTTCGGACCGGACTGGGTGATCAGGTGGAACGATCCGGTCAAATATTTTGATGACAAGGTGAAGGAAGTAAAGACCTGGCTTAAGGGCAGGTATGATACCTTTTTTGCGACCAATATAAAAAAGACCATGGATACCGGGTATGCCGTTTCCGTAATGGTGATGTCTTCGGATTACGAAAAGGGCGGATTCAGCCTGAATACCTCCTCCGTCGTGTTTAAGGAGGAATTCAAGGGAGAGTATTTCAGCGAATTCGGTTTTGAAGTAAATGCCCATCCGCGTATGGGAGCCGGGTTTGATCACTGGGAGGTCGTAAACGGAACTGTTTCGGATGAGAAATCAGAGACGGCGCTTATATATCCGGAAGAGAACTGCATAGTAACGGCAGTGTACAATTAAATCGGGCGGCGGTTATAGACCAAACCTATAACTGCCGCCTGTTTTTTACTATAACTAAACCTATTGACAAAGTAGGAATTAAATCGTATAATTCAGCCATAAACAAAAACAAAACAGCCAGGTCAAAAAGGAGGGCAATCAAAATGAGTAATTATAAATTCGAAACACTTCAGCTTCACGTAGGACAGGAACAGCCGGACCCGGCAACAGATTCAAGGGCAGTGCCCATTTACCAGACCACATCTTATGTGTTCAGGAATTCGGAGCATGCGGCAGCAAGATTCGGACTTGCCGATGCCGGAAACATTTACGGAAGACTTACAAATTCAACCCAGGATGTACTTGAAAAGAGGATAGCCGCTCTTGAAGGCGGCGTTGCGGCACTCGCACTTGCATCGGGCGCTGCGGCAATCACTTACACTATCGAGGCTCTTGCGCAGGCAGGAGACCACATCGTAGCTCAGAAGACAATATACGGAGGTTCCTTCAACCTGCTGGCTCATACGCTTAAGCAGTTCGGTATCGAAACCACTTTTGTCGATGCTCACAACCTTAGTGAGCTTGAGGGTGCGATCAGGGAAAACACAAAGGCTGTTTACCTTGAAACCCTTGGCAACCCTAACAGCGATATCCCGGATATCGATGCAATATCCGGAATTGCTCACAGACACGGACTTCCCGTAGTGGTTGACAATACTTTCGGAACACCGTATCTTATCAGACCCTTTGAGCATGGAGCGGACATAGTTGTTCATTCCGCAACCAAATTCATCGGCGGACACGGAACGACTCTCGGCGGCATAATTGTTGATTCCGGAAAATTTGACTGGAAGGCAAGCGGAAAGTATGCTCCCATTGCAGAGCCCAACCCCAGCTATCACGGCATTTCGTTTGCCGATGCTGTGGGCCCCGCAGCTTTTGTGACCTATATCCGTGCAATCCTGCTCCGTGACCAGGGGGCTGCAATTTCACCCTTTAACGCCTTCCTCCTGCTTCAAGGCACTGAAACTCTCTCCTTAAGACTTGAGAGACATGCGGAAAACACAAAGAAGGTGGTTGAATTCCTTGCAAACCATCCTCTTGTGGAGAAGGTTAACCATCCTTCTCTTCCGGATCATCCCGATCACGAGCTTTACAGAAAGTATTTCCCGAACGGCGGAGCTTCGATCTTTACATTTGAGATCAAGGGCGGAAAGGATGCTGCCTTTAAGTTCATTGACAACCTTGAGATTTTCTCCCTGCTCGCCAACGTAGCTGATGTCAAGTCGCTTGTTATACATCCTGCAACGACCACCCATTCGCAGCTTTCTCCCGAGGAACTTGAAGACCAGGGCATCAAGCCGGGAACCATAAGGCTTTCGATCGGCACGGAGCATATCGATGACATCATTGCCGATCTCGAAAAGGGCTTTGCCGCCGTATAATAACATGTCTGATGATTAATTGATTCTTGCGAAAATTCAGCTTTTGTGATAATATATCCTTGTCGGATTATGCTCTGACAAGGATATATTTTTATTAAATGAGAAAAAGGAGCTTAGGCTCCGGAACGGAAAAAAGATGAATTTTAGCAATCCACACGCCAGAAAGACATTTAAAGGTCAGAAAAAGAAATTTATTATCGGTCTTGTTTTTATGCTTGCCGGTCTCGGCCTTATCGTCTTTTCTCTTATGGTGGCACAAAAGGGACTTAAGAACCCGAAATCCTTCAGCGAGATAACTCACAGAGGAGGGCACAGCGGAGAAGTCGTATCCCTCGAGGTCACCTTCGTTTTCGATCCTTTTGCATCAAGAGAAAAAAGCAAAAATGAAAACTACTGTTTTGCAACGGACGGAGAGGACTATTTTGTCATCCGCCTCACCGAAAAAGAGCTTGACGACATTCAGAGCCGCATCTCGTCGGACGGCAAGGTGAAGCTTACCGGCGTCAACAGGAAGATAAGCGAAAGCAGCCTTATCGATGCAGCCTGCAATTTCCTTAATGCAAAGAGATTTTTCCCCGGCAAAATCGGGAAATCAAATTATAAAGGCTATATAGGTTCTTTTTATCTTGATTATGCAAAACCCAACGCATTTTCGGTAATGATGACAAGCGTGAACTTCCTGCCCTTCATCGGACTGGTTTTCGTTGTGCTTGGTCTGATCATAGGCCTCGTGGGTTTCAGCAGTTTAAAGAAATTTAAAAACGCAGGAGGCATGGACGGCAGCGAGATCGCAAGGCTGGACGCCGAGATGAACGCACCGAATGCGGTCTGGCTCGACAGCTTAAGCATATACCTTACCTCCAATCATGTGATAGGATTGGATAGAGGATTCTGGGCGGCAAGGTACGAAGACATTGTCTGGTTCTACATGGTACAGCATTCCACAAACGGAATCAAGGATTACAGGATGCTCAATGTTCTTGACAAGACAGGCGCAGAAAAGACCCTGTCAAATGTTCCCAACAGGAAAAAGAACGAGGAGAGCGTCGCAATGGAAATAAACGAGCTTGAAAAGACGATATGGGAAAACAATCAGTCTGTGGTCATCGGCTATTCACCCGAAATAGCGGCGCAGATGAAAGCAAAGGCAGCGGAGCTTAAGTCTGCCGCAAGGAGGATGTAACAATGGATGACAGTCGTGATAAGAAAGTAACCCAGGGCGGAAAAGGCATAAAGCTCCGCGGAGAAGGACTCGGAACAGGTCCGGTCGGACGCGAGGACGGTTATGAAAACAGACCTAAGGATGACGGCGACCGTTCGGGAGCGGGAGACCTTCTGAATGCCGTCGGAAAAATAAAGAAGGCAGGCAAACCGGTGTCGGCACCCGGTCAGGGAGCCGCAGTGCCTCAGATCAAGCTTTCGCCGAAAACCATGCTTATACTTATCGTTGTAGGCATAATCCTTCTCCTGGTTGTCGGTTACATGATGAAAAACGCCGCACCATCGGGAGAAAACGGAAGCTCTTCACTTTCGAATCTTCTCGGCTTTACCGGCTCGAACAATGTTTCTGGTGGCTGGGATGAGGGCACAGACAACACCGGCAAGCTTAACACCGAGGTGGACCCTGCGGCAAGAGCAAAGTATACCACGGTAAAGGGAAACGGTGAGGACAGCATAACGATAATGATCTATACCTGCGGTACCGACCTTGAGTCGAGAGCGGGAATGGCAAGCAACGATATTGCCGAGATGTGCAATGCCACGCTTTCCAATAAGATCAATATACTTCTCTATACCGGCGGATGCAAGCAGTGGAAGACCAGCGGGATCTCAAGCTCGACAAACCAGATCTACCGCATTTCAAACGGCAAGCTTGCCCAGCTTGTACCGGATGACGGATCAAAGGTGATGACCGATCCGGATACGCTCACCTATTTCATCAAATACTGCAGCAGCAAATATCACGCTGACCGCAACATGCTCATATTCTGGGATCACGGCGGCGGCTCGCTTTCGGGCTACGGCTATGACGAAAAATATGCAAACAAGGGCTCAATGAGCCTTTCGGGCATCAATAAAGCACTTAAAAATGCCGGCATGAAGTTTGACTTCATCGGCTTTGACGCATGCCTCATGGCAACGCTCGAAACAGCGCTTGTAACGGCAAATTATGCAGATTACCTTATCGCCTCGGAGGAAACCGAGCCCGGTATCGGCTGGGACTACACCGACTGGCTTAACGAGCTTTCAAAGAACACTTCAATGCCGACGATAGAAATCGGCAAGAACATAATCGACGGTTTTGTTGACGAATGCGCAAGAAAGTGCAAGGGACAGCAGACCACGCTCTCGATAGTGGATCTTGCGGAGCTTTCGCAAACGGTACCCGATAAGCTCGGCGAGTTCTCGACCGACACCTCAAAGCTTATAAAGAGCGATGAATACAAGAAGGTTTCCGATGCAAGAGCGGGCTCGAGGGAATTTGCAAGTTCATCGAAGATCGATCAGGTCGACCTTGTAAACTTCGCAAACAAGCTCGGAACCGAGGATGCAAAGGAGCTGACAAAGGTTCTGCTTTCAGCGGTTAAATATAACAGAACATCATCAAACATGACCAATGCCTACGGTCTTTCAATCTACTTCCCTTACAAGAAGGCAAACAAGGTTGACAACATGGTATCAACCTACGATGCTATCGGAATGGATGAGGACTATGCAAAGTGCATAAAGACCTTTGCCGGTCTTGAAACAACCGGACAGATTGCGGCAGGCGGTTCTTCAAGCCCCGCAAGCTCGCTTCTCGGAAACGGCGGCGGCAACGGCACTTCAGGCTCGGATGCACTCTCAAATCTTCTTAACGCTTTCCTCGGAGGAGGAAGAAGCATAGAAGGAATCGACAGAAATGCAGCCGGCTACATGGACGACGGAGACTGCTTTAACGCTGACGACGCGGTCACCTATATTGCCGCCAACCAGTTTGATTCTTCGAAGCTCAAATGGAAGGAGTACAACGGCAAGCAGGTTATCGAGCTGCCGAATGAGGAATGGGCAAGGATACAGTCCCTTCAGCTCAATATTTTCTATGATACCGGTTCGGGCTATGTAGACCTCGGTCTTGACAATATCTATAAATTCGAAGACGGAAGGCTTGTGGGAGAGACCGACAATACCTGGCTCTCGATCGACTCGCAGCCCGTGGCATATTATTATGAAGGAACCGTTAAGAACGGCTCCGAAAAAACTGTAAAGGGAAGAGTGCCCGCGCTTGTAAACGGCGAAAGATGCAACCTTATCATAGTATTTGACAATGACCATCCGGACGGCTATATCGCAGGGGCAAGATATGACTATATTAAGGGCGAGACCGAAACGGTTGCGAAGAGCCTTACCGAGCTTCAGCCCGGTGATACCATTGATTTCGTGTGCGATTACTATTCATATTCCGGTATCTATCAGGAGAGCTTTATGCTCGGAGACCAGCTTGTATACAGGGACGGCCTGCAGATAAGCAATACGGATGTCGGCGGCAGCACAAGAGTTACATATCTGCTTACCGATATGTACAACAACGAATACTGGACACCCGTGCTCCCCAAGTAATAAGGTGCTTTTAAAGAATGAATTCTGATAAGAAGAAAAAACTTAGCTGGAGTAAGATAAGGGAAGACGCTTACAGAATGGTGAGTGACAAAATAGTCGGTGTTTTCATAAACCAGTGCTATGACGTTATATCCACCATTGCGCTGATACTGAATCTTTCGGCTGTCATCATGTCAACGTTTGAGGAACTGAACGGAAAGTACGGAGATGTCTTCGTGCTTATCGAAACCGTTACTGTTGCTTTCTTTGCTCTTGACTATCTCCTCAGGCTCATATCGGCCAAGATGATGTATCCGGAGCTTTCCGAGCTCGCGGCGGTCAGAAAGTACGTCTTTTCGTTCATGGGAATAGTGGACCTTCTGTCTTTCATTCCCTATTATCTCCCCTTTGTATTTCCTGCGGGAGCCGCAGCCTTCAGGCTGATACGTGTTATCAGGATACTGAGGCTTTTCAGGATAAACGAGCACTTTGACAGCCTTAATGTAATTACGGAAGTAATCGTCAAGAAAAAACAGCAGCTGCTTTCGTCGGTTATCATAATCATGATACTGATGGTGGCATCGAGCCTTTGCATGTACTCGCTTGAACACGAGGCTCAGCCGGAAGTGTTTAAAAATGCTTTCTCGGGTATGTGGTGGTCCATGTCTACCGTGCTGACCGTAGGCTACGGCGACATATATCCGGTCACGACCATGGGGCAGGTGTTCTCAATCTTTATTGCATACCTCGGCGTCGGCATGGTGGCGATACCTACAGGTATCATTTCCGCAGGCTTTGTTGAGCAGTACACCAGGCTTAAACGTATGGGCGATTACGGTATCGAAAAGGATATCAGCCTGATCAAGATAGAACTCAGAAAGCATGATGAATGGAACGGCAAACTGATAAGAAATCTCGGTCTTCCCGAGGATTCGATCATTGTCGGCGTAACAAGAAACGGCAAAAATGTGCTTCCGCGCGGCAATACCTTACTGCAGGCGGGGGACCAGATTCTGCTTGCGGCACAAAAGAGCGGAGAAGACACTCCGGTAAATCTCAAGGAAATTATACTTGGGAAGAATAATCCGTGGGCCGGCAAAAAGATCAAAGAGCTCGATCTTACGCTGGATTCGTTTATCGTAATGATAGCCAGACGCGGACGTATGATAGTTCCGAACGGAAATCTCATACTTGCAGAGAATGACAAGGTTTTCATCTATAACAAGATTACAAGAGGCGAAGATGATTAACAAAATCAGACAATGGCTGGGGGTAGAAGAAAGAACCTCCTACACCAAAAGATATTTTTATCAGAATAACATGCGGTCCAGTGTCTACATGTCGATAGTCGTACTGGTGCTTGAAGTATTCCTGATATATGATAAATACAAAAGACTCGGAGAGAATATCAACGGGAAGAGCATAAAGTATTTCTGGGATAATTACCAGTCCTTTATCATTCCGTTCGCGGCCGCATTCATCATGTTTGTTATCGGCATGATCTATGCTTTCGGCGTGAAGGTACCGAGGTTCTGGGGAACCTTGTGTATCTGGGTCTTTGCTTCGGCGTGCATATATTTCGGTATGAAGACAAGCTATGACGATTTCAGCAACGGCGAGCAGATTCTTACCTTCCTTACTATGGAAATATTTGTCATGTGCCTGCTTACATGGCGGCCTATCGTCGGCTTTATAATCCTTGTCAGTACCTACGGACTTTTTATATACAGTCTGAACGGAATGGAAAAAATCAGCAGGAATACGACGATAAACATGTTCATAATGTGGTTCGCGACCGTTCTTTTCTGCATAAGCAATTACCATAAGACCATCATGCAATGCATAAAAGACGAGCAGATGGAAAATGTCAACCGCTATCTTACCAAGGTAAGCGTGAGGGATAACCTGACGGGAATCAGCAATGTCAATTATTTTTCAAATGCCGCCGACAAAATGCTTGCCGACAGCAATATAGTGAGATCCGGAAAGCTTTTCCTATTCTTCGATATCGCCAATTTCAAATCCTATAACAATAAATTCGGTTATGAAAAAGGAAACGAGCTGCTCAAGGCTTTCGCCGGAAAGCTTATCACTGAGTTTTCGGGCGATCTTACCGCGAGGTTTTCCGATGACCATTTCGTTGTATTTACTTCACGAGGGGATCTGAGGGTCAAGGTGCTTAAGCTTCGCGCAGACCTTCTGCAGATGGGCGAGGGTGTAAACCTTGAACTAAAATGCGGCGCGTACTGTCCCGAGGAGGAGGGGATAGATGCCATGGTTGCCTGCGACAGAGCAAGATACGCTTGCAATTCGATCAAGAAACGCTACGGCGAGTTCTATTATGAATATGATTCAAAGCTTGCCGAAAAATCAAGGATACAGCAGTATGTAGTTAACAATATCGATGCCGCGCTCGGCGCCGATTTCATAAAAGTATATTATCAGCCGGTTGTTTCGACGGCAACGGGCGGACTTTGCGGGCTTGAAGCCCTGGCAAGATGGCAGGATCCCGAGTACGGACTTTTGCAGCCGGGCATGTTCATCGAAACCCTTGAGGAATACAGACAGATCCACAAGATCGATATGAGGGTGGTTGAAACCGTCTGTCGTGACCTTCGTGCCGCAATTGACAGAGGGGATCCGGTGGTTCCGGTTTCTCTGAACTTTTCAAGGCTTGATTTCGAGCTCTGCGACATCACCGGGCACCTTAAAGCCATGGCGAAAAAGTACAGGGTGCCGAGGGCATATCTGGATGTGGAGATAACGGAATCTGCCCTTACCGATGAGGGCGATCTTTTAAAGAACAGGATGACAATACTTCGCAACGAGGGCCATAATCTGTGGCTTGACGATTTCGGAAGCGGTTATTCATCGCTGAATGTTTTGAAGGACTACAGCTTCGACGTCCTGAAGATCGACATGCTTTTCCTTAAAGGCTTTGAGACCAATGAGACGACAAAGACGATCATAAAGGTTGTGGTGGACATGACCAAGCAGTTAGGTATCACATCCCTCTGTGAAGGAGTTGAAACCAGGGAGCAATACGATTTCCTCGCTTCTATAGGCTGTAACAGGACTCAGGGTTACTATTTCTCAAAGCCTGTGCCCGAAGAGAAGATAAGGGAAATGATCAGGGAAGGAAAACTGAGCATTTCTCCGGAATTCCTTGAGGCACCTAAGGGTGATTTTGCGGAAGAGGATGAAAAGAATAATACGGGGGTAAAAGGCATGGACAGGGAAATGCTTGAAAAAACAGTAAACAAACAATTGGTTACCGCGATGATAAGGGACATCAACCGCGGCAAATCGATACCCGAAATAGCAAAGAGACACAATATCCCAGTGCCTCTCTCGGAAATGATATGCAGGCTTTACCTGACCCATCCCGGCGTTGACGAGGACGGTATAATGTCAAAGCTTGGCCTGTAAAACCGATTTAACCGCAAGACTGTAATCCGTAAGGCTTCCTGCCTTACGGATTTTTTTGAGCTCCCTTAAGTCAAGGCCGGCATAGTCCGTAAACCAGCTCCACAGCTCCTTCATTTTAAAGAGCACAGGCTTTTCGCCGAACATAATGCCGGTGTAGGCATTAAAAAGCTCATCATGAAAAGCAATAAATTCCGAAAGCCTGGACCCGTCATTTCTGAGGGGGGTTACTGAAGCCTTTTCATGCTTTAAAAGCTTGAAAATCTCGGGATTTTTCAGAGCACCGCGTCCGATCATGACTTTGCTGATTTCCGGAAATTCCTCTTTTAAGTCAAAAAAATCTTCACGGGAACATATATCGCCGTTAAACACAAGCCGGTCGGTGCTTATCCCGCATTCTTCGCAAAAGAAATCAAGGGCCTTTTTAAAGCTTTCTCGATGGACCTTTCCTCCGTACAGCTCGCATCTTAACCTCGGATGTATGATGAGTTCGTCAAAGGGATATTTTGCAAAAATTTTTATGAGACCGTCCCATTCCTCAAGGCTTTCCATACCTATCCTGGTTTTCAACGAGACGGAAAGTTCACAGTGTGAATAAATCTCATAAAGAAAACCGTCAAGCTTTTCGGGTACGGAAAGAAAGCCGGCTCCGCGCTTTTTTGAAACAACGGTGCCGGAGGGGCAGCCGAGGTTCAGGTTAACCTTATCGTAGCCGAACTCCTTAAGCGTTGCGGCTATTGCAAGGAAATAAGCGGCATTGTTTGAGAGTATCTGCGGAATCAGCGGAGCGGCAGCATTGTTTTCGGGCAGCACATCGTTTCTTTCCTTGCTGCTTAAAACCGGATTTGAAAGAAAAGGCGTGAAATAAGCATCGGCTCCGCCGTAATGATGCACATAAGCGTTCCTGAATATATAACCTGCAACACCCTCCAGGGGCGCAAAATAATACTTCATTGAAATAGTCTATCCTTTCCGAAAATCAGCCAGAAAGATTTTAACATAAAAAACAGTAACATGACAAGTCCTTTTACATTTTTTAGTCGCTTAATGATGAAAAATTCGAACTTGTGATTTAATATCTTGCAATAGAAAGGGATTTGAATTATAATATACAAAAGTAATATTTTTACCTGAGAAAGGTATTTGGAGTAATGAGCAGAAAAAACAAATATATGGCTACCGGGTTTGCAACAGGGGGAATCAGTTCATCACAGAAAAACAGGATAATCCTTTATCTGATAATCGGTGCGGCAATACTTGCAATCGGAGTGTTCGTACTGTTTGTGCTTCCGGGCATGGGAATCCTGGATAATCCATACAATAAAAACGAAGACAATAAATTTAAAATGGGCGAAGGAAACTCGAGCATTACGGCAACACCTGTCCCTCCCACACCGACTCCGAAGAACAAGCAGGAGGAAAGAGAGATGGCGGCGGACGGCGAGGAATTCACCCATAAGGTGGATCTTGTGGATCTGTTTGCTTCTTCAAACATGGAAACTCTGGAGAAAGCCTATTCCTATAATGACGGTGATGTGCTTAAAGGTTATGCAAAGGTTATCCATTGCAACGAACACGAAGAAATCGGCACAAGAGCTACAATGCAGCTTTATTCCGACGGAAACGACAATTTCATTAATCACCTTGAAAAAAACTTTGAATCGCTTTGCATAGATCCCGGTAAAGAACCTCCTCATGACGGAGTTAACCGTAACGGAAGGACACAGTGGGACGGTAACAAGGAGTCAAACTGGTACGGGCTTAAAAACTACGGTTATACTGCCACACTTAAAAAGTCGGAGACCGAGAAAGGTATCCTTTATGACTGGAGCGTTTTGGTGAACTTCGATTACGGAGCTTCCTCGAAATATTCCCAGAGAATGAAATTCCACATTGCCTATGAGGCAGCAGGAAAAAAGGAAGAATGATAATTGCTCTTTTTAACAATTTTTTTGTGATCATAATGACTCTTGTCTGTGTGATGAAAGCATCAAACCCGGTTATCTTTCTGATGTCGGCGGGGTTGCTGATGATTTTCATTACGGCAGAGGAAATGAACGTTAACATGACTGCCGCAAAGCTTATTGCGGCAGTTTGTTTTGCTTTTTCGGGCAGTTTTTTTGCAGCTTTTATTATCACTGCGGTTATGGACAGATTAAGCCCTGTAAAGCGTGCCCTTATGTCCCTTCTTCTTTATTCCGCCTTTTTTGCATATCGGGCATTTTCAGGTGCGGAAGAAACAGACGGCAGAAATATGGCGCTCTTTTTATTAAGGCTTGTTCTCATATTCATTCTGACGCTTCTTCCTTCATTCGCAAAGCAGCTGCTTTTAAGCTTTAAGAAAAAAGCCGAGGCTGACCGCGATATCATCAGAAAATCCAATATCAGCGAAATACATGAAAGGCAGCTGAACTACGAGCTTGCGAAACAGAACTTTCTTGCCGAAAAAAATGCCAGGCTTGTGGAACGTGAAAACATAAGCCGCAATATTCATAACAGCGTCGGACACTCGATAACGGCGGCAATAATGACTCTTGATGCCGCGGATATGCTTTACGATGTAAAGCCGGACGAAGCGAGAAAAAAGATGAACGATGCGAACGAGAGGATAAGAGGAAGCCTTGATTCCATACGTCGTGCGGTAAGGACTCTTGATGAAGAGGGAAAACCAGTACCGTTAAGCGATCTGATATCCGACTTTAACGGGATCATCGACGAGTTTGTGATGGATACAAAAATTAAAGTTGACAGAATCTGGAAATATGATAATGGTTCGCTGACGACTAAGGGAATAGATGAAAACAGTGATGCTCTTTTGAAACAGGGTGTCCTTCACGGGCAAGGTATCCCTCATGAGCATGCGGAATTCCTGACGGGCGTGCTGCAAGAACTGCTCACAAACGGTGTAAAGCACGGAAATGCAGATTATTTTATCGTTACCCTGACAGGCGATTCGGCCCATTTAAAGCTTTCGGTAAAGGATAACGGACATAGCGATTTTAATGAGGAAAACAGCAGGCTGAAGATTGAAAACGGCTTCGGAATAAAGAAAATACAAAGCTATGCAAAGCGCATGGGCGGAAAAACAGAATTCAGGAACGATGACGGCTTCAGGGCAGCGGTGGAGCTTCCGCTGCTAAACAGCCTTTCAACGGATGAGATATGACAAAGTTTGAAAGTAAAACTTTCAAACCCTTTGATGACGCTGCAGGCGCGTCATCAGACGGGCAATACGCCTGCGGCATGGTACAAAACATGGAAAATGAAAACAGAAAAGTGCTTTTGGTCGATGATGAGCAGATGCTTCTTGACAGCCTTGAAATAATTCTGTCTTTAAACGGTTATGAAATCTTTGGCAAAGCAAAGGACGGAAACGAGGCACTTGAAATTTTAAAAACCGGCAGCTGTGACATCGCTCTGGTCGATCTTAACATGAAGGGCATGGGCGGGATCGAGCTCATCGGGCACATGAAAAAGCTTTATCCCCGGGTAAAGATACTTGTGCTTACAACCTTCTATGACGATAAAAACATTACCGAAGCTATCGCAGGCGGAGCCGACGGATATCTTCTTAAAGACAGCGGAAAGGATGCGATACTCGGAAGCCTAAAGCAGCTTGAGGGCGGAAATACCGTGCTTGACGGCAAGGTAATGCAGAGGCTGACAGCACTGATAGGAAGTAAGAACAGCACAGAAACTGAGGCGGAAAGTGAGCCGGCAAAAGAAGATGACAACAGCCTAAAGGGCATCGGAGATGACCTGACCCAGAGGGAAAAAGAAATATGCTCACTCCTGGCCGCAGGCCTCTCCAACAAGCAGATAGCCGAAAAACTGTTTATCTCCGAGGGCACCGTTAAAAACTATATTTCCCTCATCTATGACAAAACCGGCATCCATGACAGGGTGCAGTTAGCGATAGCACTGTCTGTCCATTCACGTCGTTAAAATGACCATTCAAGAATTATTATTAGTATTGACAGGAATGTATACATTTGCTATAAATGAAGCAACAGTTATAACCGTGGTAGTGTCAAGTTTTTATGAAAACTTGATACTACGCAGGCCACGGCTTCGCGAAGCGAATTATAATGCCGTGGCTATCAGTTAAGGGGGGTGTCATAATGATAATCGAAGTTAAAGATTTAAGCCTTGCGATCAAGAAACAGAAGATACTTGACAACGTCAGCATTTCCTGTGATGAGGGCAGGATATATGGTCTTATCGGCCGCAACGGAAGCGGCAAGACGATGCTGATGAAATGTATCTGCGGCTTCATAAGACCGGATGAGGGTGAGATCAGGGTCCTTGACAAAAAGATAGGCAAGGACTGCGATTTTGCGCCGGATACGGGGATAATCATTGAAACGCCCGGTTTTATCGGACACTACTCGGGCTTTAAAAATCTCAAACTGCTTGCGGCGATAAAAAACAAGATAAAGGATGACAAAATAAGGGAGATCATGGAGTTTGTAGGCCTTGATCCGAACATGAAAAAGAGTGTCAGGAAGTATTCCCTCGGCATGCGGCAGCGTCTCGGGCTTGCCCAGGCGATAATGGAGGACCCGAAGGTTCTGATACTCGACGAGCCGATGAACGGACTTGACAAGGAAGGCGTGGAAGATATGCGCAAGTACCTTCTTAAGCTTAAAGAGGAGGGCAAGACGATACTTATTGCTTCGCATTCGGCGGAGGACATTGCGGTGCTCTGCGATGAAACTTTTGAAATGGAGAAGGGTGTCCTGTCGAAGGCGTGTTAAGAAAAGGATTTTACAAAAATAAAAAAAGTGACCGCAGTCATATAGGGAAATCACCATATTATGACCGCAGTCACTGTTTTTTTGTGCCTGGAAATGATATATTATTATCGTAAGGTGCCGGGCGGCACAGAAAATAACAAGGTTTTAAAGAAAGTTACGGTACAAAAAAATGAAATCAGGTTTATCCGCATCAAAATTCATAAAAAACAACAAGAAGACCTGCGGTGTGCTTCTGGTGGCGCTGTCATTAACCTTCATGGCCATGTACATCGTTAATTACCTTCTGATGACGACAGTGGAAAGCTTCACTCCATTGATGCTTGAAATGCCGAAGAAGATAAGCTACGCATCGCTTACCGACGAGACGCTGGGAGTACTGAGGTCCGATTACGAAGACCGGAAAGCCTACAACGACGCTCTGATAAAGAGAAGGGAGGAACTCTGCGAACAGCTGCGCGGTGTTGACGGTATCGGGGATGTAAAATATATCCAGATCATAAATCAGGTCTATTCCGGCATAGTCGGACAGGTCGGTACCGAAGTTCCGCTGCTTGGCGCAGACGAAATACAGGCGTTCCTGGACCACTTCGACGCAAAGCTTATCGAAGGAAGAATGCCGGAAAATCCGGGAGAAATGCTTTGCGACAGCACCATCCTTAAAAACAACAAATATGAGATGGGCGGATATTTTAACCCGGATGCTTACGGTGAGACCTTTAAAATTGTCGGTGTGATAAAAAATCCTTAT
>ODAI010910845.1_pt1 | contig 21756 bp, 17 predicted proteins | sample 1539321 | NCBI WGS metagenome assembly ODAI01 (sample SAMN02144231, study PRJEB22623) | gut metagenome | biome: sheep rumen | host: Ovis aries | place: New Zealand | reverse complement strand
TTTTTTCTTGCACTTTGACAACTAAAAATTGGCTTTTAAAAGCTGTATAAAGCCAATTTTTAGTTGTTGAGCAGACATTAATAAATTGAAAGATTTTTTCAGGAGTGATAATATGAATACTATTTTTATTGTCGGCGCTATGCCCTCAGAGCTTGTTGATATAAGAAGGACTCTCGGAGAGGCTGAGATAAAGCATATTTCCGGATTCGACTACCATATCAGCAGCTACCGAGGAAAGACCATCGTCAACGCCTGCAGCGGTATCGCTAAGGTAAACGCTGCGCTTTGTGCTCAGATCGCTATTGATAATTTCAAGCCCGACTGCGTTATAAATGCAGGTATAGCCGGCGGTATGAACAGCGCTGTCAGGGTCTGCGACGTCGTTATCTCAACAGAAGTCCTTCCCCACGATCTCGACCCGCATTTCCTCAAGGACTATCCCCCATACTGCGGCGTTTTTCCAGCCGACGAAAAGCTTATCGAAGCTGCTGAAAAATCCTGTGCTGAGTTCTCAGTGAACAGCTTCCGCGGCAGGATAGTCTCCGGTGAGGCTTTCATCACAAGCAGCGAGGTCAAGTCTGATATCCAGAGCCGTTTCTCCCCGTATGCAGTTGATATGGAGAGCGCTGCCGTTGGTCACTGCTGCTATCTGAACTCCATACCATTCGCAAGTGTCCGCTGCATCTCCGACAACGCTGATGACGAGGGCGCAATGTCCTTTGATGAATTTGAAAAGATCGCGGCTAAAAGAGTTGCCGAGATCGTACTCAGAATGACAGAATTACTTTGAGGTGATAACTATGAAACACAAACCAGCAGCTCTTACTGCACTTCTGCTTTCAGCACTGTTTCCGGCTGCACTGAGCTCCGCCGCCGATGCTGAGACCTATGAGCCTACTCTTTATTTCCGTACAGAAGCCGCTGAGAACGTTACCTCACTTCCGACCGGAAGACTCTACCTGAACCGCAATAAGTTCCCGGACGGCGCTAAGATCACTGCCGGCGCATACTATCTTGACGAGCCAAAGGCTACGAATATGTTATATGCTAAATGGCAGTGCGACAGCGATTCCGTCCGCCTCACAAACCTCACTGATCCCATTACAGCGGCCGGAGCCTGCCCATATTCAAAGTGGACGTCCCCTTCTGCTATAAATCTCAAATTCATCGAAGAAGACAACTATATGGCGGTCAGCTACCCTTCAACTGTCTCATCTCCGCTCGCAGTTACCGGCGAATCAACAGACAGCTATCCGCTCGCCTGCTTCGATATCGAGCTCCCTGCTGACATCCCTTCAGGGCGCTATGAGGTATACTTCCGTCAGGGCGATATGGGCGATATCTCAAGCGCCTCATATGCTAATCCGATACGCGATATACGTCCCTCCGGCGATCACGCTCCCAGTCTGTTTATCGGCGTTTCTGACCGCGACCTCGGCGATGTGAATAACTCAGGGAAGCTCGAGGCTACCGACGCTTCAAAGGTACTTGTTGCCTATACATTCCTTTCCTCGGGCGATCCAAGCGGTCTTACCATTGAGGAAGAGCTCGCCGCAGAGGTAAACGGTGACGGCCTTATCACTGCTTCCGACGCCTCACAGATACTTATAATGTACGCTGACAGTTCATACTGACCTCTTGACAATTCTTTATAAATAAGATATAATGTTGTTATAAATTTTTGTACAGAAAAGAGGTCTGCATATGGACTCAAAAGCTATGCACAGGATAAGCTACGGACTGTACGTCGTCACTGCCTTCATGGACGGTCAGGATAACGGCTGTATCACAAATACCGTCTGTCAGGTCACTTCTAAGCCTAATCGTATAAGCGTTACAATCAACAAGAGCAATTTCACCCACGAAATGATCCAGAATACCGGCAAGTTCAATGTTTCCGTCATAAGCCGTAGTGCCGGTTTCAGCCTGTTCAAACGATTCGGCTTTCAGACCGGCAGGGATGTCGATAAATTTGCCGGATTCACAAGCTTCAGCCGCTCAGTTGACGGCAGAGCATTCGTCACCGAGGGAACTAACGCATGGCTCGAAGCTAAGGTCGTCATGAGCCTCGATCTCGGCACGCATACAATGTTCATCGCCGATGTTACTGATATGCAAGTCCTGAGCAGTGAGCCCTCATGCACCTATGAATACTACCTCAGCGATATCAAGCCCAAGCCGCAGGCAGTCGGAAAAACTCCCGACGGTCAGACTATCTGGCGCTGCACGATATGCGGTTATGAGTACGTCGGAGAGGAGCTTCCCGATGACTTTATCTGTCCGATATGCAAGCATCCCGCCTCCGATTTCGTGAAGGTCTGAGTATTATCAGAGATCTGCCGCTGCAGAATACAGAAGCTTCATCAAAGCAGCTATAAAAGGTATCAACAAACAGGCTGATGTACGATCGTGCATCAGCCTGTTATCATATTATTGTGAAACCTCCGCAGGAATAATTCCCGCGAAGGTTTCTGACAGCAGAATCCTGCTATATCTTTACACCTCTCGATTTCAGATACTCCGGAAAGGTCATAGTATTCTCACCTGATATCGCGGCATAGTATGTCAATATCATAGACGCATCGCCGGCCTCTATCCTGCCGCTGCGGTTGACGTCGCAGACATATATATCGTCCTCTGTCACATCACGCCCATTGTCTGAAAGGTCGGCATACAGCACAAGCAGCAAGGACGCATCAGAAGCAATAACTATTCCGTTATTGTCAAGGTCTCCTATGTTCAGCCCGGGCTGCTGCGGAGCTGTGGTAGTTGAGGATGTCGTAGTATTTTTTGTAGCAGATGAGGTTGCGGTGACGGTAGTTGTGGCAGAAGATCTGGCAGTGGTTACTGTGGAGGTCGTAGTAGTGGAAGTTGTCGTTGTGACAACTTCTGAGATCACTGATATGCCTCCATCTTTCAGAGAGCTGATGATCTGTTCCTGCATGAGTGCCCCCTGCTCATCTTCCTCGTAGTTCATAAAAACGTCACCGGTTTTGCTGTTCTCCTCAAAAACTACTCTTACAAAATAGTCAGTGTCCTCCTCCGGAAGTACAGAAGGTATTTTCATGTCAAGCGTAAACAGAATACCGTCCTTTCCGTCGTTATATCCTGACGAAGCGGTAACGAATACTCCGTTTTCAAGCTCGGTCTGCTCGCACGCCATACCCTTTATCGCAGCACCCTTAGTCAGTATCTCTCCGTCAGCATTTTTCACCGGCGTAAGAGCGCTGTCCCAGTAAACATGAAAGCCCAGAGCGGAATACTTTCCTTCAGTTCCTGAAACTGAAATGCTGAGAGTCTGCACCTTGCCCGCCTCAGCTTCTTCATGCGTTAAGGTGAACCTTTCAACAGTTATCGCTGCCTTTGCAGCAGAGTCGTCCGCAGCAGTTATGCACGCCGCCTGAACCGACGATACCGCCATCGCTCCTGCAACGAGAACTGCCGCTGCTTTTTCATATATCATATATTGCCCCCTGAACAGCGTTACTTTCCCTTTTTCCGGGACTTCCGCTTATGCTTGAATATGACGGCAGCCGACAGAACAGCAGCCTTTGCCGCGTTCTTTGCAATTACCTTTTTGTCATACTTAGTACGAACGTTTTTCGGCGCTTCAACAGCCTTATCTATTGTTCCCGAACCGGCAGCAGTCATCGTACCGAAGCCGAATGAAAACTTACCTGTATTCTTTTCAAACTCCATTGTTATCCTCCTCAACAGGCTCAGCTATCAGAAACTTGATGTTTTTTCCTTCATCAGTGAACATTTTTTCATGTTCTGTCACGAAGTTCTCATACGGACTTTCCGCATGAAGATCGCGTGTGGAATAGATTATCCTGTAGCCAGCCTCCGCGAAATACTCAAACGATTCATCAAAAAGCTCATCATCGTCAGTCTTGAACCATAGCTGACCGCGCAGGAATTTCTTATAGTTCACAAGCTGCCGGGGATGTGTGAGCCTGCGCTTCTTGTGCTTGCCCTTAGGCCACGGATTGCAGAAATTTATGTATATACGGTCAGCACGGTCGTTTTCATCCCATGCAAGCTCAAGCCGTTCAATATTCTGTATAGCTATCCTCACGTTGTCCGGCGCAGCTCCATTCTCAGCATAAGCCGCCTCAAGCTTGCGCTTTGCAAGAACGAGCATCTCGTTCTTTATGTCCATAGCAATGAAATTGATCTCCGGATGAGCCGGTGCAGCCTGCGAGATAAAGCCTCCCTTTCCGCAGCCGAGCTCAACATAAAGCGGACGCTCAGGGTGATCGAACAGCTTGTACCACTTTCCCTTCTGCTCCTGCGGCTGCGCTATATAGAACGGACAAGCCTCAAGCTCAGGCTTTGCCCATGGTTTATGTCTTATCCTCATATTTTTCCTCCGATAGTTTACTGATTTCTATTATACCACATTTTTCAGACAATTCCAATACTTTTTTTGAAATTAACAAAAAAACCGTCCCCGTAGAATTGGGAACGGTTATTCTGTAATGAGCCTCAGCGGGTGATAGCTCTGCAGTTTACGCAATATTTAGAGTTTACTAACATAGATCTTCCGCAATTAGGACATTTGACTGTGTCATTATCCGTGGATGGCGACGGGGACAAGGGAGCCGACGTGACAGAATAACTTGCCTGCGGACCTGAACTGTTCCGGTGCAGCATATCGTTATCCGTGGGTGCCGGCGCGGACAATGGAGCCGACGGGACAGTATTATCTGCCCGCGGACCTGAACTGTTCCGGCGCATCATTTCGTTTATCTCATAAACATTCTGACAAAGCTCACCGAATGCGTAAGTAAGAAGCGTACTCAACCAGCCAATAAGAAATCCCAGCGGCACTGTAAGTAATAACAACGCACCCTCCTCTGCAATAACTGGGAGCACAATTGCAATTCCTCCCCATAAAACAAAAAACATCACCTTTGCAAGCACTTTCAGCTTTACTCCTGCGTTTCTAAACACAGAAACCACCTCCTAAAAATATATGGAAAGTGTATCAAAAAAAGGAAAATAAACAGTGACAATTCTGCGAAAGTTTGATGAAAGTTTTCCGCAAATAGAAAAAGGAGGGCACGGACGCCCTCCCTTTTTTTCTTAACGTCAGATAGTTCCTGTGATAACAAGTGTAGCTGTGCCGGGCTGGACTGTCCATGCACCGGTAGCAGCATCCTGAGAGTATGTCGCTGCCGGAACTGTGACTGCTCCCGCTGTCGATACGAATTCGCCTGTAGCCTCATCGTAGGTGTACTCGCTGCCCTCTGTCCACGCAGTACCGTTGAAGGTCGCCTCAAGTCCGCTGAGAACTGGGTCGAACGTGTCACTGAAAATAATGTCCATTGAAGCATCAGCAGCAGTGCTTCCGGAGTTCTGGATAAGGAAGGTATAGGTAACTGTACCGCTTTCCTCGACCGACGTCGGCGAAAGTGTCTTGCTTATCGCAAGAACTGGCTCGGTCACCGGTGTGATAGCCGCCGATACCGTAAGTGCTGTCAGACCTGCTCCGCTTATCTCAGCGGTATTAATTATCGAAGCTCCATCGCCGTAGGGGGCGTACTGATTCACTCTTGCAAGATATATTAGCGCTGCATTTCCGCCGGCAGGTATACTTATACCGCTGAATGTCAGCGGAGCCTCCGACGTAACTTCGGGGGCAGTCTGCTTTACACCGTTGACATAAAGACTTACGCTTCCCGCTATATATGTGAGTGGCGTGAGCGGTAATTCCCGTTCAACTGTCTCATATTCACCGAGATTGTCGGTTACTGTTATACCTCCGGCATCAGCCTGACCGTTGTTGATGATATTGATGATATATGCCGTTACGCTGTCAGGAGAATAAGTCGCGGTCACAGCGTTCTTTGAAGCCGAAAGCACCTCCAGTATCTCACCGGTAGTAATATTCGACGTTAGTGTGTTACCATTGAAGGACAGGGTTGCCTGATTATAGAAAGTTGCCATATTTATTCCTCCGTTCTTACGGGGAGGGAGCCCTTCCCTCCCTCGCTACATTATATTCATAATGCCCGGAAGTGTTACAGCAGCAAAAAAGATACCCGCAGGTGTGCCTTCCAGCGGGTATCCTAAGAGGATGTTATGTCAATGTTTTCTATTCTTCAGATCAACGGCCGCCAGGTCCGAAGCTGCCGCCAGTGCTTGCAGAAGCAGTTATCTGAGTTGCACCTGAAAGCTTGCCGCCAATGATCGCTGAGTAATTGCCAGCCTGTGCGTTGACTGTTGTACCGCCGGAAACTGTACCGCCTGACTGTGCTGTGCAGTTTGTGCAATTCTGTCCGGGTGAGCCTGCTCCTGAAACGAAAGAGATTATCACATTGCCGGAGTTGTCAACAAAGCTGTATCTCTGAGAAAGATTTGTATTGCCGGTTGTCATTGTGATGAAGCTTGTGCCGTTGTAGCTTATCGAGCAGCCGTCTCCGCAGTCAATGGGCTCCTGACCGTTTGCACAGATATATCCGCCGTTAAGATAGATATTTCCGTTTGAATCGAACGAATCGTGGTCGCCGTTGGCAGAGTTTACGCATACAAAGCCGCCGTTGATGTTCATAGCGATAGCTGTTGAGGGCGAAGTCGTTCCCTGACTCCAGCCGGGACCTCCGGTATTGCCGCTGCCGGATCCGTCAGCACCGCCGCCTGCATTGTAGCCGTCGTCACCAGAGATGATATATACTGTACCGCTGTTCTGGTTGATCGTGGGTCCCTCAACGCCTTCATAGCACTTGGATATGAAGATTTGTACATCGTCAAATGTGTTTGCAGCAGTCCTGCCGATGTTTACAGTGTGGTCGGAGTGTATGCCGTCATCAGCTGTTGCGAGGGAATAGGTGCCGCCGTAAATGTTCATTGTACCGCCGCAGTGTATGCAGTCGTCAGATGAATCAATAGTAATATTACCGCCGTTGATAGTGATATCACCCTTGCTCTGCCATGTTGTGCCTGCCTCATCATAAAGACCTACAGCCTTGATGCCCTTTGCGGAGATATCGGTCTTGTTGGAGTTGCCGTCCATTCCGCCGCCGCCCCACGGATTTGTGGTGCCTGTGGAAGCGCCTGTACCTGTAAAGCTGCTGCCCTGATATGTGCTGATAGTGAGATCGCCGCCGTTCATGATGAACTCCTGCTCAGCCTGTATACCGTCTGCATAGGAAGTGATGTGGATAGTACCCCCGTTGGTAGTTACAACTCCGTAAGCCTTGTCTGTGGCAGTATCTGTAGCTGTAGCCTTGATGCCGTCACCGCTGCCGGTGGTCTTTACCGTAAGCCTGAGGTTTGAGTTGTCAGCAGCAGAGCCGTCGGACTTTGTTGTATCGCCGATAGTAACGCTGTCCTTGCCGCGGATGCCGTCATCAACAGCGTTAACATTGATCGTTCCGTTGTAGATCTTGATATCGTTCTTGCAAACGATAGCATCGTCCTGATTGCCGTTTACTGTGAGAGTTCCTGTACCCTTGAACTTGATATCATCGCGTGCAAAAACCGCACCCTCAACATAGTTTGTGTTTCCGTCGGAGTCTGTGTATGTCTGAGTGTGGGATGTGCCGTCTGTGATAGTATTTACTGTTCCGGACTTGGCAACTATCTGTACTTCATCGCCTATTGAAGCAACATAGATAGGAGCTGTGGTTGTATTTGTGATATCAGCTCCCATAAGGTCAAGCTCAACTACACTGTTCGGATAAGCTGTCTTGTCTACGTCTACAACTATCTGTACGCCGGAGGCTGAGCCGCTTACTGCGAAAACACCTTCCTTATTGATAGTAACTACGCCGCCGCTTACAGAAGCTACATCAGAGGGAGCATTTGTCTGTACACTTGTTCCTGAGAGTGTGATGGTATACCCATCAGTTGTAACGATAGGATCAGTGACAGTTGTACCGCTGTCCTTGCCGGCAGGATTAACTTCATTGAAGGTCGTTACGGAATTTGTAACATTGAAGCTGTCGGCTGTATCACCTGTATGAGTTACAGTTGCGCCTGTAGAAGCATTTGTGAGGGTATAGGTATTTCCTGCTGTTATAGAAGCATCGGAGATAAGAACGAAGGCATACTTCTTTGAGAAGCTTGCTGCAAGGTTGCCGACGTTGATAGAATTAGCCTTCTTCCAGCAGCCGTCTGTATTTGAAGCATCGGCAACACAGTTGAGAAGCATTGTCGCCTGATTTGCAGAGGTAACGCCCTCCGCCTGATTGTCTGTAGCTGTTGCAATTACTGTACCGCCTGTGATATTGACACCTGTTGCAGCGGTAAGACCTCTGTCACCACCTGCCACAAGAGTACCGGCTGAGATGTCGATAGTCGTTTCGGACTGAACTGCATCGTTGCCAGCCTTGATAGTTGTGCTTCCGCCTGTGATCGCAACATTCCCCTTGCCGGACTTGATGCCGTCGCCTTCAGCATCAACAGTGAGAGTTCCGGCCTTGACTGTGAGGGATGTCTTGCCGTTTATACCGTTTGTCTTATCGGTAGAATTGAGGGTATTAACATTGATCACGCCGCCGTTGATCTTTATATCGTTGTTGCAGACGATACCGTCCTGGGTATTGGCTGTCAGGTTGAGGATACCTGTGCCGAGATCGCCACCCTTGATAGTGAGATCGTCCTTAGCCTCGATAACAGCCTCGCCGGAAACAGCTCCTGTTGCATCAACATAAGCTGTATCGCCGTCTGAGATCGTATTCTCAGTGCCGTCAACGAGATTGACAGAGGTGTTCTCAGCGTTTGTGATGAGAATTGCAGGAGCACTTCTTCCGGTGATGTTTACGCCGTTGAGGAAGAGCTTGACTGTTTCAGCATCCACTGTCTCGTCAGGGATATTGACATTGATCTGTCCGTCATCGAGAGTACCGTCAATGTAGTAGGTGCCGGAGTGACTTATAGTCACCTTTGAGCCCTCAACTGCTGTATATCCGCTGTTGTCGCCTTCAACAGAGACAGAATTGCCGTTGAGGTGGATGTATATCGTCTCAGTAACAGGATCGGGATCATCATTGCCCTGCTGCACCGACTCGGGAAGCTCCGTGATAAGGCCGAGCTTATACTTCTGGATCGAAAGAGCATCATAGTTTGTGATGCCGTCGCCTCTGTTGTAAACATCTGCATTATCCTCTCCCTTTGCAGAGAACTGATATTTGTCAGGATTGCTTACACACTGCATGATGAATACAGCGTCAGCCATATTCACCTGATCATCGCAGTTTGCATCGCCGTAAACAACTCCGGCAGTCTCTGCTGCCTCAGCCGCAAGTGAAGCTGCGGGAATGGAAGCTGCTGCGATCATGCAGGCTGAAGAAATGCCTGCAAATATCTTCTTGACACTTGACTTTTTCATGGTTATCAAACTCCTTGCATATATTTTGTCGCGGCCGCCTTCAGCGGTTCTTTTCGTTGACTATGGTTGTATTATAGCAAGGCTTTCTTAAAATAATCTTAAACTTTCCTTAAAATTATCACAAATTTCTCCAATATGTACTAATTTAAGGAATTTCTGACCGTAAATTGCGATTTTTCAGAAATCATTTGACAAATTTACAAAAAAACAGTATTATAATAGTATGTATCCTTATACAGCACTTTCACAAGAGTTTTTATCGCTGCGGAAATTTTTCGGTTTTTTTTATGATTTTAAGATTCTTTTAAGAATACGCCGGTATAATATAGTCAAATGATACGAAAGGAGCGTGAAGCTCCGGCAGGATATGCTCCGCCGGAGAATGCTATGGCAATAAACACTTTTGCTCGCAAAGAGATAAAGTTCCTTCTCAATATGCACCAGTACGAAGGACTTATGGAAGTTATCAGCCAGTACATGAACCCCGACAAATTCTGCGTCGGAGGCAAGGAGTATGGTATCTACAATATCTATTATGATACCCCGGACGACTACCTCATCAGAACTTCACTCGCAAAACCCTACTATAAGGAGAAGATAAGGCTCCGCAGCTACTACTCTCCCGCTTCCCCAAACGATACCGTTTTTCTTGAGATCAAGAAAAAAATCGGAGGTATCGTTACAAAACGCCGCGTTTCAATGACACTCGCTGAATCAGATCAGTACTTCGCGGACCGCACAAAGCCCGCCGTTATGAAGAAGTACATCACCCAGCAGGTCTTCCGCGAGCTCGACGTTTTCCTCGATATGTACCCCGTTATCCCCAAGCAGTACATCAGCTACCAGCGCGAGGCTTTCTTCGGTAAGGACAACAACGACTTCCGTCTTACCTTCGACAGAAAGATCACTGACCGCCGCTATGACCTCAGGCTCGACAAGGAAAGCTACGGCAACTACATCATCGGTGCTGACCAGAGACTCATGGAGGTCAAGGTCTCAGATGCTATCCCGGACTGGCTCGTCCGCAAGCTCTCAGAGCTTGAGATATTCAAGACAAGCTTCTCCAAGTACGGAAGAGCTTATCAGAATTACGTTCAGGAAAGCATCAAAAGCGAAAAGAAAATTTATGTCTCAGGCATTTCAATGATAAACAACAATGTACTTATGAACAGGAGTGTATAATTATGAAATCTTTATTCCCTAACGGCTTTTTCGGCAATATCTTATCTGAATACAACAGTTCGGTAACTACCAAGCATTTCTTCGTCTGCCTCTGCTCAGCGCTGATCATAGGCTTCCTGATCTCGCTGCTCTATATGGCGTCACACCGCAAGGAAGGCTACTCACAGAGCTATGTCATCACAATGACGATGCTCCCCGCTATCGTTTGCATCATCCTCCTCACGATCAATTCACTCGCAGGTGCTCTCAGCGTGGCAGGCGCCTTCAGCCTTGTACGATTCAGGAGCGTCCCAGGTGACCCGAAGGATATCTCCTACATTTTCTTCGCAATGGCAGCAGGTGTTGCCTGCGGTGTCGGCTATATCGGCTTCGCAGTATTCTTCTTCATCATCCTCGGCATTGTTATGTTCGCATTCTCCGCTACAAACTTTGGTGCAAGCAAAAAGAGACACATGACCCTCAAGATCACTATCCCCGAGGATCTCGATTATCAGGGAGTTTTTGACCCCATTCTTGCTCAGTACACAGAGTTCTACAAGCTCAGAAGAGTCAAGACAACCAACTTCGGTACACTTTTCGAGCTCATCTACAGCGTTGACGTCAGCGAAGACCTCAACCAGAAGAAGTTCATCGACGAACTCCGCGCCCACAACGGTAACATGACCATCAACCTCGTGTTCTTCAAGTACGACGACAAGATCTACGAGACTTGATCGCTTGATCACAGGCATTTTTCCCTCTTAATACTACCCTCTCAGGATTGTCAGGCCCTCAGTGCAGATCGGGTCTGACATTTCCATATCACTTTACTGATCTTATTTTTAAAAGAGTATAAAGGAGAATTATTATGACTTCAAAAAGATTTATCGCGGGAATTGCTGCTCTTACTATGATCTCCTCTGCCGTTTCATGCGGAAGCACAAGCAAAGACAGCAGCTCATCAGCAGCTCAGACTGCTTCATCATCGACTGCGGGAACTCAGACTGAGGCTTCATCTGAGAATGCCGAAAATACAGAGGAAACCGCCAGCACAGAGGCTTCTTCAGAGTCCGGGGAAACTGAAAAGACTACTTCTGCCTCATCATCAGAAGCAGCTTCAACCGAGACTGATTCAAAGACTACAAAGTCTTCCGGCGGCAGTACGGATACTGCCGTAACTACCACTAAGGCTCCCTCAGGCGGCACAGATACAAAGGTCACTACCACCAAATCCGGCAGCAGCTCCGGAACTTCCACAACTACCTCCGCTGCACAGGCTCCCACTGAGGCTGAGGAGGAAGAAAAAGTCTATACCGCAGAAATATCCCTCGGCTCATCAACTAAGGTCACAGGCGATGGCGTCGATGTTGACGGCTCAACTATCAGGATAACCTCCGGCGGCGATTACCTCTTTACAGGCAAGCTCTCCGACGGTCAGATATATGTCAGCACTAATACCGAGGAAAAGGTCACTATCGTCCTCAACGGCGTTGATATCGCGTGCAGCTACGGTCCCGCTATCATGATAAACGAAGCCAAAAAATGTACCGTTAAGGTCAAGGAGGGCTCCGTCAATAACCTCTCCGACAGCTATAAGGATAAGATCAACGACGGCGTTATCTTCTCCAACGATACACTCAGGATAAAGGGCAACGGCACCCTGAATATTACCGCCGGAAACGCTCACGGTATCGCAAGCGACGACGATATCATCATAGACAACGGTATCATCAATGTTACTGCCGTGAAGTCCGGTCTCTTTGCCCACGACGATATCACGATAAACGGCGGCACACTCAACGTCACCGGCGGCACCAACGGCATGAAATCAAAGGGTACTGTAAATATCAACGGCGGCACATCCTGCTTCTGCGGCGGCGGCAAAGAGGAAAAATACTCCGTTTACTCAACCTATGAGTTCTGCTTCACAGGCGGTGCGCTCTTTGCGGCCGGAAACGATTCCTCATCTGTAGCAAAATCTGACTTCCCCTATGTAGTGGCTGACCTCGGCTCAACATCAGGCGGAACTGCTGTCAAGGTAAGCATCGGCAGCACCCAGATCGCTTCGTTCACTCCGGTAAATGCCTTCTCACAGCTCCTTATACTTTCGCAGGATATATCCTCTGGCAGCACAGTCAGCGTTACCGCTGGCAGCAACAGCGGAAGCGTTACCGTTTCAGACGGAAAGAATACCCTTGATATCTGATTTATATATAACGAACTAAGTCCGGAAGCTTTATTCCGGACTTTTTATTTTTGACATACTTGAAAAAACTCCGGCTATATGTTATTATTATATCTGTATCATTTTTATCTACAGGAGGTATTTTAATGAACAGGATACTTCTCGTTGAGGACGACAGAGATATAGTTTCTGCCCTGAGCGAATTCCTCGGCAGTGAAGGCTTTACAGTAAAGAGCGTTTCAGGTCAGAGAGAGGCACTCGATATCATCAGCCGTATTCAGTTCGACATTGTGCTGCTCGATATCTCGCTCAGCAACGGAAACGGCTTCGCGGTATGCTCTGCAATAAAATCAGAAAAGGGACTGCCTGTTATCTTCCTAACGGCTTCCGGCGACGAGTACAGCACTGTATCAGGCTTTGAGGTCGGTGCGGACGACTATATCTCCAAGCCCTTCCGCCCGCGCGAGCTCGTTTCGCGTATCAGGAACGTTCTGAGGCTGACCGGCGGCAGCGGCGGTGTAACACAGCTCGGGGACGTTATCGTCGATACTGTCAAGGGTACTGCCTCCCGGGACGGAAATGACCTTTACCTTTCAGCACTTGAATACCGGCTGCTCCTCGTCTTTATCAACAACCGCGGCGCTGTTCTCAGCCGCACGCAGCTCCTTGAAGCTATCTGGGATATTGCAGGTGAATTCGTCAACGACAATACCCTCACAGTTTATATTAAACGCCTCAGAGAGAAGCTTGAGCGAGACCCGCAGGATCCACAGATAATCAAAACAGTACGCGGTCTCGGCTACAGATTGGACAAATGATGAAGCTGCTCAGAAACATTGACTTTGCCGTAACTTTAGCTTTATTCACGGTTGTAACGATAATCGCCGCACTTTTCATGAAAGGAAGCGGATATTCACTCGCTGTCCTCATCCTCGGACTGGCAATGATGAGCATCTATATTGTCTCGTCGTATTTTCACTATAAGCGCATCAGCAACATCTCCGCCGAGATAGACGCTATCCTCCACGGCAGCAACGAGCTGCTCACGGACTGCAACTCCGAGGGCGAGCTTTCGCTCCTTCGCAGTGAGATATACAAGATGACCGTAAGGCTCCGGGAGCAAAGTCAGCGGCTTAACGCCGACAAGATTTACCTTGCCGACTCGCTTGCAGATATCTCCCACCAGATACGCACTCCTCTGACTGCGATAAATATACTCCTGACCATGCTCACCAGCCCGGATACCTCCCATGAACGCCGCAGGCAGCTCATTCAGGAGCTCCAGGAGCTTCTCAGCCGCATCGACCAGCTCATAACTGTACTGCTGAAGATCTCAAAACTCGATGCCGGTGCGATCGGCTTCAGACAGGATAACTGCCTTCTCAGCGAGCTTATAGATAACGCAAGCCGTCCGCTTCTCATACCTATGGAGCTTCGCTGTCAGCAGCTCATCACCGAGGCTGATGGCAGCTTTACCGGCGATATGCAGTGGATGTGCGAGGCAGTCGGAAATATTATTAAAAACTGCACCGAGCATACCCCTGAGGGAGGTACTATCAGAATAACAGCCTCCGAAAACACTATATACTCAGAGATCATCATAAGCGACACAGGCAGAGGCATCTCCGCCAACGATCTTCCCCATATCTTTGAGAGATTCTACAAGGGCAGCGATTCCGGCGAAAAGAGCTTCGGCATAGGCCTTTCCCTCGCACGAATGATAATATCCGCTCATAACGGCACTGTCAAGGCTGAGAACGTAAGCTCCGGAGGTGCAAGGTTCACGGTCAGACTTTACAAATCAACCGGAAAGTGACATAATTGTTATTTTAAAGTCACCGTACAGTCATTCAGAAAGGTTATTATTAATACAGAAAACCCAGAAAGGACTGATGATATGGAAATATTGAGAGTTGAAAACATCACTAAGATATACGGAAAGGGAGACAATGAGGTCAGGGCACTGAACGGAGTTTCATTCTCGGTAAATAAGGGCGAATTCATTGCGATAATCGGACCTTCAGGCTCAGGAAAGTCAACTCTCCTGCACATTCTCGGCGGAGTAGATACTCCTACATCCGGAAAAGTTTACATGGACGGGGTGGATGTCTACGCTCAGAATGCTGAAAAGCTTGCCATTTTCCGCCGCAGACAGGTCGGACTGATCTACCAGTTCTACAATCTCATTCCTGTGCTCAATGTTACTGAAAATATCACTCTGCCGGTGCTTATGGACGGTCAGCAGGTCAACCAGGAGCGCCTCAGCGAACTTATCTCTACTCTCGGTCTCAACGGCAGAGAGAAGCATCTCCCCAATGAGCTCTCAGGCGGTCAGCAGCAGAGAGTATCTATCGGCAGAGCTCTTATGAACGCTCCCGCTGTCGTTCTCGCAGATGAGCCTACCGGTAACCTCGACCGCAAAAACAGTCAGGAGATCATGGATCTTCTCAAGCTCTCTAATCAAAAGTACGACCAGACGCTCATCGTTATCACTCACGATGAGAATATCGCTTTGCAGGCTGACCGCATTATCGCTGTCGAGGACGGCTCAATTACCCGCGATGAGGTGCTGAAAAAATGAATATACTTAACAGGGTAACGATGCAGTCTCTCAGAAAAAACCGCATCCGCACCATTATCACTATTATCGGCATCATGCTCTCTACAGCCCTTATATGTGCGGTCACCTCCGCAGCGGCAAGTATGCTTGACTACGGAAAAAAATGCCTCATATACCAGGATGGCAACTGGCACGGCTCAGCATGGATTAACAAAACCCAGCTTGAGGAGATAGAATCCTCCCCCAAGGTCGATGAGGTCTGCTATACCGCCATGCATACAATCTCTGAATACCGTGACAGCAGCGGAAAGACCTACAATCAGGTTATTCTTCCGGTGTCGGATAATTTCGTCGAAATGATGTCATTAAGGCTCGAAAGCGGAAGACTTCCGGAAAACAGCCATGAGCTCGTTGTCAGCAGCTCAGTGTCAAGGCTATTTAAGGGGCTCTCTCTCGGTTCAGAGGCGGAGTTTTACCCCGCTACTCCCGACAGCTCCATTGAAAACGGACGTCTCACTGAAACAGGCGAGAAAAAAGCTTATACGATCGTCGGTATACTTTCCGAGGATAATTTTGGTTCCGCTGCAATGCTTACAGGTATCGACCCCGGTGAGACCTTCAGCGAGTATAATTCATGGTTCAGAATGAAGGACCCCTCCGACGTTTATGACCTCATGAGCGACCATAAAATTAAGGGCGAAACAAATGATGAGCTTCTGATGTTCTACGGAGCTACCATCCATGCTGATGTACTTGTTGTTCTGATGACTATCGCGCTCATCGTCATAGGACTTATCGCTTTCGGAGCATACGGACTCATCCACAACGCCTTCTCGATATCCATATCCGAGCGCACAAAACAGTTCGGTTTGCTGTCGTCTGTCGGCGCAACAAAGAAACAGCTCCGCAGAATGGTAATATTCGAGGCACTTGTGATAAGCGCTATAGCTATACCTCTCGGGCTTATACTCGGACTTGCCGGTATGAGCGTTACTTTCAGAATAATCGGCAGCAACTTTGCCTCTCTCATGCATGTACCGTTCAGTATAACCCTGAAGGTCACTCCGGCAGCTCTTATTGCCGCCGTTATAATGACTGTGGCTATAGTTCTTGTATCCGCATGGGGACCGGCTGAGATCGCTACAAAGCTCTCCGCTATAGATGCGATACGCCAGAACAAGGATATCAGAAATACCCGCAGCCTCAGACGTACTCCGCGTATCACTGCAAAGCTCTTCGGACTGCCCGGAATTATGGCTTCAAAGCATTTCAGGTGCAACAAAAAACGCCGACGGGCAACTATAATGAGCCTGTTCATGAGCGTTGTGCTGTTTATTTCAGCTTCATCCTTCACTATGTACCTCGTCGAAGCGGCTGAATATGAATACGACGGAAGCGGCTGCGATATCAGCTTCATGACCAGAGAGAACGAACTCAGCGGTAATACTCCGGACGAGTTCCTTGATATCGTCAAGGACACTAAAAATGTCACTAAAGCAGCTTACGCGAAAGTATACTCCGACGTTATAGTTATTGACGACTCTTGTCTGACCGCAGATGCAATGAAAAGATTCGAGCCCTCTGAAGACAGCACACATTCGATACCATTCTATGCTGTTTTTGTAAACGATGATGAATTCAGAACGCTGCTTAAAAAGAACGGTCTTAGCGAGAGTAAATTCATGGACCCAGACGCTCCCCTCGCTGTTGCAAGTGACTGCAAGAAATACTATGACTCCATCGAGGAGGAATACGTCAATCTCGACGTACTGAGCGTCAACGAAGCTGAAGGCTATACCACAATTATAGACCCGCCTGTCGATGATGATACCGCGTGGTATGAAATGTATGACACGATCAGGATCCCTACTGACGAGTCAGGGGATAATTATACCGAGATACCGAAAAAGGATGTGACCAAGAAGGCGGAATTCAATATCGGCGCGGTAATCAGCTCTCCGCCGTATTACGCATATTCCGATCTGTCGCTGATACTGATATACCCCTGCAGTGCGGCTGAAAGGATACTCCCTGAGAGATCCATCCAAAGAAACTCCTACTTTGTTTTCTCAGTAATGTCCTCTGACCACAGGACGAGCTTCAACGAACTGAAACACCTTCTCGAAGAAAACGACACCACGGGTTATACCGCTATTGAGGACCACGCTGAGGATGTAGAGGCTGCACGCAGTGTCGTTATGATAGTCAAGGTCTTCTCCTACGGCTTCATCGTGCTGATATCACTCATCTCAGCCGCAAACGTGTTCAATACCATCACCACCAACGTCAACCTCCGCCGAAGGGAATTCGCTATGCTCCGCTCAGTCGGAATGTCTGACAAAAGCATCAACAGGATGATGAACTATGAGTGCCTTCTCTACGGTCTGAGAGCGCTGATGTTCGGATTCCCGGTATCTGTACTGCTTTCCTATGTGATTTACCGCGTGGAGTGCGATGTTTTCGCAATAAGCTTCCACCTGCCGTGGCTGTCAGTCGGCATCGCAGTATTCAGCGTATTTGCGGTAGTTTTCGCAGCTATGCTCTACTCTATGAGCAAAATAAAAAAGGATAATCCTATAGACGCTCTGAAAAATGAAAATATTTAAAGGCTATCCTTGACAATATGTATAATACATGATATAATTTGTATTGTGCCGAGTGCACATACGGCAGACGGCTAAAAAGCTGTTCTGCCGTTTTTTATCATGATATAGAGGGTGTTGAATTTGAAAGAATACAAGTACAAGGCGTTCATAAGCTACCGCCACCTCGAACCTGATATGCAGGCCGCGGAAAAGCTTCAAAAGCTTCTTGAAAGCTATAAGCCACCTAAAAGCCTCAGCAGTCAGAAGGAACACTGGCGCATTTTCCGCGATGTTTCAGAATTGCAGTCCAGCAGCGATCTGAGTGAAGATATCAGAAACGCTATAGATGACTCAGAATTCCTGATTGTTATCTGCTCCCCCGATTATAACAAATCAAAATGGTGCCTCCAGGAGCTCACACGATTCCGCGAGCTCCACGATGATACCAATAAAAATATTATAACCCTCCTCGTAAACGGCGAGCCTGATAAGGCTTTCCCGGAACAGCTTCGCTTCAACGAGGTCGTAACTACTGACGAAGACGGCACCGAACATAAAGTTAAGGTCGAGGTCGAGCCTCTTGCCGCGAATATCAAGGCCGATTCCCTTAAGGAGTCCATGAAAAGGCTGAATACCGAGTACCTCCGCATCGCTGCGCCTCTTATAGGCTGTGACTTCAATGACCTCTACCAGCGTGAAAAACGCCGTGAGGCTCAGCGGAGAATGAGAATATTCGGCTCTGCATTTGCCGTACTTTCAGTAATTACGGTAATAAGCGCGGTCTCCGCAGTTACTATCAGCAAAAAGAACAGCGAGATCAAGGACAAGAATAAAAAGATAGAGGATCAGTATGACAAGATCGAGGATCAGTACGCACAGATCCAGCAGCAGTACAAAGATCTTCTCGTCGAAAATTCGGGACATCTTGCCGCGGAATCCGAGGTCCTCTTCAGCAATAATGACCTCATCCCTGCTATAAGCAAGGCTCTCGCAGCACTCCCTTCTGAGGGCGAGGATAAGCCCGTTATCCCGGAGGCAGAATATGCTCTTTCGCGTGAAATGGGTATGTTCGAGCCTGAAAGGATAGTTCCGCGGCTTGCTCTCAGACATGAGTCTGCTGTAAAACAGCTTTCCTTCATGGGCAACGGAAAATCTGTAGTTTCCGAGGACGCCTCCGGAATCTACTTCTGGAATGCCGAGAACGGAAAGCTCATAAAGAAGATCACTCCCTCCGACAGCGAGTTTGCTTCTGTCTCAAATGACAGAACAAATAACCTCAGGGCGATCATCGAATCCGATACAGACAAAACCGGCACTATTCTCAAGAACATGGGCGTACCTGGTAAGTACAGCTACCTCACCGGCAATATATTCGAGGCGATCTACCTCAACTATGCCCACAGCCTTACCGACAGCGAACCAGGTACCGGAGGAGATGTCTATATTTCCAATTCGGACGGAGCTGTCTGGAGGCTCGACGGCGCGACCGGCGATATCATCTGGAAAGCTGAGGCAAATGATGATTCATATTCTGTCCTTGATGTGATACCATGCGATAAATATATCCTCCGGCTTTACAACAGCAAGCATGAGATCGCAGGCAGCAGCACGATCGCCGGTTCAGAAGTCATCCTCGAGGTCATCGACCGCGAAACCGGCAGCATCATCGACTATGCCGATGTTACCGATATTGCAGGAAAGGCTATGAACTACACTGCCGGCGTCGAGATACAGGCATTTTCCGGAGGCCTTATCTATGCTTACAAGAACGACATATTCCCCGGCGAGAATAACGAAACTCTCGGTGCTTATGAGATAAAGGATCACAAGGCAGTCCTGAAGTATAAGTCTGAGCTTCCTGCTCGTCAGGAAGGCGCTATCAGAACGGTCAATACCGTGCTCCTCGGCGGGAATATAGTTTTCACCGTCAGTGACAGCAATGCCGCTAAATCCGGAACTACCGTTTACCGCTTCGGGACTGAGCTCGGTGAACCACTCTGGAAAGCTTCAATGAATGTCAGATCAAGCTCTGAGGATAAGCTTTTCCTGTTCAGCGGCGAACAGGTCGGCTCGGAAAATGATGTTCTTGCGATCGTCAGCAAGCTTTCATTTACTCTCATCGACTACAGCTCCGGAAGAACAATAAAAACTGTAGCCTTCGACAGCCCTGTAGTTGACGCCTCGTTCAGCAGTAACGGCCTCATAATGTTCACTGTAGCTGACGGAGCTGAGTACGTTATAAACGTCGGATCATACACCGGAAGCTCTCCGAAGATCACTGCTTACCGCGTACAGGAGTTCAGCACTACCCTTTCGCTTTGCAGCTACAGCAGGTGCAAATATGTGACCGCGGGAGAGTTCGCAAATACCGCATATATACAGTATACTGCCCAGAACAGCAGCTATACCGGTGTCTCGCCCGATGATGAATGCTTCGACCGGAAGATATGTGCTGTGTCAGACGACGGCAGCACCGCCCTCATCAGTGTCCTGAGATCCGGTGAGGAAGGCTCAGAAAGTATTGCTCAGAACTATATCTACAACGCTGACAAGGCTGAATTTTCAGCTATAGATGAACTCAGCGGCTTTAACATCACTGCGGCTGCATTCATCGGGAATGACAGGATCGCTGCTGCGGTTTACGACAGCTCGTTCAGAAAGAAATTCGTCATCATAAATACTTCTGACGGAAGTATTTATGATGTTGACGGCGCTTCTGACTTTGAGCTTTCATCGGCAAGACTTCTACCCTCGGGCAATGCTGTATATATGCTCACGCTCGGCGGAAAGAATGTTGTCAGGATCTCAGCTGACGGCAGCGTTACAGGCCTCCGGACTGACGACATGGAACTTCAGAGCAGAAGCTTTGCAGTGAACGGTGACAAAACAGCAGTATATGCAAAACATAAGGACGGCTCACTTGCTTTTGAGATATGTGACCTCACAGACGGCTCTCTTGTTACCTCGGACGTTCAGACAAGTGCTGACGTTTACCGCATTTTCTGGCAGAACGAAACGACGCTCGGCGTTATGCTCAGTGACAGGAGAGTTCTCCTTATTGACGCTCAGGACGGCGGTTTAACGGCTGATATAAAGCTCACCGGTACTAATCAGGAGCCTGTTTCTGCCTGTGCGACAGACGATGAACACTTCGCTGTGCTTTGCAGGGATCAGGTCCTCTATGAAGCCGACAGCAGCGGTCTTACCGGCAGGACTATCCCCCTCGATTATCCCGCCGGCACCAGCGGTACAAGTATTTCCGAGGCTGACGGAGCCTCCGCAGAGCTTCTCAATGCCCAGGACAGTGCTGCTGAAGGCGAACGTTTCTTCATATGGAACGGCTCCCTCGCATGGCTGATTGATACAGACGAATTCAAGGTGCGTTATCTTATCAGCGAATTTGCTGCTGCTCCGGCTCAGCGCCCAGTGGTCTACACTCAGACGGAATGGAACGGAACTGCCGGATTCTTCCCGGTCTATACCACAGATCAGCTCATAAGTGCTGCAAGAAGCTATCTTGACGATCTCGGCACAGGCGCGGAGGACTGATATGAACAATAAGAAAAACCGAACATCACGGCTGCTTTTCCTGCTTGCTGTCACATCGTTCATGATAGCAGCAGTGCAGGGAGCGCTGTATTACAGCAGCTACAAGCCCTTCTTCAAGGTCCTGCTTGTCCTGCAGAATGGTATAAACGCCTTCGGCTTCAAGGCTACGATAACTATCAAGGACGTTGTGGCATTCATAAACAACGATCCTAATATCCTGAACAGGTCTGTCGGCTATGCCTATTGTATAGCGGTATTTACTGCGCCATACTGCACGATCTCCTTCATGTACAAATTCCTCGAACGTTTGCTGAGGCTCATAATCGGTTTCCGGAGCAGCAAAAACTGTGAGCATATCCTTATCTTCGGCTATAACAGC
>ODAI010914405.1_pt1 | contig 21763 bp, 17 predicted proteins | sample 1539321 | NCBI WGS metagenome assembly ODAI01 (sample SAMN02144231, study PRJEB22623) | gut metagenome | biome: sheep rumen | host: Ovis aries | place: New Zealand | reverse complement strand
TGGCGTTTTTGTAGTTGCGGTTGAGCTTCGGGCCGTCGTGGGGGATGCCGCAGAACTCCTCCACGTCGTGCACGGCGTAGTAGGAGGGCACGCCCATGATGGCGCCCATCTCGTAGCGGCGGCCTTTGTAGGTAGGCGACCAGCACTTGCCGCCCACGCGGTCAAGACGTTCGAGGATGGTGTAGTTGGTGTACCCCTTCTGTTCCAGGTACATGCCCGCGGACAGGCCGGCAGGGCCGCCGCCGATGATGCAGATGCGCGTATTCTTGTCCATAACTGCCTCCAAAAAATGTAATTGATTTTGAGCGTTTTTCGAGGGCTTTCAAGGCCCTTTCCTTCTATGTTAAAGATACAGCAAAGAGGCCAAAATTGCATTATACAATTCGCTCAAAGTGTCAAATTTTTATGGATTTTGCTTAAAAAGTCCTTTGCATTTGCATGACGCTATGATATATTATTGTCAGAGATTTCTGCGTTCAAATCGGGCTTTGGAGGTGACGATTTGCGTTTCGATTCTTTTCATCACATGCTTACTTATCGGGCGAAGGAAACGCCCGACAGGCCGGCTCTGATCTATGACGATCACGGGCAGAAAACCCTCAGCTTTTCCGAACTGCTGCAAGCGGTCGAAGATCGTGCCGAGGCACTGAGAGCCGACGGCGGCAGCTGCATCGGCATACTGGCCGACGGAAGCAAAGATTGTATCATAGAGATTTTTGCTGCCGCCTTGGCAGGACTCCAAACCGTGATGCTGGATGCGGCCTTGCCGGATGAGACGCTGGGCGCGCTCCTGCGCTACACGGATGTGGACCGTCTCTGGGGCGACGAAGACCTGTGCGAGGACTTAAAACCGTACCTCACGGATGGCGTGCAGGACGGCGGAGGGAAGCTCCTCTTCTTCACCTCCGGCACGACGGAACAGGCCAAGGCCGTCGTGCTGACCGATCACAGCCTCTGCCAGAGCGCATACAACGGCGGGGCAAAGCTGCCGCTTACGCCGGAGGATACCCTTTTGTGTCTCCTGCCGCTGGGTCATGTGTTCGGCTTCGTTTGCGGGCTTTTATGGGGCCTAAGCTGTGGTGCCGCCGTGGCTCTCGGGCGCGGACCGCGGCACTACGCCGACGACTGTATGTTTTATAAGCCCACCGCCGTGTCGGTGGTGCCGCTGCTGCTTGGTTTTCTTTTGCAGCGCGGACTGCTCAATGACGAGCTGAAGCTTGTGCTTGTCGGCGCGGGCGACTGTCCCCCTGCCCTACTGGGAGCTGCAAAGGCCAAGGGCCTGCGCGTGAGCTTCGGCTACGGGCTTACGGAGACCAGCTCCGGTGTAGCCATCAGCGTTTCGGGTGATCCCTTTGCCATGGAGGTATGTCCCGATGATACCATCACCATCGCCGACGACGGGGAAATTCTCATCCAGGCGCCCACCTGCATCATGCAGGGCTACTACAAGCGCCCCGCAGACACCGAAGCCGTTTTGAAGGACGGTGTCCTCTACAGCGGTGACTTGGGAAGATTCGACGAAGACGGCAGGCTCCACATCACCGGGCGCAAGAAGGACATGCTCGTCCTGCCCGACGGCACCAAGCTCTTTTTACCGGAGTATGAAGGGGCTATCATGCAGGCCCTCGGGCACCCGGAACTGGCTGTGACGCTCAAGGACGGCAAACCCGTTCTCGTCTATGCCGGCGAGGCGGAGGCCAAGGACATTGAGGAAAAGCTTCGTTCCCTCATGGCACAGCAGCCGCGAGGCAAGCAGCTTAAAAGCGTGTATGTAATCAACCATCCCCTGCCGCGTACGGCGACAGGAAAAATTAAGCGTTGGGAACTCCAACAGGAAATGGAGACATTATGACCAGAGAAGAAGTACTTGAAAAGATCCGCCAGGTCGTCCGCGACTGCGTGCCCGAGATGGTCGGCGAGGAATTGAACGAGAACACCGTTATCAACACCGAGACCGCCATTGACTCCATGGGCTTCATCCTTGTCATCTGCAAGCTGGAGGCCCTGTTCAATGTGCGTATTCCCGAGCGCCAGTGGCAGAAGCTCAGCACCATGGGCGACGTGGCCGACGCCATCATGAAGCGCCTGCCGAAGAAATGAGCGTTTTTACAACCACTCTCCGTCTGCGCAACAAGGACGTGGAGCTGCACCGTCGGCTGCGTACATCCAATCTCTTTGAGCTGATGCAGGAGGCGTCCATCCGCCACACGGAGGAGCTGGGCATGGGCCGCGAGATGACCCTTGACCGGGGCCTTCTCTGGATGGTCACGCTCCAGCGGGCGGAGATCACGCGCATGCCGGAATACGATGAGGTCATCACGCTCGAGTCCTGGCCCGGAGACACCATGCACCTGCTCTTTCCGCGCTACTATCGGGTGCTGGACGAAGCGGGAAATGTCCTTGTCTCCGCCAGCGCCCTCTGGGCGCTGGTGGATCAGGAGACGCGGCGCATGGTCTTCCCGGATCGCTACGGCGTGGTGATCGAGGGCGAGAAGACCGGAAACGAGATCGCCCTGCCCTCACCGCCCCTGCGGGCAAAGGAGGGTGCCGTGTCATCCTTCATGGTGCCCTACAGCTATGTAGACTTAAACGGCCACATGAACAACACCCGCTACTTCGACCTCGCCGAGGACCGCATCCCGGCCGCCGCCGAAGGCTGTTTACTGCGCTCAATTTCCGTTGAGTACGCAAACGAGGCAAAGCTCGGCGACGAGCTGAGCGTCATTGTTGAGCGGCAGGAGAACGTGTACCGCATCAGCGGCGACACGGAGAAAAAGATTTTCCGCATGGAATTTCTGTATAACTAAAAAGGAGAGATCTATCATGGCACATCTTAGACCAAAAATCGTTAAGCTATGTCATGTCATCGGTGGCATTTCCGGCGTGGTCAACAAGATCGACGAGAATGCCCCCGAATATTACAGCCTCGCGGGTGTCGTGAGCGACGACGAGGCCGATATCGCCATTGCAGCCGGCCTCCGCAAGGAGCGCACGGCGGGCTGGCTTGCCAAAAAGGTGGGCAAGACGGTTGAAGAAATCATGCCTTCCCTGGATAACCTCGTCTATTACGGCGTGTTCCGCCGCACCTACAGCGAGAAGGATGGCGAGGACGTCTACTTCATGCAGATCTTCGCCCCCGGCATCCTCGAGATGATGGTCAACAACGTCCCCCTTATGACCGCCCACCCCGAGATCGGCCGCGCCTTCGAGGAATACACCCGCCTGCGCATGCAGACCATGGGCCCCATCCTCCCGGACGGCTACGGCCTGATGCGCGTTGTCCCGGTGGAGAGCGCCATCAAGGACATCCCCGGCGTGAGCCCCTACGAAAAGCTCAGCTACTACCTCGATAAATACAAGACCTTCTCCGTGTCCCCCTGCTCCTGCCGCGCCTCCCGCACCAGCATCAATGACGGCTGCGGGCATCTTGACCAGGAGATGTGCATCCAGATGGGCAAGGGCGCGGAGCACTATATCCGCTCCGGCCGCGCCAGAGAGATCACCAAAGAGGAAGCCCTGGAGATCATCAAGCGCGCCGAGGACAACGGCCTCATGCACGACATGCCCAACATCGAGGAAGCGGGCGCCTCCGCCGCCATCTGCAACTGCTGCGCCTGCGCCTGCTTCGGCCTGCGTGCCGGCCTCATGTTCGGCGCACGCGACGCCATCCGCTCCAACTTTGTGGCGGAGGTGGACGAAGCCAAGTGCGTAGCCTGTGCCCAGTGTGTGGAAAACTGCCCGGCAAACGCCCTCAAGCTTGGTCAGAAGCTCTGCTCCAGCGAGGAGCTGCCCGTGCCGGAATACGCCTCCATCGTCAACACCTTCAACTTCAAAAACGCTTTCAACCCTGACTACCGCGAAAACCGCGAGGACGTGCTGCCCACCGGCACATCGCCGTGCAAGACCGCATGTCCCGCCCACATCGCCGTACAAGGCTACCTGAAGCTCGCCGCCCAGGGCCGCTATACCGACGCTCTCGAGCTCATCAAGAAGGAGAACCCCTTCCCTGCCGTCTGCGGCCGCATCTGCAACAAGCGCTGCGAAGCCGAATGTACCCGCGGCGGTATCGACGAGGCCGTCGCCATCGATGAGGTCAAGCGCTTCATCGCCGACCATGACCTCAATGAGGCCACCCGCTACATCCCGCCCATGATCAACCAGATCGGCAGGCCCTACGAGGAAAAGATCGCCGTCATCGGCGCGGGCCCTGCGGGCATGAGCTGCGCCTACTACCTCGCCAACAAGGGCTACCCCGTCACCGTCTTCGACCGCAACCCGGTCCCCGGTGGCATGCTGGTGCTCGGCATCCCGAACTTCCGCCTTGAAAAGGACGTGCTCAACGCCGAGATCGACATCCTCAAAGAGATGGGCGTGGAGTTCAAATGCGGCGTGGAAGTCGGCAAGGATGTCACCATCCAGCAGCTCCGTGAGCAGGGCTACAAGGGCTTCTACCTCGCCATCGGTGCGCAGAAATCCTCCCCCCTCAAGATCAAGGGTGAGGATCTGGAAGGCGTCTACGGCGGTGTAGAGTTCCTGCGTGAGGTCAACCTCGGCGCCCGCCCCGACATTGGAAAGAAATGCGCCGTGATCGGCGGCGGCAATGTGGCCATGGACGTGTGCCGCACCGCCGTGCGCCTCGGCGCTGAGGAAACAACGATTGTCTACCGCCGCTCCGAGGCTGAGCTGCCCGCCGACCCCGACGAGGTCAGGGAGGCCATGCATGAGGGGGTGAAGTTCCGCTACCTCTGCGCCCCGGCGGAGATCACCGGCAAGGACGGCAAGGCAAAGCAGCTCATGGTGGAGATCATGGAGCTGGGCGCTCCCGACGAGAAGGGCCGCCGCAAGCCTGTGGGCACCGGCAAGTATGAGTTTATCGACGTGGACAGCGTCATCTCCGCCATCGGTCAGCGGGTCGACTGGGGCGGGCTGGATGTCGGTGCTCTTGAGAAGAGAAAGAACGGCACCGCCCAGGCAAACGAGCTGACCTATCAGACCGCCGAGCCCGATATCTTCGTCGGCGGCGACGTATTCACCGGCCCCAAGTTTGCCATCGACGCCATTGCCGCCGGCAAGGAGGCCGCCATCTCTCTGCACCGCTATGTCCACCCCGGCCAGACCCTCACCATGGGCCGCGACCGCCGCGTATACCGCGAGCTCGACAAGGAGCACGCACTCATCTCCCTCGGCGGCTTCGACACCGCCCGCCGTCAGGAGCCCGGCTACAACGAAACCAAGGCCAAGACCTTCTCCGACGCGCGCATGACCTTCACCGAGGAGCAGGTGCGCAAGGAGTGTGCGCGCTGCCTCGGCTGCGGCGCGACGAAGGTGGACGAATACCTCTGCATCGGCTGCGGCCTGTGCACCACCAAGTGCAAGTTCGACGCCATTAAGCTCAGGAAGGTACGCGACTGGCACGCCGGCGCCTTTGAGACCATGCCCATCAAGGTCGCCGAGGGTCTTGTCAAACGTACCGGCAAGATCATCCGCAACAATCTGAACAAGTAATGCACGAGCTTGGGATCTGCGATGCCGTCCTCAAAACTGTGGACGGCATCGTTAAGGAGGAACAACTGTCCTGCGTGCACAAGGTCACGCTCGAGGTGGGCATGCTCTCGGGTGTGGTGCCGCGTTTTCTGGCTGACTGCTGGCAGGCGGTGATTGACGGCACACCCTACGCCGACACTGAGCTTGCCATTGAAACCATCAACGGCCTGGCGCGCTGCGAGGACTGCGGTCATGAGTTCAGCGCCGATCTGGACAAACTCTGGTGCCCCAAATGTGCGGGCAGGCGGCTTACCCCGCTGACCGGCACGGATCTCACCATCAAGGAAATCGAGGCGGATTAACCATGTTTCGTGAAATGCGAAGAAACAAACAGGCACTTTCCGACGAGGAGTGCCGGGAGATTCTGGGACGCTGCACCTCCGGGACGCTGGCGGTGCTGGGCGACGATGGCTACCCCTACGCTGTGCCGCTGAGCTATGTGTACCATGACGGGCACATCTATTTTCACTGCGCGCGCTCCGGGCACAAGCTCGACGCTATCCGCGCCTGCGACAAGGTGAGCTTCTGCGTCATCGACAGGGACGAGGTGATCCCGGAAAAGTTCACCACCAAATACCGCAGCGTTATCGTCTTTGCCCGCGCCCGGGAGGTCACCGACCCCAAGGAGATCGAGGGTATCATGCGGGCGCTTGCGGGCAAGTATTCTCCTCATGAGGGTGAGGACGCGTTTCAGCATGAGATGCGTTCCTCGGGCGCGCTGTGCGTGCTGGCTCTGGACATTGAGCATCTCAGCGGCAAAATGGGAAAAGAATTATTAAGCGAAAGGAAGAATACACAATGACATTGGAAGAAAGACAGGCTACGGCCCCGCGCGAGGCCTGCGGCTACTGCATGGGCGGCGAGCTGCTGGGTGCCTACGGCATCAAGATCTGCGACCTGAGCGTCAGCCAGCTCATCCTCTTTAAGGAGCAGAGCCACCCGGGCAGGTGCATCGTAGCCTACAAGGATCATGTCAGCGAGATCACCGACATTTCGGATGAAGACCGCAACGCTTTCTTTGCCGACGTAAACCGTGCGGCCAAGGCCATCCACAAGGTGTTTAATCCCGAGAAGCTCAACTACGGCGCCTACGGCGACACCGGCTGCCACCTCCACTTCCACCTGGTGCCGAAGTACCGCGACGGCTTTGAGTGGGGCGGCGTGTTCGCCATGAACCCCGGCAAGGTCTTTCTGAGCGACAAAGAATACGCCGACATGATTGAGAAGATCAAAGCGGCGCTGTAAGTAGATTCAGCAGCAAAAAGCAGGCCCGACTGGGCCTGCTTTTTACGTTATTCAGCTTTCGGATATTCGGTGCAGAGAAGGCGGTAGGGCTCTTCGTCCTCCTCAATGGCGGGGAAGCGGCCCACGGGCGGATTGAAGCGGTTGTCATTGGCGTCGTCGTTGACCTGGCTCACCTCGCCCAGCAGCACAGGGCCTGTGCCCGGCTCGACCTCAAAGTCGTGGTAGAGGTAGGGGTAGATAGTGATGCTCTGGCCCGGGTGCAGGGGGACCTGCGTCCCGGCGGGGACGGTCATCGTGTGGCCGTCAATGTGGACCGTGACAGGGCTTTCCCTGTCCAGTTCCTCATCCGGCAGGGAGTTAAAGACCCGGATGAGTACCGTGCCGCCGCCGCGGTTGATGATGTCTTCCATCTTGGCCCAGTGAAAGTGCATGGGAGAGTACTGCCCCTCTTTCAGATACAGGAGCTTTTCGGCATATGGCTTGGGGTATTTGTCTTTCAGCTTGAGATTGCCGTTTCGGATCGTGATGAGCGAGAAGCCCACCTCGTCAAATTTGCCGAGGCCGTAGTCGGTGATGTCCCAGCCGAGAAGGTTATCGCGCACCTCGTCATATTCGTGGCCTTTGGTCTTCCAGTCGGCGGGGGTAAAGTGGCAGAAGTCGGGCAAAAAGCAGCGGTACTCCCGGACCATCTGCTCCATCTCCCGGAGCGCCGCGTTGATTTCACTGCGTTTCATATGGTTTCCTCCTTATGTCAAAGCAAAATACACCGCGCCCACGGCCTGGCCGAACTGCGCCACCGTCGCATCCTTCGACTGTGTCAACTCCCGCATGAGCGGCGTGTTGGCAAGGTCCTCGTCCGAGGGGACGAGAGATATATCCCTGACTCCCCGGTGAAAGCCCTCGTCCAGAAGCCTGAAGACCTTCGGTCTCTTCACGAAGCGCCCAAAGAGAAAACGCGATTTCGCTGCCGGGTGCAGGAGGTACTCCATCTCCCGTGTAACGACAGACAGGTTTTCCCCGATGTCGCGGAAGACCGCGCAGGCATCCTCGTCTCCCTCCTCAGCGAGCTTCATGAGGTGCTCGAGACAGGGCTTGCGCATGTCCTGCGGCTTCATGGCAATGATGAGCGCATCCCCGTCCCGGGCGGTGAAGCCCTCCAGCAGCGCGCTGTTTTGTTTGTAAGCCAGCCGATAGGCCGCCGCCTGCCCCATGTAACGCAGCGCGCCGGGCAGGCCGGAGTTCTCGTTGCGCGTGCTTCGCAGATCCTTCGGCATGATATTCCGGGACGGGAAGCTCCCCAGATCCAGAATCAGATCATACATCTCCAGCGGCAGAGCTGGGATCGTCCCCTCCGCCGTGAGCCAGCCGGTGCCCAGATCAGTACCCAGGCTGTGCGCGATCACCCCACCCTTGAGTGCGGCGGCGTCGGCGCTGTGGGCAAGCTCCATTGCGGCGGTGAAGGCAGCCATGTTGCCGTCGTTTGTGATGCGCACGACTCCGCCGGGTCTGCACAGCTTCTGAAATTCCTCTTTAAGCCCTGAGAGCTTGTGAAATTCCCGCTCATAGTCAAGCGCCATATTGCGGCGCATACCCTCAGTTTTCGGTGTCTCCCCGCCGAGGATGCGGTCGCCGATCACGATGTCGGGATAGCTCAGGCCAATACCGTCCAGCTGCAGGTGGGATTCCCCATAATGTTTCTCCGCAGTAAGTGCCGCATCAAGCAGGAGTGAAAGCGGCGCATCCTTCCGCATGCCGGCGTCAAGAAGCTGCTCCGCCGTCATAGACAGAGCGCGGTCGCTCCGCGCCCTGTACAGAAAGGCACGCATAAAGCGCGTGAGTACCACGATCGGCTCCATCAGCTCCCCAGCGCTTTGATAGGCTGCGGGATTCCAGTCAAACACCTTTGTGCATACAAGCCTGCCGTCCAGCGAGAGGGCCAGCTTGATGTCCGTGCCGCCCACGTCTATGCCGCACAGAGCGAGGCGCGACACCTCCTTGCACACTCCGCGCAGCTTATCCTCCAGCGGCACGGACACACTCTCCGCCTTCTCCTCCGCAAGCGGCGTATATGCCGACAGATCAGCTTTTTCAAAGTGAAACGTCTCGCCGCTGCTGCTTGCCGCAATGCGCGACGCGATGCTCACAACCTTGCCGTAGCCGTGCCGCCTTGTCTCACGGAGCTGGAACACACGTTCGAGACTGTCATAAAGGGCACAAAGCTCCCCGTCCGTTGTGTCAAAGAAAAGCCTCAGCCTGCGTCCGCTGCACACAGCGAGGATATTATACACACAGGCGTAGAAGTATTCCGCCGTGAAACGCCGCTCCTCCTCGGTTGCCCAGCGCGGGACAGCACATGGAAAGTCCGTCTGCTTCCCGTCATGCTTTGTAAGCCTTATTTGCACCGGCCGGGCAGCGGGGTCTGAGAAAAAGGCCGCGCGCAGCTCCGGCAGCCAGAGCGGACTGTCAGCTCGTGCCCGGTCAAGATATTCAGAGAGCATATTTTGCTCCTTTCCGTTCTTTTATCTTTATTATACCGCTTTTTTCTCCCTTGTAAAGTACGCGCTTTTCAAACGCGGCAGGCTATGATATAATCAGCAAAAACAAGCAAGAGGTGATCACACATGGAAAGCGTCCGGCCATATGAGGGCACGGAGCCCTATATTTTCCTCAGTTACGCTCACGCCGACGCCGACGCTGTCATGGACATTGCCGCCCGTTTGCAGGCGGCCGGCTGCCGCATATGGTATGACGGTGGAATTGAGGTCGGCAGCGAATGGCCGGAGTACATCGCCGCCCACCTGAAATCCGCGTCGGTGATGCTGGCTTTTCTCTCCAACGCCTATGTCCGCTCGGACAACTGCCGCAAGGAGATGCACTTTGCCCAGACAAACAAGATCAGCACCGTCAACATTTTCCTGGAGGAAACCGCCCTCACGCCGGGAATGGAGATGCAGATCGGGCCCCTGTTTGCCTTAATGAAATACAGTATGGGTGAGGATGTGTTTTATGAAAAGCTCCTCACCGCGCCCCAGCTGTCCCCGTTTTTAGGCATGGAGCAGACTCCCTTTACGCCGCAGGCCGCGCCTGTCAAAAAAGAAAAGCGCTGGACGCCCGGGCGCATCGTTGCGCTGTGCGTGTCCCTTGTGCTGCTCATTGCCGTGGTGACGCTTGGCATTGTGGGTTGGTCCACGGGTTATGCCCAGCGCATTTACATCAAAAACCATCTGCCGGAGCTCCCGGCCCTGCCCGGGGAAACCGCTGTTTCCTTTACAAATACGCAGCTTGAAAGTGCAGCGCGGACATACGCCCAAAAAGAGGAGGGAGCGCTCACAGTCTCCGACCTTACGGGCCTGCGGCAGCTTACAATTGACGCTGCGGACGCACAGGCGCTTTCTGAGCTGCAATATTTCCCTGATCTCGATTGTCTGACCCTGACAGGGTTGGAGGAAGAGAACCTGAAGGCCCTTCCCGTCTGCGGCATTGAAACGCTCAGACTCCGTGACTGCCGCATCACCGATCTGCGCGGAGTCGGGAATCTTGTACTGCTGCGCGAGCTGGACACCGAAGGCTGCCCCATCCGCTCGCTGGGCGATCTTTCGCACTGCCTGCAGTTAAGACGGCTGCGCCTTGCGGGGGCGGACATCCGCACCTTTGCACCGCTCAAGACTATGACGGTCCTGGCCGAGGCGGAGATCCACAACGCGGGCCTCAATGAGCTCAGGCCCCTGATGCGCCTGAGCAACCTCACCGATCTGAGTTTTGTAAGCTGCGATCTGCGCGGCCGCTTCTTCCAGCGCTTTGACCGGGAGTGGAACATTGTGACCCTCAGCCTTACAGACTGTGAGCTCAACTCCACAAAAAATCTGGAGGACTTCACGGGCCTGCGGGAACTGACGCTGATCCGCAGCGGAGAAAAGCTCGACTGGTCGGCGCTTTCGTACCTGACCTCCCTGCGAACAGTTACGGCAGACACGACGATGGAGCCCGTCCTGCGTGAGGCGCTGGCGAAATCCCAAAATCTGACGGAACTGATCGTGCTTGCATGACCCCGCCGGCAGGTATATTTATGTAGAATCTCTGTACCTTTCTTGACGGAACACCTGTCTATGTGGTAAATTAGGAACGGTTTCTGCAATATGCGCGTATCGGGTCCCCACAGGGGCCGGTACGCGGAATATCACGAAGAAAAGAGTTGATTGTTATGAACCGCAGCAGCGGCGTCCTCATGCCGTTAAGCTCTCTGCCCTCTCCCTACGGGATTGGCACCATGGGGAAGAGTGCCTTTGAGTTTGTGGACTTCCTGAAGGCGGCAGGCCAGCGTTACTGGCAGCTTCTCCCCCTCGTCCCCGCCGGTGCGGGCGACAGCCCCTATTCCTCCTACTCCACCTTTGCCGGCAATCCGGATTACATTGACCTGGATCTGCTGACCAAGTACAAGCTCCTCAAGGCCAAAGAGATCGACGAGACCGGCTGGGGCGACCACCCCGATCAGGTGGATTATGAGAAGATTCACGAAAAGCGTGCCCCGCTCCTGCGCTTGGCCTTCAAGCGCGGCTGGGAGAAGCTCGACAAGGAAATTGACTCCTTCCGCAAGAACAACAGGTGGGTGGAAAATTACGCCCTCTACATGGCCATCAAGGAGCATTTTGACATGCTGCCCTGGACCGAGTGGCCGGAGGAAGACGTCCGCATGCACCGGGACAACGCCCTGCGCTACTGGGCGGACAGGCTGCGTGATGAGGTCAATTACCACATCTTCATTCAATACATCTTCTATTTTCAGTGGGACCGGCTTCAGGAATATGCCCACAAGCAGGGTGTGAAGTTCATCGGCGACATCCCCATTTACGTAGCCCTGGACTCGGCTGACGTGTGGAGCGAGCCGCAGTTTTTCCAACTCGACGAGAAGAACGTGCCCAAGCAGGTTGCCGGTGTACCGCCCGATCCCTTTACCGCCGACGGGCAGCTCTGGGGCAATCCCCTTTATAACTGGGAAGCGCTTGAAAGAGACGGCTTTGGCTGGTGGATTCGCCGCGTCGAGGGTGCACAGAAACTCTACGACGTGATCCGCATCGACCACTTCCGCGGCTTTGAGAGCTACTGGTCCGTGCCCTACGGCGAGACCACCGCGAAAAACGGCACCTGGCGTCCCGGCCCCGGCATGAAACTGGTGGGCGTACTGACAAGCTGGTTCCACGACCTGGACTTCATCGCGGAGGATCTGGGCTACGTCACCGAGGGCGTGCGCAGGCTCGTACAGGATTCCGGCATGCCCGGCATGAAGATCCTGGAGTTTGCTTTCGACGCCCACGGCGATTCCGATTACCTGCCCCACTGCATCTCCTACAACAGCGTCTGCTACCTCGGCACCCATGACAACAACACCGTCCTGGGCTGGGTCAAGGAAACCGGCAAGCGTGACCGCGACTTTGCCGCCCGCTACATGCATATCACCGAGGACGAGGGATGGTGCTGGGGTATGATCCGCACCGGCATGTCCACCTGCGCTGACCTCTTCGTCATGCAGATGCAGGACATTCTGGAGCTCGACGGCAAAGCCCGCATGAATACCCCGGGCGTGCCCACCGGCAACTGGCGCTGGCGCATGCTCCCGGGCGCGGCGACCAAGGAGCTCGCCAAAAAGCTTCAGCTCTATACCCGCACCTTCCGCCGCTGCTGATATTCTCTCGGAGCTGTCCCCGTTGGGGGACGGCTCCTTTTTGTGTTCGATTGTTAACCCTACTGATTGTTTGCGGTTGACAATAGTCCTCTGTCTGTGCTATGATCCCTTCATCAAATGCTTTCGGAGGCAACTATGAAAAACTCTCTCACCACCCGCGACATCGCTACCATCGCCATGGGCGTAGCGCTCATTGCCGTCTGCTCCTGGATTTCCGTGCCCATGACCATCCCGTTTACCCTGCAAACCTTTGCCGTCTGTCTCGTCACGGCCCTCTTTGGGCTCAGGCGCGGCATGTGGACGGTACTCTGCTACATCCTGCTCGGCGCGGTGGGTGCCCCGGTCTTCTCCGGCTTTAAGGGCGGCATCGGCGCGCTGCTTGGCACGACGGGCGGTTACATTGTGGGCTTTTTGTTCACGGCCCTGATTGTGGGGCTTGCGGTGGAAAAGTTTGGCCGCAGTCTGCCGGTGCTGATCGTGTCGATGGTCCTCGGCATTCTCGTCTGCTATGCCTTCGGTACGGCCTGGTTCATGGTCGTCTACGCCCGCAAGACCGGCCCCATTGGGCTCGGCACGGCACTCGGCTGGTGCGTGTTCCCCTACCTGCTGCCGGACGCGGTGAAGATCGCGCTTGCAAGCGTACTGACCGTGCGGCTGTATCCGATTCTGAACCGGGAGGTTCGGGCGGCATGACAAAGGACGATCTGCTTGCCCTTTTGTGGCAGAACGCGGACAGCTATATCTCCGGTGAGGAACTGGCAAAACGCCTCAATGTGAGCCGCACGGCAGTCTGGAAGGCCATCGGCCAGCTGAGGGACGCGGGCTACAGCATTGAATCCGTCTCCAACCGGGGCTACCGCCTGCTGTCGGAGAGCGACGTGCTGAGCGAGGAGGGCATCCGCCGCCATTTAAAACACCCGGAGCTCAAGCTCCAAGTGTACAAAACCATCACTTCCACGAACACCGTGCTCAAGAGCCTTGCCGCTGAAGGCGCGCCCTCCGGCCTTGCGCTGGTGGCCGGTGAGCAGACTGCCGGACGCGGGCGCATGGGACGGAGCTTCTATTCCCCCGCCGACTCCGGGCTGTACCTGAGTCTGCTGCTGCGTCCGGACATGAGTGCCGTGGAGGCCACACGCCTGACCGCCTGCGCGGCGGTGGCGGTGGCGGAGACCATTGAGGCGCTGTCCGGCAGACCCGCGCAGATCAAGTGGGTCAACGACATTCTTGTGGACGGACGCAAGGTCTGCGGCATTTTGACGGAGGCCAGCGTCGACTGCGAAAACGGAATGATGCGCCATGTCATCATCGGCATCGGGGTCAATACCCATGTACCGAAAGCGGATTTCCCCGAGGAGCTGAAAAGCATTGCGGGCGCTGCCTTTGGCGCGGAGAACATCCCGGAATTGCGCTGCCGTCTCGCCGCGGGCATCCTCGACAGACTCGCGGAGTACACAAAGGCTCCCGACGCCCCGGCGGTGTTTGAAGCTTACAAGCGCCGCTCCTTTGTACTGGGCAAGGCCATCAACATTCTTTCACCCGGCAAGGACCCGGTACCTGCGGAGGTTTTGGATTTGCAGGAGGATTACTCTCTCCTGGTCCGTCTCCCCGACGGCAGTACGACAAAGCTCAATTCCGGCGAGGTCAGCGTCCGGATAGACAATCAGCATTGACGCGCGCGTTTTCGTGATGCTATACTGAAATCACAAAAACGAAAGGAGCGCGCAGTATGAACTCCACATTAGACGATATTCTGTCCCGCCGCAGCATCCGCAAATTTAAGCCGGAGCTTCCGGACCGCAAGGATCTGGAGAAGATCATCGAAGCCGGGCTCTACGCCGCGAGCGGCCACGGCATGCAGTCGTCCATGATCATTGCCGTCACCGACAAAGGGCTGCGTGACCGGCTCATGGAGATGAACCGCCTGATCGGCGGCTGGCAGGAGGGCTTTGATCCCTTCTACGGCGCACCGGCTGTGCTGATAGTGCTTTCCAATCGGGAGAGCCCGAACCACGTCTACGACGGCAGTCTCACCATGGGCAACATGATGCTGGCCGCCCACGCGCTGGGCCTGGGAAGCTGCTGGATCAACCGCGCCCTGCAGGAGTTTGACTCCGACGAGGGCAAAGCCATCCTCCGTGACCTCGGCATCGAGGGCGACTGGGAGGGCATCGGCCACTGCATTGTAGGCTACCCGGAGGGCGACGCACCTGCCCCCAAGCCTCGCGCGGAAGGCCGCGTCCACTGGGTGGAATAAAAAAACGGTTCTCTCATCTGCGGATGAGGGAGCCGTTTTCGTTTCGGGCCGGGGTACTTCCGCGTCTCATTGTCAATCTACATAAAATCTGCATCAGGTTTTTGTCGGAAGCACTGAAAATGGAAAAGCGCGCACAAGATATTTGACAATTCCACTATGATGTTGCTATGATTTGGTTGTAATAATGAAAGTGTATGTTCAGGCGCGCGAAAGCTTTATGCAGTTTATACAAGCGTGCTGAAATGACAAAACATAATAACTGCGTAAGCAGTCGTTATAAAATCAGATTGGAGGTACACATTATGAAAAAAACTCTGGCATTGTTGTTGACCCTCTGCATGGTGGCAGCCCTGTTCTGCGTCGGCGGCGCGTCCGCCTTTGCAGCCGGGCAGACCATCTATGTTCTGGGCCCCACTCCCGACCACGGCTGGACCGCCCAGGCAGGCGCCTATGCCCAGGCCAAGTGCGATGAGATCACCGCCGAAGGCAAGTACAAGGCTGTCTACATCCCCGCCTCCTCCGGTGAGGAGCAGGTCGACCAGTGCAACACCATCATCGCCAACGGCGACGCGGCCCTGGTGGTCATGATGGCGCTGGACGACTCCGCCCAGGCGGGTCAGGAAGCCCTGTACTTTGAGAACATCCCCTTCATCTCCTTTGACCGTATCATTCCCGCCACCGAGGCTTACGCCGCGCTGAACGCCTCCGGCGACAACTGGCAGTGCGGTGCCGGTATCGCCTACTGGCTGCAGAAAAACGGCATGGCGCCCGGCGACACCGTCGTGGTGCTCTACGGCGACAACGGCACTGTCTGCTCCCGTCGTCAGGAGGGCTTCGAGCAGTTCCTGCGCGGTGAGATCAAGTACTCCGACGCTCAGTCCGGCGAGTACGAGACCACTGCAAAGTGGGCCCAGGAAGACATCGACAAGATCTTCAACGGCTACACCGTCGTCTGCAACTGGAGCGCTGACGGTGCCTACAACTACATTGAGCAGAAGTTCGATGAGATCGTGGCTGCTGCCAAGGCAAACGGCGGCAAGCTCTTCATCTACTCCATGGACGACGAGATGACCTTCGGCGTGCTCAACTACCTCGAGGCCGGCGCCTCTCCCGAGACCCTTGCCGATCTCAAGGACATGCAGGTTTACATCTCCGCCATCGGCGGCATGCAGGAGCTGTATGATGTCATGGCCGGCAAGGATGCCCGCAGCGCGCTTGCCAAGGAGTACTTCGACGACATGATGAGCATGTACTTCAGCCCCAAGATGATGCAGGACATCATCGAGAAGGGCCTGACCTATCTCTCCGGCGACTGGAACTATGAGGTCGGCTCCGGCGAGTATCAGCCCACCTGGATCGTTGACGCGAACAACGTTGACCAGTTCGAAGGCTTCCAGGGCCATCCCAGCAAGTAATCTCTCTGTCCATGCAGAAACGGATGCAGGGGAAACCCTGCATCCGCTCTTTCAAAAGTACGCTACAGCAAGGAGTTTGCATTATGACGATCCTTGAAATGAAACATGTGTCCAAGGCCTTCGGCGGGTCCCAGGCCCTTTCGGACATAGAATTCTCGGTGGAGGAGGGCGAGATCCACGCCTTGCTTGGCGAAAACGGCGCCGGCAAATCCACCCTCATGAATATTCTCACCGGCGTCATCCCGGCCGATTCCGGGACGATCCGCTTCCTGGGCAAGGAATACCCCACCCCGACCATCCAGCAGATGGAGGCGGCGGGCATCGCCTTCGTGCACCAGGAGCTCAACGTCATCAACGATCTGAGCGTGGCTGACAATATTTTTCTCTGCCGCGAGCTGACCAACCGCTTTGGCCTTCTGCGCCATAAAGAGCAGGTCGCCCGCGCACGTCAGCTTTTTGAGGACCTTGGCGTGGACATTGATCCCACCGCCATGGTTTCGGAGCTCAAGACCTCAGAAAAACAGCTTTTGGAGATCTGCCGCGCCCTGTATGTGGACGCAAAGCTCCTCATCCTGGACGAGCCTACCACGGCCCTGTCCAACAACGAGATCGATCATCTCTTCGAGATCCTTCGTAAACTGAAAGCTCAGGGGAAATCCTTCATCTTCATTTCGCACAAAATGCCGGAGATCTTCGCCATCGCAGATCGCTACACGGTGCTGCGAAACGGTGAATACGTTTCCTCCGGAAATATAAAGGATACAAACGCGCACGAGATCACTTCCTACATGGTGGGCAGACAATACGCGGACGAGGATGTTTACGTCCCCCGCGCCCTGGGTGAGCCCATCCTCGAGCTTAAAAAATACAGCGGTCAGGGCTTTTACGACATTGACCTGACTGTCCGGCGCGGTGAGATCGTGGCGTTTACGGGGCTTGCCGGCTGCGGGGCCAGCGAGCTGATGCAGACCATGTTCGGCGCGCTCCCGTCCGAGGGCGGGCAGATGCTGGTGCATGGAAAGCCGCTTTCGGGCAGCATTGTCCATTTCATGAAAAACGGCGTGGCCATGCTGGCGGCAAACCGCAAGGAAAACTCCGTCGTGCCGGATATGAGCATCATGGAAAACTTTTATCTCGCCGAGCATGAGCTCTCCCGCGCAAAGCAGCCCTTCATCTCTATGAAGCTGGAGAACACGCGCTATGAGGCAAATAAGGAAAGTCTGCACATCAAGGCGCCGGACAGCAGTGAGAGCATCCTGTCTCTCTCCGGCGGCAACCAGCAGAAGGTTTTTCTGGCCCGCTGGCTGAACATCGGAGCGGATATTCTTCTGTTCGACAACCCCACCCAGGGTGTGGACGTAGGCGCGAAGGAAGAGATTTACCGCCTGATCCTTGAATTTGCCGAGAGCGGCAAGACCGTCATCATCAACACCCTTGAGATCCCCGAGATCCAGAAGGTTGCCGACCGCTGTGTGGTCTTTTATGAGGGGCAGATCGTGAAGATCTTTGAACACAGCGCGGTTAACGAGCATGACGTGATGCTCTATTCCACCAACGCTATCAAGTCAGAGGAGGCAGCTTCATGAAGAATGAGAAAAAGAGCTTCGGCGCGACGCTGGGCCGCGTCTGGTCTCAGTACAGCTTCATCTTTGTCCTGGTCATCATCATGATCGGCTACGCCATCACCATCCAAGCCAACGGCAACACCTTTAACTTCGGCCACATTGCCAGCATTCTCTCCAGCCAGAACACTGTCATTGTCGGCACCATCGCCCTCGGCATGGCCTTTGTCATTATCACGGGGCAGATCGACCTCTCCGTCGGCTCGTCTCTGGTACTCACGACAGGTGTCACCATTGTGGTCTTCAATGTTACCAACTCCGTGATTCTGATGATCCTGGCAGCGCTGGCCACGGGCGCGCTCTGCGGGGCCATCAACGGTCTGCTCGTGGGCTTCGGCAAGATGCCGCCCTTCGTGGTCACGCTGGGCACCATGCTCATCTACCGCTCTCTTACGCTGTCGGTGGTGCGAAAAATCGACCCCGCGATCAGCGGCTCCTCCTCCAGTCAGTTTGCCATGCTCAGCTCCAACAGCAAGTACATGGCCCTGCGCAAGAGCTTCGGCGCGGGCAAGCTCGTGATCGGCAATTTCTCGCTGCCCTACATTTTCTTTGTGTTCCTGTTCATGGCGATCCTCTTTATCGTCATCTCCAAAAACACCAAGTACGGCAAGACCATCTATGCCGTCGGCTCCAACGAAAAAAGTGCGCGCCTGGCCGGCATCAACGTGACCTGGGTGAAAATCTCCGTCTTCATTCTCACCGGTCTCTGCGTCGGTGTTGCCAGCATCCTGCAGGCCTGCAAGATCAGCAACGTCACCCCCGCCTCATCCGGTGTGAGCTACGAGATGTACGCCATTGCTTCTGTTGTACTTGCGGGCGTGAGCATGGCAGGCGGCAAAGGCAATATTCTGGGCGTTATCTTCGGTGCCCTGTCCTACACCACCATCAACTTCATCATCGTCTCCATCCCCGGCCTGAGCGTAGATATTCAGGATACCTTCCAGGGTCTGGTCCTCATCATCGTCATTCTGATTCAGACTGTCGGCCCGGTCATTCGGGAGAATATCCAGCGCGCCCGGAAGCGCCGTCAGGCGAATGCATAACACATAATACGATCCCCCAACAGAAATCTGACAGTGTTCTTCCGGCAGGAATTGTGCCATACTGTGTTGGCCTTCTTGACCATATATCTCCATTATGCTCTGCGAAGGCCGCCTTGTCTTAAGCAATTCCCGCTCGAAATGCCATGTCAGCTTTCTATCAGGGAATCATATAAGTCATAACGTACAGCAAAAAATATTGGCAGATCAAATCGATCTGCCGATATTTTTATGTTCCGGGGTCATTGTCCGTCCAGCTGCTCTCTCTGCTTCATCTGAGCATCCACGATGCTGATGCCGATGATGATGCGGTTGCCGCCCGGCATGCGGGTGATTTTCATGGTGACATACATGGGCGTGCCGGTGTCAATGAGGCGGTAGGTGGTGGTGAAGACCCCCTGGGCATCGAGCTCACGCAGGATGTTCTCCTTGAAAAACCAGGTCAGGAACGGCTCTCTGTCCGCTTCATAAATGCGGATCATGGTTTCACGCCGGGCCGAGGCAAAGAAATCCGTCCCGTGCCGCTCGACGGCCAGCTCATCCCCGCCGACCTGAGAGGAATACTCGATAAAGCGATCGGTGTCGAGGTCCACGATGTAGATGTTATAGTAGTCTGCCGCCAGGGCTCGCGCAATGTCCGCGTAGCTGGTGCTCTTGTCCTGTTCCACAATGGACAGCACAGCTGCGGCAACGGCGGCGGCGCCGGTTTTGAGGTTTACCCCCACGGGGTTGATGACCGTATGTGCAAGCGAGCCGTCGTTCAGTCTCCCGTCGTAGAAGATACGGGTCATTTCCGTGCCGCACCTTTTGACCTGCTTCATGAAGTCGGCGGCGGGACCTTCGGGCGAAGCGGGGTAACCTCCGTTTTGTGCGTCCAGGTCGAATTGGAAGTACTGCTTCAGGAACTTTCGGAAGGCCCGGTTCGTGCGCACACAGAAGACTTCGTCCCCCCTGAGCTCCAGGATGCCGGCGGGCAGGGTGTCGAAATAGTCCTGCCGCCCGTTGTCCTTGTCGGCGATGACGGTGAGGTCATACAGATTCACCTTGCCGATGGCGGCGTAGTACTCGCTCTCCGCCGGGTCCTCAAACCCGATCTGGATGCCCTTTCGGTTGCGCTCCAGGATCTCCTCATAGGGAATGGGCCGGCAGTAATAGAAGCCCTGCAGCTTGTTGCAGCCGATCTCACGCAGGAAGGCAGCCTCCTCGGCAGTCTCCACGCCCTCGCATATTGTGTCGATGCCGAGGTCGATAGCCATGCGGATCAAGTCGGTGAGGATGATCTTGCTCTCTTCTCCCTCGCTGAAGCGCTTCATAAAGCGCATGTCGAACTTGAGCAGGTCAAAATGGATGTCCTGCAGCACGTCCAGGGAGGAATAACCGCTGCCGAAGTCGTCCATCCACACCCGGAAGCCCAGGGACTGGAAGCGCAGGATCTGTTCCTTCATAAAGTCGAAGTCGCTGCCGATGATGCTCTCGGTGATCTCGATGGTGAGTCGGTCGCGGGCGATACCCGCCTCGTCGACCCGGCGTCGGATCTCCTCGACAATATCACAGGCGTCGAAGTCCGCGCGGGAGAGGTTCACGGAATGCGGTACGACCTGTAGCCCTGCCAGCTTCTGGGCCTGCATCTTCTCCAGGATCTGGTCCAGCACATAGAGGTCCAGCTTGTAGATGAGCCGCGCCCGCTCGAGGATGGGGATAAAGATCGTCGGTGAGAGGGTGCCGTGCACCGGGTCCACCCAGCGCGAAAGCGCCTCCTCATCGCACACGCGGCCGTTGACCGCGCGGATGATCGGCTGGTAGCAGACCTTGATCCAGCGCTCGGAAAGCGCCTGATCCAGGTGGTTGATGATATAGCGCACCCCATCGAGCTGGGTGAGCATTTCCGCGTCGAACACGTACCACCCGGATTCAAAGGTGCCGCGGTGCTTGTTGCAGGCGTATTTGGCCCGGTCGCAGGCGATGCTGACGCTCACGGGCTCCATGCTGTCACGGTACACGCCAACCCTGATGGGCAGGCTGTTCTCGCCGTTCGCCTTCTCGCAGTCGCGAAAGACAGCCTGCAGTTTCTCGTCCAGGTTCTCATCGGCGCAGACGGCGGCGAAGTGGTCCTCGCTGAAGCGGCACAGGCAAGGGAAGTGCTTTGCCAGGATCTGCCCGACCTCACACAGGAATTTGTCGCCCTCATCAAAACCGTACTGGCGGTTATAGTACTTCATACCGATCAGGTCGATATACAGGAAAACCGCATCCTTGCCCTCGCTTTTCAGGCGTTTGCGTTCATCCGGGGCCAGCTTGAAGAAGCAGCGCATGTTCGGCAGGCCTGTGAGCATATCCGTATTGACCCGCCGGTTGAGGTCGGAAATTGTGTTCTTAAGCTGGTCGCGCATGCGCACGAAGGCTTTGGTCAGCATGCCGATCTCGTCCCCTGAGCGGTAGGGCAGGGCCACGTCGTAGTCCCCGTCAGCCAGGCGCTGGGACGCTGCCGTCAACTGCAGCAGCGGATAAGTGAGATAGTGCATGACCAGCATGATGAACACTGCCGAGACAGCAATAATGGCAATGGAGATGACCAGGACAGCGCGTACCTCAGCCAGCCAGGAGGCGTTGATCTCTCTGACAGGCGCGGTGACGATGAGCTTGAGCCCGTTTCGCAGCGTGGTAAAGGCCATCTGCCGGGGCTCGCCGTCGATGGTATAGCGGATGAGGGCGTCGCCGCTGTCGTCGGCGTACAGAAGCTCCTGCGGCACCGACAGCTTGGAAAGCTCCGGGATCCGGTGCCTGGTCTCGTCGGGGTGGTAGAGGATTTTCCCCTCATTGTCACAGAGGCTTGCAAAGCCCGTGTCATAGACCTTGACGGCGCTGACGTGGGAGGTGATGGTCTCCAGGGCGATGTCCATGCCCAGCACGCCGATGAGCTCGCCGGTGGAATAGATCGGGATGAGGTAGGAGCAGGTGGGCAT
>ODAI013072918.1_pt1 | contig 21766 bp, 18 predicted proteins | sample 1539321 | NCBI WGS metagenome assembly ODAI01 (sample SAMN02144231, study PRJEB22623) | gut metagenome | biome: sheep rumen | host: Ovis aries | place: New Zealand | reverse complement strand
CGCAGAGCGGGGGTGGACGCCTGCCTGGTGGGAGAGACCCTGATGCGGGCCCCGGACAGGAAGGCAAAACTTCAGGAGCTGCGGGGCGCTGAGTGATTGCGGAAGGCAGGACGGCGTTATGACCAGTGAGCCGGGGGCAGAAGGAAAGAAGCGGAAAAATCCGGAAAAAGCGGCAGGATCCGGGAAGGAGTGAGAAAATGGCAGGAAGAGTCAGAATCAAGATCTGCGGACTGATGCGTCCGGAGGATATCCTCTATGTGAACCGCGTACAGCCTGATTTTGCCGGCTTTATCCTGGCGGAGGGGAGAAAACGGACGCTGAACCGGGAGCAGGCAAAGGAACTTGCGTCGGGTCTTGCGCCGGGAATTCTGAAAACAGGGGTGTTTGTGAACCAGGATCCGGGCTGGATCGCGGATACGGTCCGGCTGACAGGACTTGATGCCGTGCAGCTGCACGGAGATGAAACGGAGAAGGAGATCTTCAAGCTCCGGGAGCTTCTGGACCTGGGAGCCGGAAGAAACTGCAGGATTGTAAGGGCATTCAGGGTTGAAGGTCCGGATGACATCAGAAGGGCGGAGGAGAGCTGCGCGGATCTGGTCCTTCTGGACCACGGAGCGGGAGGCAGCGGGAAAGCTTTCGACTGGTCCCTGGCCGGGCAGCTGAAGCGGTTCTTCTTCCTGGCGGGCGGCCTGAACGCGGAGAACGCTGCGGAGGCCATTCGCCGGGTGAAGCCCTGGGCCGTGGATGTCTCCTCCGGAGTGGAGACAAGAGGAAAGAAGGACCCGGAAAAGATAAAGAAATTTGTGGAAGCGGTCAGAAATTGCGCGGGAGTGCTGTAAAGGAAGCATGTACAGGACAGCAGGATATCACAGATGGAGGACAGTATGTCACAGTTAATTGGAAGATTCGGAGAGTACGGGGGCCAGTATATCCCGGAAACACTCATGAACGCGGTGCAGGAGCTGGACCGGGCTTATCTTCACTGGAAGGATGATCCCGGTTTCAATGAGGAGCTTTCGGCCCTTTTCAATGAATACGCGGGACGCCCCAGCCGCCTGTATTACGCGAAAAAAATGACGGAGGACCTCAAAGGCGCGAAGATCTATCTCAAGAGAGAGGACCTGAATTTTACGGGCGCCCATAAGATCAACAATGTGCTCGGCCAGGCGCTGCTTGCCAAAAAGATGGGAAAGCCCCGCCTGATCGCTGAGACGGGAGCCGGCCAGCACGGGGTCGCGACGGCTACGGCGGCCGCCCTGTTCGGGATGGAATGCGTCGTTTTCATGGGAAAAGTGGACGTGGAGCGCCAGGCCCTGAATGTTTATAAGATGAAGCTTCTGGGGGCGGAGGTGGTTCCGGTAACCAGCGGGACGGCCACCCTGAAGGACGCTGTCTCCGAGGCCATGCGGGAATGGACGAACCGGGTCAGCGATACTCATTACTGCCTCGGCTCTGTCATGGGTCCCCATCCGTTCCCGACCATCGTCCGTGATTTCCAGGCGGTGATCTCCAGGGAAACGAAGCAGCAGATGCTTGAGAGGGAAGGCAGGCTTCCGGACGCGGTGCTTGCCTGCGTCGGCGGCGGTTCCAACGCCATCGGATCCTTCTACCATTTTATCAGGGATGAGAACGTGCGGCTGATCGGCTGCGAGGCGGCCGGGCGGGGCATTGACACCTTTGAGACGGCGGCGACGGTAAATACCGGAAGGCTGGGAATCTTCCACGGCATGAAGTCGCTGTTCTGCCAGAATGAATACGGGCAGATCGCGCCGGTTTATTCGATCTCGGCCGGCCTGGATTACCCGGGGATCGGGCCGGAGCATGCATGGCTGCATTCCATCGGCAGGGCGGAGTACGTACCGGTCACGGACGAGGAGGCCGTGCAGGCCTTTGAATATATGAGCAGGACGGAGGGAATCATTCCGGCGATCGAATCGGCGCACGCGATTGCCCATGCGATCAAAATCGCTCCGGAGATGTCCTCTGACCGGATCATGGTGATAACGGTTTCCGGACGCGGCGATAAGGACTGCGCGGCGGTGGCCCGATACAGAGGGGAGGAGATTGAAGGATGAGCAGAATCAGAGAGGCATTTGCGAACGGAAAGGCATTTATCCCCTTTGTCACGGCCGGATACCCGGATCTTGAGACGACCGGAAAGATCTTGCTGGCGGCCCAGGAGGCGGGAGCGGATCTGATCGAGCTGGGAATTCCCTTCTCCGATCCCACGGCGGAGGGACCTGTGATCCAGACCGCCAATGTAAAAGCGCTGGAAGGCGGCGTGACGACGGACCGGATCTTTGAATTTGTGGAACAGATCCGCGGTAAGATCCGGGTGCCGCTGGTATTCATGACATATGCGAATGTGATCTTTTCCTATGGAAAGGACGGGAGCGACGGCTTCTGCAGACGATGCAGCGAGGCCGGCATCGACGGGCTGATTGTCGCGGACGTTCCTTTTGAGGAGAAGGAGGAATTCGATCTTCCCTGCAAACGCTGGGGGCTTGACTTTATCAGTATGATCGCGCCGACCAGCGAAGACCGCATTCAGAAGATTGCCGCACAGGCGGACGGATTCATTTATGTTGTGTCCTCCATGGGCGTGACGGGGGTACGGAGCGAGATCACGACGGATATCGCCGCGATCACGGCCCGGATCCGGGAGGTGACGGACGTGCCCTGCGCGGTCGGCTTCGGCATCTCGACGCCGGAGCAGGCGGCCCGGATGGCTGCCTGTTCGGACGGGGCGATCGTGGGATCGGCGATCATCCGCCTGATCAGCCGCTGCGGGAGGGATGCGGCTCCCGAAGTGGGCAGATATATAAAGAGCATGAAAGAAGCAGTTAAAGCGGCCGGGGCCTGACCCGGCCGCTTTGGCCGTTTTCTGTGCCGGCTGTTTTGACCGTTTTCTGCGTCCTGCCGTCTTAACCGTTTTCTGCGCCGGCCACGCTGCCCGTTTTCTGCACGACCGTTATTGCTGCTTTTTGCGCCGGCTGCTTTGGCCGTTACAGTTTGACCTTGTGCCGGCGCTTTCTTTCGAGTATACTGTTAGGCAGTTTTGTATATTGAACTCCGCCGCGGGTCCGTGCAGGTCCGAAGCGGAATGCGGAGAAAGCACTCCGCCTGCTTCGATCTGACCTGGGGGCGGACAGGCGTTGAGCAGAACGGATCGCAGGTAAAGCGTAACGGATCGCAGGTAAAGCAGAACGGATCGCAGGTAAAGCGTAACGGATCGCAGGTAAAGCAGAACGGATCGCAGGTAAAGCAGAACGGATCGAAAGTAAAGCGTAACGGATCACAGCTGAAGCATAATGGATCAAAGACAGGGAGGAAGCGGATGAGACGGAATGTATCGGTTGAGGAGATTTCCGACGGCCGCTTTTACAGGGCGGCAGATCTGGTGAAAATTGGTACCGGGGGCTGCAGGAACTGTCATGACTGCTGCAGTCTGGGGCCGGTCATTCTCCTGGATCCTTATGACGTGTATGAGCTGGAGCGGGGGCTCGGGAAGCCGTTTTCGCAGCAGCTGGAACGGACGGCGGAGCTGATTCTTTCCGACGGACTGATCCTGCCTTCGCTGAAGATGCAGACGGACGCCGCCGGCAGGGAGAAGATGGAATGTCCCTGGCTGGACGGGGAGGGAAGATGTGCGATCCATTCCTTCCGCCCGGGCATCTGCCGCCTGTATCCTCTGGGCAGGAACTGGGAGAACGGTGATTTTTCCTATATTCTGCAGGTCGGGGAATGTACGCACTGCGACGGATCCAAGGTGAAAATCAAAAAATGGCTTGGAATTCCCGACCTTGGCAGTTATGAGGAATTCTGCAGGCTTTGGCACAGTTTCCTTGAGAAGGCGCGGCAGACAGCGGATTCCCTGGAAGCGGAAACAATATCCGGGGGGAGGGCCGCTGCAGATGGGAAGCTTTCGGGCGCCCGGGGAAATTCCGGTCAGGAAGACGCGGCAGGAGCCGGAGCTGATCCGGGCAAAGCCGCGGATCATCCGGCAGGAAACCCGGTGCGCAGGCAGATCTGCATGGATCTGCTGAAGCGCTTTTATCTGACGCCCTGGGATACAGAGACTTCCTTCTATGAGCAGTTCAGGGAGAGGCTGTCGGAAGGGCTGCGTGCGCTTGGGTATTCCGGTTCCGCAGGTGCTCTTTGGGAGAGAAAATGAGGGAACTTTACGAAAAATACAGGGAGATCATTGTCTATCTGATCACGGGGGTTCTGACGACGATACTGAACTGGGCCTGCTATGGACTGGGCGTGTCCATATTACACTGGCCGGTATTTGTCTCAAACCTGATCGCCTGGATCGCGGCAGTGATCTTTGCTTATGTGACAAATAAAATCTATGTTTTCCGGAGCAGAAACTGGAGCCCCGGCTTTGTCGTCCGCGAAGCTGCCATGTTCACCAGCGGACGGATCGTGACGGGAATTCTTGAGATCGTCGCGGTCCCTCTTCTGGTCAGCCTTGGCCTCAGGCAGCCGGTGTTCGGCGTGGAGGGCATGTTTGCCAAAGTGCTGGTCTCGGTTGTCGTGACGATTCTGAATTATGTGTTTTCAAAGATGATTGTGTTCCGGTATAAATGAACCGGCATTTGTGCCGCGGCCACGGAATTCGGACGGCCCGGACAAATTTGATATGGAAAGAGGCCTGCTTCCGGTGAAACCCCGGAGGCGTATATGCAGTGAGAAGGAGCGGCGGATATGTCTCTGCTGTCAGTTGTGATTCCTTCCTATAATGAGGAAGAGATGCTGCCCCGCGCGGCACAGGTGCTGTCGGAGCTTTTGAAAAAGGAAAATATCCCCTACGAACTCATTTTTGTGGATGACGGGTCAAAGGACGCCAGCTGGCAGAAGATCCTGGATGCGAACAGGGAAGACGCGAATGTACACGGGATTCATTTTTCCAGAAATTTCGGGAAAGAAGCCGCGATATTCGCCGGTCTGGCAGCGGCAAAGGGGGACTGTGCGGCGGTGATGGACTGTGATCTTCAGCACCCTCCGGCGACCCTGACGAAGATGTACCGCCTGTGGGAGCAGGGCTATGAGGTGATCGAGGGCGTGAAGAGAAGCCGGGGCCGGGAGAGCGGCAGCCACAGGGCGGCGACGGGTCTTTTTTACCGGATTATGTCGAAAGCGATCGGGATCGATATGTCCCGGGCGTCGGATTTCAAGCTGCTTGACCGCAGGGCGGTGGACAGCCTGCTGGATATGCCGGAGCACAGCGCCTTTTTCCGCGCGATGAGCTTCTGGATCGGTTTTAAACAGATTCAGGTGGAGTATGATGTGATGGAGCGGGAAGCGGGGGAGTCAAAATGGTCCACGAGGTCCCTGATCCGCTACGCTTTCAACAACATCGCCGGCTATTCCACCCTGCCTCTGCAGCTGGTGACAGGCGCGGGAGTCGTTGTCTTTCTGCTGGCGGTTATTCTGGGGATCCAGACCCTGGCGCGCTATTTCAGCGGACACGCCGTGGAAGGCTTTACAACGGTCATTCTGCTGATTCTGATGATCGGGAGCATTATCATGATCTCGCTGGGCATCACGGGTTATTATATCGCCCGCATCTATGAAGAGGTGAAAAGACGGCCCAGATATATTATCTCGCGCACTGTGTGAAAGCGGCCGTTTCCCGGGAAAATGGACGGCCTTTAGAAGCGGCCGGCTTTGTGCAGGATACCGGCCTTCCGGGACAGTCAAGGATGCCCGGCCTTTCGGTACGGAAGCAGGAGACGGCCCTGAACGCCCGGGAATGAATTCCCTGTGAATAATGCATATTTCATATTGTTTGCTAAAAACGAAACTGCTATAATACTTCGCGTGCTTAGTTGAACAGAACTATGTATGTTTTATGATTGACATCTGTGTTCAGGTTTGTTTGGAGTGATTTAAAATGAGCAGCAAAGAGACAAAAGAAGAAAAAACCAGTGCGGATAGCGCCCCGGTTTCTCCTAAGAAGGCAGAGACGAAAAAAGTGAAATCTGCCAAGGCGGAAAAACTCAGGTGGAAGGTTATCCGCTTTCTTCTGTATTTTGTGATGATTTTCTTCCTCATCGCGGGGAGAACCGCGCAGTGGGCGCTGGATGAATGGGGAGATCTCACGCTGGATGAGATCATGTTTACCCTGACCCAGCCGCTGAAGGGAACGGATTCGGGGATTATTATCAACTATCTCCTCTACGCCGTGCTTCCATCTGTGCTGATTGTTCTGGCAGTTGCCCTGATCCGGTACTATTTCCTGAAGGGAAGACCGGGGAAGCCGGAGCGGACCGGCAAAGCGTTCGTGATTCTGAGAAGATGGTTTCTTCCGGCCTGCGCGGTCGCGGGCGTCCTGTTCGGCGCTTTTCAGATCTACCGCTTCTGGACCCGGATGGGCATTTCCACCCATATCAACAGCCTGGGAGAAAAATCCACCTATATTGAGGATAATTATGTTGATCCGGCGGCGACAGCGCTGACCTTCCCGGAAAAGAAGAGGAATCTGATCTACATTTTCCTGGAATCAATGGAGGTCTCCTACGCGGATAAGGCGAGCGGCGGACTGTTCGATGAGAACTATATTCCGAAGCTGACCGCCCTTTCCATGGAGAATGAAAACTTCTCCGGCTCAGACAGCAGTATTCTGGACGGAGGGAATTCCCTTAAGTACACGACCTGGACCATGGGCGGCATGTGGGCCGCGACCAGCGGACTTCCGCTGAAGATTCCGATCGAGATCAACGGTGTCGGAACCAACTTCATGAATACCCAGGATTCTTTCTTTACCAATCTGACCTGCCTGGGAGATATCCTGCAGAAGCAGGGATATCAGATGGATATGTGCTTCGGCTCTGACGCGACCTTCGGAGGAAGAAGGCTCTGCTTTACCGAGCACGGGAATTTCAATTTCCATGACTGGGTCTACTATACCGGCGAAGGGGGGAAGCTCCCGTCGGATTATAAGGTATGGTGGGGCTTTGAGGATGAAAAGCTCTTTGACTACGCGAAGGAGCGTCTGACGGATCTTGCCTCGGGCGGGGAGCCGTTTGACTTCACCCTTCTTACGGTCGATACGCATTATCCGGAGGGCTATGTCTGCCGCCTGTGCGGTAAGGAGCATGGCAGCCAGTACGCCAATGTCATCAGCTGCTCCGACACGCAGGTCATGGAATTCCTTGACTGGTGCATGCAGCAGGACTGGTATGAGAATACGACGATCGTCCTTTCCGGCGACCATCCGACCATGAATAAGGAATTCTGCGCGGATGCCGCCTTCGATTACCGCAGGAAGGTCTATACCTGCTACCTGAATTCTGCGGTGGAGCCGGTCCGCGACGATTACCGGGAGTACGCGACGATCGACAATTTCCCGACCACCCTTGCGGCCATGGGAGTTGAGATCGAGGGCGACCGGCTCGGCCTGGGCACAAATCTGTTCTCAGATAAGGATACGCTAGTTGAGCGAGACGGACTTGATTTTGTCAATACAGAGCTGCAGAAGGCTTCCGACTGGATGGATGAGCAGTCCAATCTGAAGGAAGTGACGGCGGACATCAAGTACGGCAACTATGATCCGGAGACACAGACTATCACGGTCACGCTGTCGAATGTGACCAGCGAGCAGGTGGACGGCTTCCGTACTTCCCTGCATATGTACGGCTATACCGTGAACGGAAAGGATTATGTTTCCTGGACAAATTCGGAGGAGGTCAGGCCGGGCGTCCATGTAGTGACGATCCATATCCCGACTGAGAAGGCCTTCGACGGGCGGATCAAGGTTCAGCCGCACTGCCTGATCGACGGAGTCCGCGGCATCCATCTGTCCACGCATTACTGGTATCTGAAATACGACGCAGGCGGAGGCAATGCGGAGTCCTATCAGTGCAACAAGTACGGGGAGAAGCTGCCGGAGCCGACCTTTACGGATAAGGTTAAAGACTGGTTCGGAGGCATCTTCCACTGATTCCGGGAATCCTTCGCTGATTCCGGGAAATGTTCCTGAAGGACGGAAGGAAAACGGACACAGGAAAAGAAATCAGATGACTGCGGCGCCGGGCGCGGCGCAGCCCGCAATCATAGACTGGCAGCCAGTCATACAATAAACAGACATAAAAAGGACCCGGGACAGTGTGATGCTGCCCCGGGTCTTTTCTATATCGACGCCGCATTCTGCAGTGATGCCGCATTCTGCAGTGATGCCGTATTCTGCAGATGATCCCGCTTACGGAAAACAGGCGGACAGGGAGATGATATCTGCCCTGTCCGCTTATTAACCGGCCTGTCTGTCAGTATAAATATGAAAATCCGCTTTACAGCTTCAGTCCCTTGAGCAGGGAACCCAGGCTGGTTCCGATCTCTTTGCTTTCGGGCAGCTTGAAGGTCACTTCCTCAACTTCTTCAGCGGGAGCGTCTTCTTCAAGGGCTTTCATGCTCAGGCTGAGCTTTCCGTCCTTGACCGCGATGACCTTGACCTTGACCTTGTCGCCTTCTTTCAGAACTTCGGAAGGAGTCTTGATCCTGCGGTTGACGATCTGGGAGACGTGGAGGAGTCCGCTGAGCCCCTTGCCGAGGTTGATGAATGCGCCGTAATCTTTGATGGTCTCCACGGTTCCTTCTGTTACAAGGCCGACTTCAACATTCGAAATCCGGGTCCTGCGCTCCTCGGCTTCTTTTTCACGCAGGATTTCCTTCGCGGAGAGAACAAGACGGCTGCCTTCTTCCTGGGCGGTGATGACACGCGCTTCGATGCTCTTGCCGAGCCAGTCGTTCAGATCATTTTCCTCGACGTAGCCAAGGCTGAGCTTGGACGCGGGAATGAATGCGCGGATGCCTTCCAGATTGGCGATGGCGCCGCCCTTTGTGATGCCGCTGATCCGGACGGTTACATTGTCCTGGCTGTCCTTCAGGCTCCTGAGGCGTTCCCAGGCTGCAAGGGTCGCCGCTTCCTTCATGGACAGAAGGATATGGCCGTGTCCGTCATCGGTACGGATAACGGTAGCTTCGATCGGCTGTCCGACTTTGATGCGCTCCTGAATGTTGTAATCCGGATCGTCACTGATATCCTCTCTGCGGATGATGCCGTCCGTGTAGTAATTGATGTCGACGGTGATCTTGTCTTCATCAACTCCTATGACTGTTCCGCTGATCTTGTCTCCTTCGTTGATCCGGCGGAAGGAAGCATTCAGCTCCGCCTCATAGTCAGCCATGCTCTCAGCCTTTTCTTCTGCGCCGGCAACAGCCGGAACCGGGATGCTGGCTGCGTCCGCGGCGGCATCGACAGCTTCAGCGGCGGCTTCCGCAGCTGCACCGGCAGCCTCAGCAGCTGTCTCCACGGCAGCTTCCGCAGCTGCGCCGGCAGCTGTTTCTGCGGCTGTGTTTATTGCTTCTTCTGCCGTTTCAGCGGCAGTTGCTGCAGCTTCAGTTACAGGTGTTTTCATTTCGTCTTCCATATTGATATGGCCTCCTCCCTTATACTGCTACTGAGTATAGCACAAATGGTTCACAAGGTGCAGAAGAAAGTATGATGACAGGGAAGTTTTATACGATTTCCACAAAGCCGCAGGTTAAATACGGGAGTGCTGAGACGGCGCCTGTATATTGCTGCCGGGAATCCTCTGTTCTGATGAGATCCGGGGTTACTATTCACGGCCCCCACACATCAGGCCACACGCATATTCCACTTGGCAGCTTTGCTGCATAGTGGAATAGCGTACAGAGTAGACCATCCGTGCTGCGCACGTATGCCGCATCTTTGATGCTGCTGTCGGCTGTGAATAATAACCTTTTATGAAAGGATTATAGCACAGAATTGCCCGAAAACGGACTTCACAGAGTCTTTCCTTCCGGACGATCGCATGGTAATATGCAGGCATAGCTGCCTGTCAGGTGCACGCCGGATACGGGCAGCAGCCAGCATCATTCTGAGGCGGTAAGGTTTTCCTTAAGTGAAAGGAAGGATACTTCATGAAAAAAACTGCAGAATTTCTGGTTGACCGGCGCAGGGCGATTTTCTTTTTCATGATGCTGCTTGCGATTCTCAGTGCGGCCCTGATCCCCAAGGTCAGGGTTAATACAGATATGACCAGATATCTGCCGGACAGTTCTTCGATGAAGCAGGGAATTGATATCATGGCGCAGGAGTTCTCCGACCTGTCGGTGCCGAATACAGTCCGCGTCATGTTTCATGATCTTCCGGAAGAGGAGAAAGACGCTGTTCTGGCAGAGCTGAAGGAGACGCCCCATGTGAATGGCGTATCGTTCATTCCCGATGATCCGCGCTATGAGAAGGATGGGTATGTCCTGTATATTCTGGACTTTACGGCCGGTTTTTTTTCTGCTCAGATGCAGGAAGCGGAGAATTATATCCGGTCTCATTTTTCAGGGCGGTATGGTATGGTCTACTGCCTTGACAAGACGCAGCAGCAGGGCGTCCCTGTCTGGATCATTGTGCTTGCTGTTTCTCTGCTGCTGGTGTTCCTGCTGCTTTTCTCGGGTTCCTGGGCGGAGCCGTTTTTATTTCTTTTCGCGATGGGGATCGCGGTCGTGATCAATATGGGAAGCAATGTTCTGCTTCCGTACATATCGGAGATTACCTGGTCGATCGGGGCCATCCTTCAGCTGGCGCTGTCCATCGATTATTCCGTTATCCTCATGAGCAGGTACCGGCAGGAGCTGGCTCTGACTGCGGACAGAGGGAAGCCTGCATCCGGCCCGGAACTTCCGGAAGACCTTTCCGCAAAAGACCGTGAGCGGGCGATGAAGGCAGCCCTTCAGGCCGCATTTTCTTCTATCTCGGGCAGCGCTTTTACGACAGTCGTCGGCTTCCTTGTGCTGGTTTTCATGAGCTTTAAAATCGGGCGTGATATGGGACTTGTCATGGCGAAGGGCGTGCTGCTCAGCATGGTTTCCATCCTGACCGTCCTGCCTTTTCTGGTGTTAGCACTTGACGGGGTGATTCAGAGAACGCGCAAGAAGAGTCTGTCCCTGAAGATGGACGCGGCCGCCCGCTTTTCTTACCGGCACCGCCGGGGGATCACGCTGTTCTTTGCGGTGTTCTGTGTGCTTGTGTTCGTGGAGAAGGGAAATACGGGGATCGCTTTCACGATGCTTGCGCCGAACGAGATCGATCCGGTATTCCCGAAGGAAAACCAGATTATCCTGCTCTATGAAAATGCGGATGAGGAGGCTGCAGCCGACATCATCCCCGAACTGGAGAAGGAATCCGGTGTGAACAGCGTGATGGCCTGGCCGAACACGCTCGGGAAGGCCTTTACCGCGGATGAACTGGCGGATTTTGTCTCAGCGATGGGCGGCGGGATGGGCTATGAGATCTCTCCGGAACTGATCCGCACCGTATATTTTCTGTATTTCGGGGGAAATGAACAGGGGCGTCTTACGGTATCGGAGCTGGTTTCCTGGCTGTCTGAGAATGTATCGAAGAATGTTCTCCTGAAGAGTATGATGCCTGAGGATCTGCAGGAGACTCTCGCACAGGCACCCGCCATGCTGGAAGAGGCAGGGCATCAGCTGAAGGGACCGGAGCATTCCATTATGGCGATATCCATATCTCTTCCCGCGGAATCTGATGAAACCAGTGCTTTCATGGAGCGGCTCAGGGATCTTTGCGGGAAGAAGCTGTCAGGGGCCTGGTATCTGATCGGCAATACGCCGATGGCGATGGAGATGGTGGACACATTTTCCGGAGAGCTGAATTTCCTGACACTGCTGACCGCTGCCGCGATCTTCCTGGTCGTTCTTGTCATATTCCGTTCGCCGGCTGTTCCCGCGATTCTGGTGCTCCTGATCCAGTCCGGCGTCTATGCGACCATGGTTATGATCAACCTTCAGGGTATGACCATCTACTATATCGCCCTTTTAGTTGTGCAGAGCATCCTGATGGGCGCCACCATCGACTATGCGATCCTTTTCACCAACTATTACCGGGAGATGAGAATGACGAAGATGGCGGAGGAGGCCCTGACGGAAGCATACAACCGGTCCATTCACACGATTCTGACCTCCGGCAGCATCGTTGTCTCAGTCACGGCGATCGTGGGATATGCTTTTGAAGACCCTTCCGTGAGGCAGATTGTCCACACGATCTCCAAAGGCGCGGCGTGCGCTGTCCTTCTGATCCTGTTCGTTCTGCCCGGGCTGCTCGCCGCACTGGACCGGATTACCGCGGGACAGGGGGCTCTGACGCAGACCGGAGTGAAAGGCGGCAGACACAGCGATACTGATTAGAGCATCATCCGTCCGGAGCAGGCATTACGGCAGACAGAAAAAACGGTTGACCGGACAGGGTATCATTATCTATGATAGCAGGGATCAGGAAAACGCTGATTTATTCTGACTGATAACTCCTGATGCCGTGAAAACAGCGTTTCCCTATAGAATCTTTGAGCGCGTAATGCGCTCAAAGCCGCGTGCTGCGCGGCTTGCAAAGCAAGCCTTCAGCTGCGCAGCACTGCGATGGCAGATCCGGGTTCTTACACAGCAAAACAGCAGGGAGAAACAGCATGTATAAGGAAGCGTTGACCCATTTCAGTCCGTCCCTTGGCAGGGACATGAATATGATGATATATGGAAACAGCGGTGTTCCGTTCCTGGTCTTTCCGACACAGGACGGCATGTGCCGGCAGTGGGAAGAGTTCGGCCTGACAGACCATCTTGGCGATTATATCGGGGAAGGCCGCATTCAGCTGTTCGTTGTGGACACCGTGGATAAAGAGAGCTGGTCTGATAAATCGGGCGACCCGTCCTGGCGCGCGGAGCGGCAGGAGCAGTATTTCCACTACATCACGGACCAGGTTGTTCCGCTGATCCGTGACCGCAGCGGACAGCTCCCGATGGCGGCCGGCCTGAGCATGGGCGCCGACCACACGGCGATCTGCTTCCTGCGCCGTCCGGACCTTTTTGCGGGCATGCTGGCTCTGTCGGGCGTATACGATGCGGATTATTTCTTTGACGGTTTTATGAATCCCACGCTCTACGAAAATTCACCGGAGCGTTTTCTGCCCAATATGCCTGCGGATCATCCCTACATCGGGCTGTACAACCGGAAGAAGATCATCTTCTGCGTGGGACAGGGGGCCTGGGAAGAGGACGGCGTCCGCACTCTGCGCTTCCTGCAGAGCGTGTTTGAGCAGAAGGGAATTCATGCCTGGTGTGATTTCTGGGGCTATGACGTGAATCACGACTGGCCCTGGTGGTTCCGGCAGCTGCGTTATTTTCTGCCATTTCTTCTCAATGAGCAGTGAGACTCCTGTCAGGCGTGTTCCGGCAGAAGCATCGAAGATGCGGCATACGTGCGCAGCACGGATGGTTTCCTCTGTACGCCATTCCTCTAAGGCAGCAAAGCTGCCAGGTGGAATATGCGGGCGGCCTGATGTGTGGAGGGCCGTGAACAGGTACTGTAAATATACATAAACAAGGTGCGAACGTACCTGTCTTTTTAAGAAAAGAAGGGTTTTGCAATGAATTTCGTGTTTATATCTCCAAACTTTCCGCATACTTACTGGCAGTTCTGCGACCGGCTGCACCGGAACGGCATCAACGTGCTGGGCATCGGTGATTCGCCCTATGACAGCCTGGAGGCGACTCTGAAGGCCGCACTGACGGAGTACTATAAGGTGGATTCGCTGGAAGATTACGACCAGGTTTACCGTGCCGCGGCGTATTTCGCGTTCAGGTACGGCAGGATCGACTGGATCGAATCCATGAATGAATACTGGCTGGAGCAGGACGCCCGGCTGCGGACCGACTTCAATGTCACGACCGGCATACAGTCCGACCGGATCGGCTTCATCAAGGAGAAGTCACTGATGAAGGGCATCTACCTTAAGGCGAAGATTCCCACCGCGCGGCAGCACATTGTTTCGACTGCCGAAGCCGGCCGGGCGTTTATTGAGGAGGTCGGATATCCTGTGATCGTCAAGCCGGATATCGGCGTCGGCGCGACCAATACCTGGAAGCTGGAGAACGAGGCGGATTTTGAGGCGTTTTATGAGCATCTGCCGGAGCATCCCTATGTGATGGAGGAGTTCATAGAGGGCGTAATCTGTTCCTATGACGCCATCACGGATACCGGCTGCGAACCGCTCTTTGAGAGTATGACAGTCTGGCCGCCGGTAATGGACATTGTAAACCGGGATCTTGACCTGATGTATTATACCTGCCCTGAGGTGCCTGAAAAGCTGCGTCTGCTGGGCAGGAAGACCGTGAAAGCATTCGGCGTGGACAGACGTTTCGTGCATCTGGAATTCTTCCGTCTGACCAGAGCCCGCAAGGGGCTCGGCGAGGTGGGAGACTTCTGCGCGCTGGAGGTTAACATGCGCCCGGCAGGAGGTTATACGCCGGACATGATGAATTTTGCCCATTCAACGGATGTGTACCAGATCTACGCCGATATGGTGGCGTCGGATGCCCGCATTAAGCCGGAAGGGCCGGAGCATTACTACTGTGTTTACGCCAGCCGCAAGGATGGCCACAGCTATCAGCATACGCATGAGGAGATCATGGCGCGCTATGGCGAAAACATGGTTATGCAGGAGGAAATGCCGGAGATGAACTGGCCGCAGATGGGCCGCTATATGTATACAGCGAGATTAAAAACCTTTGAGGAGACAGAGGCATTCATCAACTGGGTACAGGGATAGAGGAGGGACTGAACATTGACAGAACAGGAAAAGCAGAGTCTGACCAGGCAGCTGATGGAGGAATGGTCCGCGCGGGACAAGGCTTTAAAGGCGGACCGGTTTCAGGAGCTGAACAGGATCGCACGGAAGGGACAGATCGTATTCGCCGGTTCCAGCCTTATGGAGCATTTTCCGATCTATGAGATGCTTCTTGACCGCCGGCTTCCCTATACCATCTATAATCGCGGAATCGGCGGCTATACAACAAATGAACTTCTTGACACGATGGGGCCCTGCATTCTGGACCTGGAGCCGGCAGCCGTTTTTCTGAATATCGGAACCAATGACATGAACGGGGCAGATTATCTGCTTCCGGAATTTCTGGACCGATATGAGCGGATCGTCAGGAGTATTCTGCAGAAGCTTCCTGAAGTAAAACTGTATCTGCTGGCCTTTTACCCTGTCAATCAGGCAGCAGCGCCGCAGGAAGCGGCGGAAGCATTCCGCTGCCGCACCAATGAGAGGCTGCAGGAAGCGAATCATGAGATCCGGAAACTGGCTGAACGGTATCATGCAGAGTATCTGGACCTGAATGCCGGTCTGACGGATGAGGCAGGAAACCTGAGAAAGGAACTCACGATCGACGGCGTCCATATGCACGTGGAAGGCTACCGGATTGTACTGGACAACCTGCTTCCTGCGCTGGAAGAGCTTGCGGGGAAGATGAAAACAGATTAAAGAGAGGACATGGTTACCGGTATTCAGGGCGCGGACTGCCATCGCCGGTTTTGGAAATAGGAACAGGAGAGGGCCTGCCGCGGATGCGGCAGGCCCTCTCCTGTGTGCGGTTATCGCGGAATCGGACTTCCGATCGTGTGTGCAGACGCGATGAATCAGAATCTGATCTCAGATCAGCCCTGAAGCGTGACTCTGATATTACATATATCTTACAATCTCTTCCAGGGCGTATTTCGGCACATAATAATCGCCGTTCTCATCACGCCAGTAATTCTTCCGGCCGTCCTCAAGCGGCACTACCGTGCTCCTGTGAGCGGGATAGCCGAAGGCGATGCCGGTATGGACCTGCAGATTTTCCGGAAGATCCAGAAGCTGCGCGGTTTTTTCCCGGTGCAGCGTGCCGATGATGCAGCTGCCCACGCCTTTCGCCCAGGCGGCTGTAGTCATCCCTGCCACAGCGATTCCCACATCGATGTCACTGTGTCCCGGCACGGAAGTATCCTGCAGGATCACGATGTATAAGGTGGGACGCTGCTCCGGGGCCGGGGTTCCGGCCCCGTTCGGGATGGCGGCGGCCCATTTTGTCAGTTCACAGAGCTTTGCCACATCTTCCGGCTTTTCCGCCACCACGAAGCGCAGGCTCTGCCTGTTTGCACCGCAGTTTGCCAGGCGTCCGGCCTCCAGAATGTCCTGAAGGACTTCCTTTGGAACCGGCTTTTGTGTAAATGCCCGGAAAGTGCGCCTTGTGCCAAGTACTTCCATTATATCCATGTTTATCTCCATTCTGCCGCCTCTGTACCGGCGGCACAGACAGCTCCGGTTATTTTCCGCCGTGGATCAGTTCTCTGACCGCGGCGATGAGGTCACGGATACAGTAAACCAGGATCAGGAACCCGCCGATCAGAATACTGGCATAGGGCACCTGCCGCGGCGCGCGGAGAATAATGGTCGGCGCCTGGGCCTTGGAGAACAGGTCCCATGCATAATAGAAGAATACCGCGAAAAATACGACATTGAAGATCGTATGGAACATTAACTCCGCAGTTACTATTCACGGCCTCATTACTGCTTCCAGATGAATCTGACCTTCCCTGTCATTCCGTCCGCAATACCGGAATAATTGTCATAGGCTGCTCCCAGATCCGAAGTCTCCTTCAGGGCTTCTGACACATTGGAAAAATCAGGTATCGCAGCGTTCAGGATCCCGGCGCCAAGCGAAAGCTCCCAGCTGTTTCCTTTCAGAGCGGCTGCGCCTGAAGCAAGCTCATCCGCAGCATCTTTCGCGGAGCTGACCCCGTCTGTATAAGAGACGAGTCCGGTATAGAAGCTTTCCGCCGCTGTCAGCTTTTCCAGCACTGCTGTCAGAACCTGACGCTCGGGTTCTCCGGCTTCTTTCTGCAGTTCGCCCAGCAGATCGGCGTAGTTTTCCATGGTAAGCGTCTCCGTTTCGATCCCGGCCTCCTTCAGCCTGGAATCTGCCGCTTCCAGCGCTTCTTCAAGGATCTGTCCGGCCCCTTCCAGCAGCGCGTCCTGCCGGTCAGTCAGTTCTCCGAGTCCGCCGGCAAGCTTTTTTGACGCGTTTTTCAGAGATTTCGCTCCGTCATCAAAGGAAGACACGCCGCTCGTGATCTGGCTGACGCCGGTTTTCAGTCCGCCCAGTTTTCCGAAAAGACCATCGAACAGTGCAGACAGGTCTGCACCCTCTTCCGAGAACAGTTCATTTGTGATCAGTGTGTAGGCGGTGTTCCAGGTGAAGTCCTGTACCTGCCCGGTGATCTCCACATAATCCGGCACCTGGGCGTCTCCGAGGCCGGTCAGCTGTGCATAGGCAGGCATCTTAAGGTCTTCAGCGACCCCCGGGAATGCCATGCCGATCACAAGCGTATGCTCACCGTCGCTTAAGGCGCGTCCGTTCGTGACTTCAAGATCGCTCCAGATGTTTTCATCCGGCATAAAGGCCGTCAATGCCGCGAAAGGTACATGCAGCGTACTTTCTTCCTCCTCCAGGGTCACTTTTTTCTCGGCATGGTTTTCATACTGCCAGCGGATCGTCAGCTTCCCGCTTTTTCCTTCCAGCTCCTGCGGGCTGATTTCATCTCCATCCAGAAGAGCGGTCACGCTGATTGTGACAGGAAGCTCTTTGTCTGCCGTTCCCTGATAGAAGATGTCTTTCCCGCCGGCTTCCCAACAGATTCCTCCGTCTTCTGATTCCGTAAAGGTCTCGTCTCCCTTCAGGTTTTCAATATCCGAAAGAATGGTTTTATCCTCCAGCGTGTCGGTAAGTCCTGTATTCTTCAGCCAGTCGCTGACGATAATCCTGTCCACGCTTCCGGCAGGATCTGAAATCACATAGACGGTCTCTTCCTTCTGCGCTGTCATTATCTGTGAGGGTGTTTCCGTCTCAGCCGCCGCTGCCTGTCCGAACAGCATGAAGACAGCTGCCGCTGTGCCGATCAGTCCTGAATATATGGTTTTTCTGTCATGATTACGCATCTTTGCCTATGCCTCCTTCATCTTCAAAGTAGTTGCCCTGATTACCCTGTCAAATGCCATCAGCATGGCCGGCAGGAAAGCGATGACGCAGATTACGCTGATCACGGCGCCTCTGGCCATCAGCATGCACATGGATCGAATAATATCAATATTTGAATACACGGCGACACCGAAGGTGGCCGCGAACAGTCCCGCGCCGCTTACGATAATGGACGGGGCACTCGACGCGATGGCGGTCTTCAAGGCACTCTTTGTGTCCGCACCCGCTTTGCGCTCATTTTTATACCGGGTCGTCATCAGGATCGCGTAATCCACTGTAGCGCCAAGCTGGATGGTGCTGATACAGATGGGGGCGATGAACGGAAGTGACTGACCCAGGAAATGTGCCAGGCCCAGGTTGATGAAGATCGCCAGCTCGATCACCGCGATCAGGATGACGGGAAGCGAGAGACTCTGTTCCACCAGAAGGATGATCACGAAGATCGCCAGAATGGAGACTGCATTGACCACCTTGAAATCATGGCCGGTCGTTTCGATCATATCCTTCATGCAGGGCGCTTCCCCGATCAGCATCCCGTTGGGATCATACTTTTTCAGAATGTCGTTCAGCACTTCAATCTGATCGTTGACCTGTTCGCTGGCCACCTTATATTCGGAACTGATCATCATCAGTTCCCACTTTCCGCTCTTCAGCAGGCTGAGAATCTGCTCAGGGAGCATCTCCTCCGGAAGCAGTCCCCCGGTCAGGGATTCAAGCCCGAGAACGAATTTCACGCCATCGACCTCTTCCATTTCGCCGATCATGGCCCGTTTGTCCGAAGACGGGATATCGCTCCGCACCAGCAGCATATGTGTGGACGCCATGTTGAATTCATCCGTCAGTTTGTTCTTGGCCGCCACATATTCAATATAGTCGGGCAGACAATTTCCCATGTCATAATAGACTTCGCTGTTCGTCTTCTGATATCCCCAGACCGAAGGCCCGAGAAGTATCAGAAAGAGGATCAGAAATACCGGGCCCTTGCGCACCATCCGCTCCGAAAAAGCAGACATCTGCGGTATCAGCGCCTTGTGGCGGCTCTTCTGCAGCGGCCTGTCCAGAATAAGGATCATGGAGGGCAGAACCGTTACGGATCCGATCACGCCAAGCAGCACGCCCTTGGCCATGACGATTCCAAGATCACGCCCAAGCGTAAAGCTCATAAAGCAAAGGGCGATAAAGCCGGCTACGGTCGTGACGGAACTGCCGATCACGGAAATGAGCGTTTCGTGTATGGCCATGGCCATCGCCTCATTCTTATCTTCCGCGGCGCCGGCTGTGCGCATGTTCAGGCGCTTCTCGTTGTAACTGTTCCAGAGGAAGATCGAATAGTCCATAGTTACCGCCAGCTGCAGGACCGCGGAAAGCGCTTTCGTAATATAGGAGATCTCTCCCAGGAAGAAATTGCTCCCGAGGTTGAGAACAATCATCATTCCGATCGAAGCTATAAATACCAGCGGTACGAGCAGGCTGTCGAGAAGCAGGAACATCGCCGCCAGCGCACAGATGACAGCCAGCCCTACATAGATCGGTTCTTCTTTTTCACAAAGATCTTTCAGGTCAGTGACCAGTGCGGACATGCCTGAGACAAAGCACTGTTCTCCCGCGATCGAACGGATCTGCCTGATTGCGTCCATCGTTACGTCAGCAGAGGTGCTGCTGTCGAAAAAGATAGCCGCTGCTGTCGAGTGATCCGTGTTGAAGACTCTGTAGATCCGGTCCGGAAGTATTTCTCTGGGAACGGAAAGATCCGCCAGGGAAGAATACCACAGGACACTGTCCACATGAGGCACCTCCCGGATCTTATCCAGAAGCGCATTCACATCCTTATCCGGCATATCCTCGAAGATCAGGATCGAAAATGCTCCCTTCCCGAACTCTTTCATCAGCTCGTCCTGCCCGATTACGGTATCCATATCCGCCGGCAGGTAATCGAGCATATCATAATTGACCCTTGTCCTGATCATTCCAAGGACGGCGGGAATCATCAGCAGCAGTGTTATAATCAGAATCGGAATCCTTCTTTTTACCACTGTTTCAGAAAAACTCATCTTGCAGTACAGCCTCCTTCTTTTGACTTGTCAGCAGTCTGCACTATTGACTGCTAACTGCTATGTGCCTACTCTAAAGTAGCTGCGCAAAAAAGAAAACAGGCGTTTATGCCCTGACGCCTGAAAATCAGACAGACTGCCTGATATGCCTAAAAAATATGCTGCTGCTGCGTTGTACTTGCGCCGGCTGGAAATCTGCCTTTATAATCAGACCGGAACCTTCCTTCTGATCCGTGAGGAAAATCAAATGTCGAACCTGATGAAGAAAGCGATAAAAGCGTCGTTCCTGAAGCTGCTTGACGAGCGCCCCCTGACCCGTATTACCGTGGTTGATATTGCCGCCGACTGCGGCATCAACCGTAATTCCTTCTATTATCATTATCATGACATTCCTTCGCTTATGGAGGAGATCATCCGGGACGAAGCCGATAATTTCATCCGGGCATACCCGGACATTTCCTCGCTTGATGAATGCGTGGATGCCGTGTTCAGCTTTATACTGGAAAACAGGCGTTCCATCAGCCATATCTATCATTCCGTCAAACGGGAAGTATTTGAACAGTACCTCATGAGCGTGTGTTCCTATGTGGTCAGGACCTGGTACGACTCCGTGTGGCTGAAAACAGGCGCCGGCGCTGATCCTGCCGGGAGTGAGCTCATGCTGCGCTTCATCCGCTATGAGCTGTTCGGGGCCTGTATCGATTTTATGAACCAGAATATGCCGGCCGGGGCAGCCGGTGAAGCAAAAAAGCTGCTCGCCCTGTCCAGGAGGATTTTTGAGCCGGCAGCGGACGGGGTCCGGGGCCAGAACCTGTGAGGTGCATGTGAACCCGAACGTATTGGCAATTCATAATGTAACCATGGAGATTTTTTAGATATGAGAAGAACGGCATATATTCTGACGCTGACGGTACTTGTTTTAAGCCTGCTGTCATGCTGCGGACTGAAAGGCATCGCAGCGGCTGCATCCTCCTTTGCAACGGAGCAGGATGCTCCTGCTGCTGGCAAAGGAACTGGATGTGCACGTTGAATTCACAGGCATGGAGTTTTCCGCCATTCTTTCTTATGTAGAGTCCGGAAAGGCGCTCGTCGGCGCCGGCTCCATTATCGTCACCGACGAGCGGAAGCAGGCCGTGGATTTTGTGGAGTATTATCCGGCCGCATTTGTCCTGAAGTTTGTTTTTATATTGTATGCATTTGTAAAACCGGCCCGGTATGGTATGATATAAAATGATGACCGGGACGGCGAAGCTTTTTAAAGAATGACCGCTTACAGAAGCTGAGACTGCGTGTATGACCCGTGTATATCGGAAAGAAACAGACAAGTACTTAAACCTGATCGGCGGTCAGTAGTATGCCCGTGTATATCGGAAAGAAACAGGAAACAGACTCATCTGCAGGAAAGGAGCAGGACTTATGAAGATTCTGGGTATTGTGGCAGGCCGTCACGGCGGCAACAGTGAGATCCTTGTCAAGGAGGCGCTTCTCGCCGCACAGGCAAAGGGTGCGGAGTGCAAGATGATCAATCTCTTTGATTATCACATCGAACACTGCACCGGCTGTGAGAGCTGTACGATGCAGATGGGCGAAGTGGCGATGGATCCGACAAAGAAATACAGGGGCTGTGTCCTGAAGAATAAGGACGATATGGATAAGATCGTCAATGAGATGCAGACCTGCGCGGGCGTGATCATCGGCGTACCGACCTATGATTTGACTCCCAGCTCCCTCTATCTGAAATTCGCACAGAGATTCCTTGCCTACGAACTGTCCTTCCGTCTTGAGATCGGTGATGTGCAGGAAGATCCGCATACGGTTGCGGG
>ODAI011740872.1_pt1 | contig 21774 bp, 14 predicted proteins | sample 1539321 | NCBI WGS metagenome assembly ODAI01 (sample SAMN02144231, study PRJEB22623) | gut metagenome | biome: sheep rumen | host: Ovis aries | place: New Zealand | reverse complement strand
ATCTCGTGGTTAGCGAAATAGCTGTTCTTCTGTGGATTCTTCATGTATACATAATAAATCTGGGCAGGGAATATCTGTTCCTTGGCCTTGCCTGCTTCCTTACCAAAAGCGTTGTCACCAGGGATGGCTGCATCGATCTCATCTTGTGTGTAGGTCTCATCAAGAGTTCCACCAAAATAGTCAACACCATCGTGAATAGCTACCATATCGTTAATCGTCGGCTCACTCTGTCCACCCATCTCGGCAGCTACTGCATAGTTGCGCAGGAAAGTGTAGTAGAGCTCCTCTGACAGCAAGTTGTTGCGAACAAGATCCTTCCAACGGCTGTTCTCACCTGCAAACTCCCACTTACGCTCGTCGAGAATCTCTTTCAGGAAAGACTCTGCACTGGCACCCACTACTTGCGGTGCAGCAACTTTAGAACCGAGATAAGCACGGTTGCGTACCTGCTGAACAGCATCAATGGCGTCTGAACTTACTGAATTGTTCAGTTTCACGTCAGCCTCTGCAAACATCAACAGCACATCAGCATAGCGCAAGTAAGGATAGTTAATACCCGTATTGTTTGTAGTGATATTTGTGAAAGCATTGCTGTTATTGAACAGTTTCGACCACTTGTTGTTGTAGCAAGTGATGTTCACGTTGAGCTTGGGAATACCGTCGTAGGTGTAGTACCACCATCCGATGGTTGCCTCGCGACGCATGTCACCTGGCTTGTAAGTGAAGCGGAACATGTTGTTCACCTGCTGGTTACCACCACATTCACCCCACTGGAAGTTAGTTGCACCACCGCTTGACTCAAACTTTGGTCCCTGACGATAGCCGATGCAACCCGAAACCTCCTTGGTGAAAGGAATCTCGAAGATTGGATCGTCATCATTGATCACCTTAAAGTTACACTCGTTCAGGAAAACATCCTGGTATGAATTTCTCAGTGAGTGCGTTCCCGAGTCAATTACTTTCTTAGCATAGTCACGCGCCTGGGTTAAGAACCAAGTCTCGTCTTGTGCTGAAGGCTTACCCATAAAACCGTAGCTGGTAACGTCGTCGTTATTGTGACGCAGAGAGTAGCCTGCAGCCTGAAGGCCGATACGGGCAATCATAGCCCAGCATGCTTCTTGAGAAATACGCTCAACACCTTCGGACAACTGTGCGGTCGGCTTCATGTTAGGTGCGGCATCAATCAAGTCTTGCATGATTGTTTTAGCCACGATGTCGCGTGAGGTGATTTCAGGGCTGAATTTGTTTGTCACTCTTGTCGGCTCCATGGTAAATGGAACATCACCCCAATAGCACAACAGCTCGTTATAGAGCATAGCGCGAATCACTTTCGCCTCTCCGAGGTATTGCTGGAGAGTGGCGTAATCGTCATTGTTCTCTTTGTAGATGCTGCTATTGCTGAGATAGTAGATAAATGAGTTGGCTGCCTCAATAGCAGAATAGGTAGCATTCCACACACTGTTAGCAGTAGAACTGGCTGCGGTCTGATCGTAGCGCTTTGGCGTGTTGGTCTCGTCATTCTCACTGCTATTCGTGACAAAGTCGACATCACTGTTCAGGATGAGGTTGTAGGTGTATGCTTGTCCGAAAGCGTTGCCCGACATCATCTCAGCATAAACACCGTTCAGAGCCATACCTGCATCCTTAACAGAGGTGTAAATGTCTTCAGGGAGGAACTTGGAAGGCGCTTCTACATCCAAGTAGTCATTACAGGCGCTTAACGACAGCAGTCCAAGTCCACCGATGATAATATTCTTTAGTTTCATATAATTATACGTTTTCTTGTTTGTTGTTTTAGAAAGTCAGGTTTACACCAAATGAGAATGCACGGTTACGTGGGTAGCGGTTGTAGTCCATAGAAGGAGTCAGACCTGTCTGCACGTCAACCTCGGGGTCGTAACCTGAGTAGCCAGTGATAATAAAGAGGTTGCTGGCTGATGCATATACACGCAGCTTTGACAATCCAATCTTCGAAATCAGATTCTTCGGCAGTGTGTAACCGATAGTGACATCTGAGCAGCGCAGGAACGAACCGTCTTCAACAAAATACGAATTAATCGTGTTGGTCACTACGTCGGCAGGGTTCCACAGAGTCTTACCTGCGTTTTCTGCCAGATACTCATCAATAGTGTAAGGCTCAGTCCAGTAGTCTTCGTGACGGCCGGTGTTGGTGGTGTAAACCCAACGGTTGTCGCGAGAGAACTTGCTGTATACGTTTGTATAGATGGACTTGTTACCAGAACTTGACGAAAGTGCGTAAGCTGTTGCATTATAGATGTCGAAGTTGAGCATGTATACAAAGTTGGCGGCAAAGTCGAAATCTTTGTAAGAACCGCTCAGACCGAAACCACCTTGAATAGTCGGGTTGGTATTACCAATCACCTGACGGTCTTTCAATGTAATCTTACCGTCACCGTCCAGATCCTTGAACTTCATCTTACCAGGCATGTTGGGATCTCCAGAGTTAGAGGCTGCCAGCACGTCAGTAGTCATCTGAGGAACACCCTCATTCAAAGTCCATTTTGCCTTTGTGGCATAACCATCAGGATTGAAGTCGTCGATAGTGTAAAGGCCGTCGTATACGTAACCGTAGAGCAGACCCACCTCTTTGCCTACTTCGAGCAGGTAGTCGTCCTTACCTGAAGAGTAGAAGCGGTCGCTGTAGTTGTAGAGTTTAGAGTCGGTAGCGTTCAGCTCCTTAATGGTCATCTTGTTGTTACCCAGTGTGAAGTTTGCACTCAGCACATAGTCCTTACCACGGAGGATGTCGCCATTAACAGTCAACTCGAAACCGTTGTTCTGCACCTTACCAATGTTCTGCTGCTGCCTGTTGTAACCTGTAACAGCGGGGATGGTAGAGTCGTAGAGCAGGTCGCGAGTAGTGTTGAAATAGAGCTCGGGAGTAATCTTCAAACGGCCATTGAACATGCTGATGTCGAATGCGAAGTTGCGGGTGACAGTGGTCTCCCATTTAAGCTCCTCATTAGGATACTTGCCAGGCTTAGAGAAGTACATCTCACCATACTGGCGTTGCTCACCGAAACCAGGGCCGCCTTCAACCTCCATATTATAAAGGTAGCGCCACAGGTCGGCATCAATGCGGTTGTTACCGGCCAGACCGAAAGCTACGCGGAACTTAAACTGGTCAATCCACTTTACATCAGCGAGGAATTTCTCGCGCTTCATGTCCCATGCACCAGAGATAGAGGGGAAGTAACCCCACTTATGACCCTTAGCGAACTTCGAGCTACCGTCAGCACGCATAGTGGCTGAGAGCAGATACTTGTGATCCATGTTATATGAAACCTGTCCGAAGAACGAAGCTGTGCGGTCGGCAGTTGAGAGAACCGTGCTCGACAGATACGGAGTACCGAGACCCATGTTGTCGAATGCCTTCTGAGCAGTCACAGAACGGTCGAAGTAACGGTTGGTCTGTACAGACTGCTTGTACTGGCGGTTATAGATTTCCTGACCAAGAAGGAATGACAGATTGTGAACTTCCTTCAGCGTAAGGTCATAAGATGCTGTGTTTGTCCAAGTATACGACTCGGTGGTGCGCTTGGTGATGCTGGCAACAGGCTGCGAGTTGTATCTCTTACCTTGGTCGGTCAGAGGACCATAGAAACGATTGTTGTCGAAGAAAGAAACAGAGTAATTTCCTTCTGAACGCAATGTCAGATTCTCAATGGGTTTCCAAGTCAGGGCGAAGCGGTTGTTTACGGTGTAGTTGTGGCGCTTCTGGACGTTGGTCGAGATGTCATCAACAGGATTGGTCAATGCAAATGCATTGGCGACATCCTCATCTTCCCAGTTCTTGTTCCAACGGGCAAACTGACGGAAACCGGCAGTAGGCATATATCTGAGCACGTCGATGATACCACCTGTACCGATGTTGTTACCACCAGCACCTTCGTCACGACGATAAGTCATGTTCGGGTTGTACTCGAACTTCAGCTTCTTGTGCAGCTGAGTGCTAAGCTTGAGGCTGATATTGGTACGGCGTACGCCAGAACCCATGATGATACCCTTGTCATCACTCTGTGTCAGAGAAAGGTTGAAACGAGTGTTCTCGCTACCACCGCCGATAGAAACGTTGGCTGAGTAGTTGAGTGGAGTTTCATCCATTACCTCGTCCTGCCAGTCAACTGGGGTTAGGGTCTTATAGATGTCAAGGTCAGAGGGATCGCCAAAGTTCTCGTAGAAGTAGCGAACAGGAGAAGAACCACTACGCTTCACACCGCCTTGTGCACGGTCCCATGAATACTCCATGAAAGAAGGAATGTCCATCAGGTCGAGCTTCTTGGAAATGTGAGCTGCAGTCAAACGACCATTGAACGATACCTGAACCTTACCTTCCTTAGCCGACTTCGTGGTAACGATGATAACACCATTACCTCCTTTGGCTCCATAGATAGCGGTCAGAGAGGCATCTTTCAATACGTCGATAGAAGCAATGTCCGAAGGAGGAATATCGTTGATGTTGTCCTGCTGGAAACCGTCAACGATGAACAACGGGTCGTTGCTCTGCGTCACAGACGTTGCACCACGCACACGGATGTTGATGTCGGCACCGGGCTGACCGTCAACAGTCGTAATCTGCACACCGGCAATCTTACCTTGCAGAGCCTCGGCAGCCGATGATACAGGCACGGCGGCCAGTTTGGCTCCGCTCACCGAACCTACCGAACCGGTAAGGTCTTTACGGGCTTTGCTGGTGTAACCCACAACAACTACTTCGTTCAGGGTGCTGTTGTCTTCCTGCAGGATCACTTTCATGTTCTCGCTGGCAGTCAGCTCTTGAGCAACCATTCCGATGTAGGAAATGACGATTTTCTTGGAGTTTTGCAGCTTCAACGTGAAGTTACCATCAAAGTCGGTTACCGCCGCGTTCTTGGGATTTCCCTTTTCCACAACAGTAGCGCCAATGATGGTCTCATTGTTGGCATCCAAGACTTGTCCCTTAGCTATTGTCTGCGCAGACGCCAGTGTCGGCATCAGTGCAAACAAGGCAAAGAGACATAATTTGCACAATAATCTCATTGCGTCTTTCATACCTTGTTACTTTTGTTTTGATTAATAATTATTTTTTAAATTAATTGATGATTCCAAATAGATTAGTTATGATTTGCAAAGATACACACTTTTTTTGAATTATGCAAATACTAAGGCGTTTTTTCCTTTTAACATTATTATATAAATGGAGAAATGACGAAAAAGTGAATATGAAGCAGGGGCAGGAGGTTTATTCCTGCCCCTGTCACTTTCAGTCTTATTTCACAACTACTTTGCGTCCTCCGATGATGTAGACACCTTTCACGGTTTTGTTCACACGGATTCCCTGCATGTTGTAGATGGTGTCGTCTGCTTTCTTGGTTGTTTCGCTGTTGATGCTCTCAATGCCAGTTGTGGAGGCTTTAGCGGCCTCGCTGAGTCCACCCATCTCGTTGGCGGCGCGCACGCTCCAGGTACCCTCGCCACTCACGGTGTAGGTGGGCTCTGTGGTGAAGCCTACCACATTTCCATCCTTGCAGATGGCCCAGCATAGCACGTAGTTGCTGTCGTCCCATGTCAGGCTTGAGCCATCCAGTTTCACGTTCGTAGGCACAGGTGCCTGCTCGGTGTAAAGGGTTGGAGTCCATTCGCCAAACATCTTGCTCATGTCGCCAAATTCCGCAGCTTCTGCTGCTGTCAATACGGGGTTGTTCTCATGGGTTCCGGCAAAGATCTTCTTGCGTCCGCTCAGGTCTACTTCGCTGCCGTTACCAGCCATTGAGTTGTACTCGGCAAAGCGTGCGGGCCAGCCGTCGCTCATCTCACTCCAGCCGATGGCCGATGGAATCACATTCATCTTCGTGTCGATGAAGAGAGCTACAGGTGTGCCCTTGCCCCATGGGCGGCCTAGTGTGTAGTCGCCGTCGACACCGCTTTCGTCACCGTTGATGACACAGTCTTTATATACCCAGCCGATGTTAGCAGGTTTCGAGGGAACTGCAGTATAACCGCCTTTCAACTGGCGCAGTTCAACGCGGTTGAAGAAGGCATCGCCCTTTCCGCACATGTAGTCGGTGCGTCCGCGCACCACACCGTCCTCGAAGTAGTAGAGGCCTCTGTCGTTCTGGCCTACCCATGTGTCCTGGTAGCCATGCAGGCATACATTCTTGTAGATGGTCTTGGCGCCCATATCCTCGATGGCAATGTCACGGCCACGAGCATCGTCCATGCCTGTAGAGACGGTCAGGTCTTGATAATAAAGGTTTTCGCCTCTGGTCTGTAGCACGTCGCTCTTTCCGATTCCCTCGTAGACGCTGGCTGTGCCATATCTGCCATCGAAGGTCTCGTCGGCAGGAATGGTGTTGGTGATGACCACTTCGTCGCGGCTCTCACCTATGAGCGAGATGTAGCCCGAATTGATGCGTGTGATGGGGTCTTTCTTCGTGTATGAAGCGGTGGAGCCATCCTTCAGTTCTACGTTGTAGGTGACATCGGTCGTGCCTTGTGGCAGTTGGTAGGTTCCCTTCTTCAGGAAGATGCGATAGCGCACATTCTTGTCGCTACGCTCGTCGGCAGCCTTGAAGGCGGCCAGCAGTTCGTCAACATTCTCTACCACTGCATCGTAGATGCCTTTCGCCACGGTCGGACGAGCCATGGTGGTGAAGTTGATGACGATATCTTCGGCGATATAGTTGTCTGTCAGGTCGGCCACAGCCTTGGCAGGCAAGACGAATCTGTGCGGAGTGTCATACTCCAGTCCTTTGTATTCGAAGGTAATGGTCTTACCGTTGACAGTTCCTTTGGTTGGATTCTGTGTAATGCTCTTGATGTAGGTGTTGTTCACATAGGCTACGGCGCCGTCAGCTAGTTTCACACGCTCGTCGAAAGTGAGTACAATCTTGCCAGAGGCCGACACTCCCGTAGCTCCCTCGGCAGGAACGCTGCTGAGCAGAACGGGTGCCTGACCGTCGTCGATGAGCTTGGCTGTGCCTGTGATGAAGAACATGGCAAGTGCATTACCATCGTTGGCAGAAGCTGTGCCATCAATACTTGAAGTCTTATCGGCTATCATTCTGATATACAAATCCTTTTGGTTGTTGGCAGCCTCTGGCAATTTTCCGCTGAACGACGCAGGATTTTTGGCGCCTTCCATCGTGATGCTTCCCACGTTTGTCCAGTCTGTTCCGTTGAGTGAATACTCTACGTTGTATGTTTGATATGCGTTGAAGTTATAGAGCATCTGGAACTGAACGTTGATGTCTGTGAATGCCTCAGCATTGATCTTCGTCTGCCAGTGCCAGTGACCCACATCTCCATTAGCAGAGCCTTTTTGCCAGTTGACGGCAGCGCCCTTGAACGTTTCATAGCCGCCTGCACTCTCATAACTCTTGTCGAGCCATCCTTGTGTCTCTCCCGTTTCTGTGTTAACGAGACTCAAGGCATCAGCCTCATTGTCCTGTGCGGCAAAATCGGCTATGCGGCCATTATTGCCAGTCAGATAGAAATCCCATCCGGCAATGATCTCTGCCTCGGCATAGGTGGCTGTCAGCGTCACATTCTCGGTCATGGTGATGGTCTTCTCGCTGTTGGTGTCGCCATCGCTCCAGTTGTTGAAGGTGACCAGACCTTCATATTGGTTGGCAGTCAGCTGTACTGTCTGTCCCTCCTCATACATGTTTTTGCCGTCGACCACGTTTGGAGAGGGCGTAGCGGCTACCATATAACTGTTGGAACCGTCTACAGTTATATTGAGTTCGTAGGTTGTTATGGGCTCAAACTCTGCAACGATTGTGCTGTTTTCGGTAATTGTGTAGGTAAGAGTTGCATTGCTGCCAATGACTTGGCCGTCTTTTGTCCATTGCTTAAACTGATAGCCAAAGTTCTTTTCAGCGGTTAATGTCAGTTCTGTGTTCTCGTCATATTCAGTTGCCGATGGCTTTACTGTCACCGTTCCTGCCTCCTGCGGACTGACCGCTGTGGTAAGCTTCACTTGCTTGGCTGTGCTTTCAACATTGGCGTAGATTTCCAGTTCAAACATGTAGGCATTCTGGCTTTCGTTCAGGTTGTACCATTGCAGTTGTACGTTTTCTTTGTTAATCTCTTTTTCTACCCAAACCGGAGAACTGATTTTTACATCGTTGATGATTTCCCAGTCACCATCGCCAACTTTTATCTTAAGTCCCCAGCCGCGGTTGCTGCCCGTAGCTCCATGACGATAGCGAATGCGAGTGATGTTCTTAAAGGTTGTGGTAGTGACAGTCGATGCTTTCTTTTCGCACATGATATAGCCACGATAAGCAGGGTCCAAAGCAGAGTTGAATTTCCCGTCGTTTGTGGCATTAGGGTCAACAGTGGCATTCTCCATGCTGAAGGTGATGGTCTCGTTGCTGAAGTTGGTGACAATAGTGGCCGTCGAACCTTTTGTCCAGTCTTGGAAGTCGGTGTCGATGATAGCTTTCTCTTTCACCGTTTGTGCATACATACTACCACCACAGAGTATGGCGACCATACTCAGGATGAAAACCCGTAGATGTTTAGACTTCATAGTTGTTTTGTTTTAGTAATAATTGCAATTAGTTATTAGCAGTATTTAAATACAGGTGCAAAATTAGTGATTTTTGACCAAAAACTATAATTTTTGACCCGTAATCTCACGTAAACGTTTACGAGTAATCTAGTTGTAATCAACAAAAAACAACCGGCTTTAGATAATGGCGCTTATTGGGAGTTCCAGAGCTGCCTTTCAGAGTTCCAGAGTAGCCTTCCAGAGTTCTAGAGCAGCCTTCTAGAGTTCCAAAACTACTCTCCAGAATCCCAGAGCAGTCTTCCAGAATTCTGATAACGTTTTATGTCGCTGATGATGCTATCCTCTCCCGTCAAAATGGCAGCAAATGGCTTGTGTCAATACTCTGTTTTGTCCTCTTTTTCCTGCCAGAGGCGGAACGACTGTAATGCCTCGTCGCGAAGGAGGGGAATGATGGGGATGGTACGCTCGTCGAACTGGCGGTTCAACTCGTCGTAGATAAAATCATCGGCAAAGTCGATGTTGCGGGCATCTGTACGGTTGTTCCCATAGTAGATGCGGTCGATTTTAGCCCAGTAGATGGCGCCGAGGCACATCGGGCAAGGCTCGCACGAGGTGTAGATGACGCATCCGGACAGGTCGAAGGTGCCCAGTTTCTTGCATGCCTGCCGAATGGTGTTGACCTCGGCATGGGCAGTGGGGTCGTTGTCGATAGTGACGCTGTTGGAACTGCCTGCTATGATTTCATTGTCTTTCACGATAACGGCTCCGAATGGTCCTCCGCCATTCTTCACGCTCTCGTTGGCAAGGCGGATGGCCTCGCGCATGAACTCCCGGTCTTTTTCTGTTATGTTCATCTTGCTCATTGTATGCTAAGTGGTTATTTAATGTTGATGTATCTTGCCACAAAGATACGTTTTTTTCTTGACATTTTCTCTTTTTTGAACGAAATAAATGCTTTCCCTTTTGCATTTCACTCGTTTTTTTTCGTAACTTTAAATAAGTTACTCCATCTCGGCATAAAAAATAAACGTGTTTATTTTGTTCTGCGCTCGATTTTTCGTAACTTTGGCTGACGCCGAACTTACTTGTCACTCGGAAATGAAAAGAAAAGCAAGCTTTCCTTTTGCATTTCACTCGATTTTTCGTAACTTTGCACCGCTTTAATAAAAATAGGTAATTAAAAGATCAAAAAAGATGAAAGCATTTGTATTCCCTGGTCAAGGGGCACAGTTCGTAGGCATGGGTAAGGACCTCTACGACAACAATGAACAGGCAAAGGAACTATTCGAGAAGGCCAATGAGATTCTCGGATACAGAATTACGGATATTATGTTTGCCGGCACGGACGACGAACTGAAGCAGACGAAAGTCACTCAGCCTGCCGTATTCCTGCACAGTGTGCTGACGGCTCTCTTTGCCACTCCTGCTGAAGACCTCGAAGAGAACAAGCCTCAGATGATGGCTGGTCACTCGCTGGGTGAGTTCTCGGCATTGGTGGTCTCGGGCGCCTTGTCGTTTGAGGATGGTCTTCGCCTGGTCTATGCCCGTGCTATGGCCATGCAGAAAGCCTGCGAGATGGCTCCTTCGACGATGGCTGCCATCATCGGACTGGCCGATGAGAAGGTTGAGGAGATTTGTGCTGAGATTAATAAGGAGGGATATGTAGTGATTCCCGCCAATTATAACAACCCTGGTCAGCTGGTGATTTCTGGAAATATCGAGGCTATCAACGAGGCATGTGAGAAATTGAAGGCTGCTGGTGCCAAGCGCGCTCTGCCGCTGAAGGTGGGTGGTGCTTTCCACTCTCCGCTGATGCAACCGGCCAAGGACGAGCTGCAGGCTGCTATTGAGCAGACTTCGTTCAACGAGCCTGTCTGCCCCATCTACCAGAATGTGGACGGCAAGCCCCACACCAATCCCGAGGAAATCAAAAAGAACCTCATTGCTCAGCTGACGAGTCCTGTTCGCTGGACACAATGTGTGCAGAACATGATTGCCGACGGTGCCGACGACTTCACAGAGTGCGGTCCTGGCAAGGCGCTGCAAGGCATGATTGCCAAGATAGACCGTGGCGTTAATGTTCACGGAGTGATTTGATTTCGCAACGGATTTCATGAGTCTGGCGGATGCGAGTGACGTGTCTGTGCGACTCGTGAAATCCGTTTTCATATACCAAGGAATACTATGAAGCAAGAAAAGATAATTATTTATCAGGTTTTTACCCGTTTGTTTGGTAACTGCAATACGACGCGCAAGGTGAATGGGACGCTTGCCGAGAATGGTTGTGGCAAGTTGAACGCCTTCGACGATGCGACGCTCCATAGTATTCAGTCTATGGGATTCACACATATCTGGTATACAGGTGTGATTCGCCATGCCACGATGACCGATTACACTTCCTACGGCATTCCCCGTCAGAGCGAAGAGGTGGTGAAGGGTAGGGCAGGGTCGCCTTACGCCATTGCCGACTACTACGATGTAGACCCCGATTTGGCAGAGAATGTCGACAAGCGTATGCAGGAGTTTGAGGCTCTTGTTGAGCGCACCCACAAAGCAGGCATGAAAGTGATTATCGACTTCGTGCCCAACCATGTGGCCCGTCAGTATTTAAGCATTTGCAAACCCGATGGTGTGAAGGATTTGGGTGAGGACGATGATCAGAACATGCATTTCTCGACGAAGAACAATTTCTATTATTGTTGGGGACAGCCGCTCGACCTGTCTGCCATACGTCCATCCCATCATGATTCGCAGGCTCAGGATTCCCGTTCCCACGAATACGTTGAGTGTCCCGCCAAGGCTACAGGAAATGACCATTTCGACAACCGCCCAGGGCGTAACGACTGGTATGAGACCGTGAAACTCAACTACGGTATTGACTATTGTGATGCGGGCGGACGCTCGGAGCATTTCGACCCGATTCCCAACACATGGAGCAAGATGACGGACATTCTGCTCTTCTGGGCAGAGAAGGGTGTCGACGGCTTCCGCTGCGATATGGCAGAGATGGTTCCGGCTGCTTTCTGGGCATGGGCTACCGACAAAGTGAAATTCTGCTATCCCGACAAGATTTTCATCGGCGAGGTCTACGATCCCAGCCAATACCGTAATTACATTGGAGCCGGTTTCGACTATCTCTACGATAAAGTAGGCATGTACGATTGTGTGCGTGAGGTGATTTGCGGGCATCGTCGTGCTGGCGATATCACCTCGCAATGGCAGGCCACTGACGATATTCGCAGCCACATGCTCTATTTCCTCGAGAATCACGACGAGCAGCGCATTGCCAGCGATGCATTTGCGGGCGATGCATGGAAAGGAATTCCCGGACTGATGGTCAGCACCTTGCTCAGGAGTAATCCCTTCATGTGTTATGCTGGTCAGGAGCTGGGTGAGCGCGGCATGGATGCTGAGGGATTCAGCGGATGTGACGGCCGTACGACCATCTTCGACTACTGGTCGTTGGACTCACTCATCCACGGATACTTCAACCGCAGGAAGCTTACCAAGAACGAGAGGAGCCTGATGCATGTCTACCGCCAGATACTGACGCTGGCCAATAGCGAGAAAGCTTTCCGTGAGGGAGAATGCTACGATCTGATGTATGTCAATCAGCATCTGGCCGACCGCCAGTTTGCCTTTCTCCGCAAGGCCGACGATGAGCTGATGCTTGTCGTGGCGAATTTCTCGGGCGAACCCGTTGCCTGCGATGTGAACATTCCGCGCCATGCCTTCGAGTATCTGGGCATTATACAGAAGGAAGTGACAGCCACCGACTTGCTGACTGGCGAAGCGCTGACGATGCAACTGCATGCAGGCCATCCCGTGCACATGACCATAGAACCATATACAGGCAGAATATATAAAATGAAAGGATAGGTGACAAATGGCAGACGACTATGTTTTAAACGACCACAACAAAGATGAGTTTCCCCCTGCGCATACGGCAGAGCACTTGTTGAATCAGTTCATGATGCGGATGTTTGGCTGTGAGCGGTCGAACAATGCGCATATTGAGCGCAAGAAGAGTAAAATCAGTTATATTCTCGACCATAAGCCCGACCGGAAGGAGGAGAAGGCCATTGAGAAAGGCATGAATGAACTGATAGAGCAGGACATGCCCGTGACATTCCAGTTTGTCACCCGTGCCGAACTCGAGGGTATCATCATGGATGCGGAGCCTGATTCTCCCGATGCCAAGTTGTCTACCGACCGTCTGCCCGACGATGCCTCGGAGACCATACGGCTGGTGCGGATTGGCGACTACGATGTCTGTCCCTGTATTGGCAAGCATGTGAGAAGCACCAGTCAGATTGGCCGTTTCGAACTGCTTGGTACGAATTGGGACAACGACAAGATGGCGTTCCGCATACGCTATAAGATTGTGTAATAAAACCATCAGAAAACTGCCGGATTGTGCAATAACATAATAAGCCGTCAGATTGTGCAATAAAACAATAATCCGTCAGATTGTGTAATAATACAACAAAAAAGCCGCCCCCATCTCGGGAGCGGCCTTTTCATTTCGTCTCTTGTTCCTCTTGCATGTCGATGAATTGTCTCTTGCTGTCATAAAACTCATATTGCAAGAAAGCCATCTTTTGCGAGGAAATCACATGCACGCCAAATCCGTATTTCATCTGCCATTTGCGTTTCATGCTGATAACGCCTTGATTGATGTAGGCAGCCACATAGGGGTGAACGTGTAAGTAGAACTTCTTGACTCCAATCTTGTTGACCAGATAATCAATCTTTCGTTCCAGCTGGTCGGTAAAGAGGATGCTCGATTTGATTTTCCCTTTGCCGAAGCAGGTGGGACAAGTCTCTTCTACGTTGACATCCATGGCCGGTCGCACTCGCTGACGCGTAATCTGCATCAGTCCGAACTTGCTCAGCGGCAGGATGTTGTGTCTGGCCCGGTCTTTTTGCATGTTCTTGCACATGCGCTCATACAGAAGCTGTCGGTCTTCTGCCAGATTCATGTCGATAAAGTCAACAACAATGATGCCTCCCATGTCTCGTAGTCGCAACTGACGTGCCAGTTCGTCGGCAGCTCCCAGGTTCACGTCGAGAGCATTTGCCTCCTGTCCATTCTCCGAGCGTGTGCGGTTGCCGCTGTTTACGTCTACCACGTGCAGTGCCTCTGTATGCTCAATGATGAGGTAGGCTCCACGTTTGTAGTTGACTGTTTTACCGAAGCTAGACTTAATCTGCTTGGTGATGTTAAAGTTGTCAAAGATAGGCACATTCCCTTTGTACAGCTTGACGATGCCTGCCTTTTCAGGGGCAATGAGCGTGACGTATTCCTTGACCTCCTGATACACTTGCTCGTCGTTCACGTAGATGTTCTCGTAGGTAGGGTTGAAGAGGTCGCGCAATAGGGCGACGGCTCTGCTGGTCTCCTCGAAAACGAGCTGAGGTCGTTCGGTTGTCTTCTGTACCTTGGTAATGGCATCCTCCCAACGCTTTAGCAGGACCTTAAGTTCCGTGTCGAGTTCGGCCACTCTCTTCCCTTCGGCAACGGTGCGCACAATGACACCGAAATTCTTGGGTTTGATGCTCTGGATGAGCTGTTTCAGGCGTGCCCGTTCCTCGCCACTTTTAATCTTAGAAGAAACAGAAACTTTATCATTAAACGGAACGAGGACCAAATAGCGCCCTGCGAACGAGAGCTCGCCGGTGAGGCGTGGTCCTTTCGTCGAAATAGGCTCCTTGACAATTTGCACCAGCACCTCCTGGTCTTTCTGCAGGGTGGTGGCGATGGTTCCGTCTTTCTTCAGATCGGGCAGCCGTGAAGCCTTGGCGAACGGATAAAGTTTCTTTCTGTCGCTCTGTACCTGTTTGAGGTACTTCTCATACGAGTTGAATTGATTTCCTAAGTCAAGATAATGGAGAAAAGCGTCGCGTTCGTGTCCTACGTTGACGAAACAGGCGTTCAAACCGGGCATCAGTTTTCTAACCTTTGCCACATAGATGTTTCCAACGGAGAAAGATGCTGAGCGGGGCTCAGTCTGATACTCTACCAGGTTTTTGTCTTCCAGCAGAGCAATCGATATGTCTTTCTCGTGAACGTCAATTACTACTTCGCTGGTCATTTTTCCATTGTCTTTAAAAGACTTAAGAGCAAGTCTTTACTTGCTCTTATGTCTGTTCTTTCTTAATCTCTTCTTACGCTTGTGAGTTGCCATCTTGTGGCCCTTTTTCTTTTTTCCGTTTGGCATAGCCTTAAAAATTTTAATGTTATATAATGTTGTTAGTTGTTTCTCTTATTTCTCTTCGTCACCTCTCATCTTCTCAACGAAGCTCTTGGCGGGCTTGAAGCTGGGGAAGTCGTGAGCGGCAATCGTGATGGTGGTGTTCTTCGAGATGTTGCGGGCAGTCTTCTCGGCTCTGTGCTTGATGATGAAGCTTCCGAAACCGCGGAGATAAACGTTTTCCTTCTCCATGAGGCTTCCCTTGATACATTCCATAAATGCCTCAACGGTAGCCGAAACATCTTTTTTTGCAACGCCAGTAGACTCTGCTATCTGATTGATAATATCTGCTTTAGTCATCGTTTAAATGTTTTATATTATTATTCTTGTTGATTTTCGGACTGCAAAGATACAAGTTTTTGTCGTGATATGAAAATTTATTTTGGTTTTTTTATAAAAAAGCAGTGAGAATTGTGCTAAAACTAGCTAATTCTCACTACTTTAAGGGTGAAACACCTTATTATTATGCCTCTTCTTCTTCGTTTTCCTGTCCGAAGGTGCCTTGCTTCAGGCTCTCCACGAACTGGTCTATCTTCTCCAGCTCGACGGGAATCCTGATGTTTTGCGGGCAGTGGGGCACGCATTGTCCGCACTGGATGCAGTGGTTGGCCTGCCGCAGCTTGGGTACGCTCCGGTCGAGTCCGATGAGATACTGTCGGCGGTACTTGGCAAAGTCCTTGTCGTTGGCGTCGCGTGGCAGCGTCCCTTCGTTTTTACATTTATTATAATGTACGAAGATGGCAGGGATATCGATGCCGTAGGGACATGGCATGCAATACTTACAGTCGTTGCAGGGAATGGTCTCGAAGCCGGCAATGTCTTTGGCCACCTGGTAGAGGAACTCGTTCTCCTCCTCGGTGAGCGGTTTCAGCGGACAGTAGGAGAGCAGGTTGTCCTTCAGGTGCTCCATGTATGTCATTCCGCTCAGCACGGTGAGTACGCCCTCGGGTGTGCCGGCATAGCGGAAGGCCCACGAGGCTACCGAGTTGGTGGCATCGCGCGTCTTCAGTTGCTTGGCAATATACTGTGGCAGCTTGGCCAGTCGTCCGCCCAGCAGGGGCTCCATGATGACGGCTGGGATGCCGCGCTTCTGCAGCTCGTCGTACAGATAGGAGGCGTCGGTGTTGTCTTGGTTCATCTCGTTGGCATACTCCCAGTCGAGATAGTTGAGCTGTATCTGCACGAAGTCCCACTGGTATTTGTCGTTGTGCTCCAGCAGCCAGTCGAACACCTTGATGTCGCCATGATACGAGAATCCCAGGTTGCGTATTTTCCCCTGCTTGCGCTGTTCGAGCAGCCAGTCGAGCACGCCATTGTCGATGTAGCGCGAGTTGAAGTTGTCCATGCCTCCGCCGCCCACAGAGTGGAGCAAATAGTAGTCGATATAGTCTACCTGCAGCTCTTTCAGCGAGCGGTTGAACATCTCCATCGACGCGGCTTTCGACTTCACGCTGTTGTCGAAGTTCGACATCTTCGTGGCCACAAAATAGCTGTCGCGGGGATGGCGGTGCAGGGCAATGCCCGTGGCGCGCTCAGAGAGTCCCATGCTGTAGACGGGTGCGGTGTCGAAGTAGTTGACGCCGTGCTCCATCGCATAGTCCACCAGCTTGTTCACCTGCTCCTGGTCGATGACCTCTGTGTTCTCGCCTTTCTCGTCTTTGCCGGGCACGGTGGGCAGTCGCATCATGCCGAATCCGAGCAGCGACACCTTGTCTTTGGTCGTGGGTGTCGTCCGGTAGGTCATCTGGCCCTTGGCCGGCTCCACTTGTTTCTTGTAGTCGTCCTCCACGGCCTTGTCAGCAGCCTGCTTGCATCCTGTCAGCGTTGCGGCCGTAGCCACTGTTCCCATTCCAAACATCTTGAGGAACTTGCGGCGTGTGATATCGTTTTTTCCCATATCGGTTCTCAATCATTAACATTCATACATCAACCAAACTTAATTCTCCTTGTGCACCTCGTGTCCTTCCACATAGATGGCAGGGAAGGGGCGTGCCGGGCAGAGGTTCTCGCAGGCACCACAGCCAATGCACATCTCCTCGTTGACGGCCGGAACGAAAGCGCTCTCCTCGTCGTCGGGGTCCGACGGTACCATCTCGATGGCTCCCGTTGGACAGTGGCGGGCACAGGTGCCGCACTCCACGCCCTCTTTCCGGGGGGTGCAGGTTTTCTTTATCCACACGGCATGACCAATCTGTGTCGACGACTTGGCCTCCTTGCTGATGGGCTTGATGGCGCCTGCCGGACATACCTCCGAGCAGCGTGTGCATTCGGGTCGGCAGTAGCCTTTCTCATACGACATGACGGGCTGCATGAGGTTCATCAGGTCGCTACCTGGCCGCAGCACATCGTTCGGGCATTCCGACACACAGAGTTGGCAGCCCGTGCAACGGGTAGCCATGTTGCGTGCGCTGATGGAGCCCGGCGGGGTGATGGGTGTCTGCCGCTTGGGCGCCCCCTTGTCTTCTATCTTGGCCAGTCCGCCGTCCACTTTCATCTTCTCCTGGGCCATAGCGGCTGTGGTCACCAATGCCGTGCCGATGAGGAACGAGCGCTTGCCCTTGTCGACGGTTGTGTCGGCCTGAGCGTCCTGACTGGCGTGGCTGGCTGTGACTTTCTTGGCCGTGTACTTCAGCGCTCCGAACTTACAACTGCTGATGCAGTCGCCGCACACCACGCACCGGCTGTAGTCCACCTTGTGGTTCTTGAAGTCGATGCAGGAAGCCTTGCAGTTCTTCGTGCACAACGAGCAGTTGCGGCATTTGTCCTCGTCGAAACGGATTTTCAGCCAAGAGAAACGGCTGAAGAAACTCAGCACGGTGCCTACCGGGCAGATGGTGTTGCAATAGGTGCGGCCATGCTTCCATGCCAGGACGACGACCACGACCAGTGTGACGATGGCTATGACGAGCGTTGGAATGCTTTTCGTCCACACGTCGACGGTGTAGAAGGCATAGCTGTCCACTCGCTCGGCGATGGCAGCCAGCACATTGTTGCCCGCTTTCCATATCGGCTGGAATATCATCGTGGCTATTCGTCCGTAAGCGCTATAGGGCGCCAGCAGCTGCACGATAGAGCCGACACCGGCTGCCAATGCCACCACGAGCACGCCCAGCATGGTGTAGCGCAGCCAGCTGATGGCTTTCGAGTAGGTGTAGCGGTTCTTCTTGCGACGGTTGTGCAGCCAGGCAATCACATCCTGGAATACACCCAGCGGGCAGATCACCGAGCAATAAATGCGCCCGAAGACCAGCGTCAGCACGACCAGGCCAATGATGACGGCGGCATTCAATGCCAGCACTGCCGGCAGGAACTGTATTTTGGCCATCCATCCCAGCCAATGGTGCAGTGTCCCCGTGAAATCGAGGAACAACAGCGTAATGAGTACAAAGAATACTGCTGCCAGAGCAGTTCTGATTTTCTTAAGCGTCATATTTTCTGTATCTTGTTGCTAATGTAATTCTTGCGACTTGCCAATGGTCATTCTTACGACTTGCCAATGGTCATTCTAACGATGGCAATGCTCAGTTCGTAGAGCAGCCAGATGGGGAGCGCCACCACAAACAGCGTGAAGGCGTCGGCTGTCGGGGTGATGACGGCTGCCACAATCAGGATGATGACAATGGCGTGGCGGCGGTATTGGCTCATGTGGCGGTCGTTGATGAGTCCCATGCGGGCCATCACCCAGCAGACCACGGGCAGCTCGAACACCACGCCCATCACCAGGCTCATCATCAGCAGCGTGTCCATATACGACTGTAGGGTCAGCATGTTGGCCACGTCGGCGCTCACCTGGTAGGTGCCCAGGAAGCGCACCGTCAGCGGAAACACCAGGAAATAGTTCAGCAGCGTGCCCACGATGAACATCAGGTAGGCGCTGCCCACTATTCTCCCTGCGTAGCGCCTCTCGTTCTGGTAGAGGGCAGGACTGACGAACCGGAACACCTCGTAGAGCAGGTAGGGCGATGCCAGCAGCACACCGGCATAGACGGCCGTTCTCATGTGAATCATGAACTGCTCGGTAAGCCCCGTGTTCATCAGGTGAATGCTGAAGGGGCTCACTCCCAGCAGGCGGTAAGTGATGAAACTGCTGTCTCTCGGTGCCAGCACGATGTCAAACAACGTCTCTTTCATGCCGAAAGCCACCAGTGCCAGGATGGCAATGGCTATGAGCATGCGGATGAGGCAGCCGCGCAACTCGTCCAGATGGTCCCAGAACGTGCCCGTGGCCTGATCGTCGTTCATTGGCTGATGCGTCATTCCTTTCCGCTCTCTTTCTTAGCGTCGTTTTTCTCGTCGCCGAGCGAGTCTTCAATACCGTTGACACCCTCCTTGAAACTCTTCACGCCCTTGCCCAGTCCCTTCATGAGCTCGGGGATTTTCTTTCCTCCGAACAGCAGCAGGATGACGAGGGCGAGAATGATGATCTCTTGGGTGCCTATCATTGCGATAATGCTCATTTCTAGTGTGGAGAACATAAGTTTTGGTTATTTGTTGTTTTGCGTTGACAAAGATAGTGTTTTTCTTTGAAACGGCCAACTTTTCATTCCGAATCTTTCTATCAGTCAGTCTTTTTTGCTCTCTTTTGCGGGTTCCGGGCAGGCTTGGCCGACCTTTTCGAAAAGAATTTCCACCAGGCGTGGAATGGCGTATTGCTGAAGGTTGCTTTCGCCCACCCAGATGTAGTCGTCGGGCAGTTGCGGTTTGCTGCTCACCTCGGCCAGATAGCAGTCGGCCATCAGGATGCGATGGGTGAGCACATGCTTCACGCCCTCGGCGATGAGGGTCAGCCGGCAGTTGTCGTCCACCCAGTCGGGCATGCCCTCGTCCTCGGTCAAGAACGGCTCCCACAGTCCCTGCCAGATGTCGCCTGCCGGCCGTCGGCGGATGGCGGTCTCGCCGTTGCAACGCAGGTAGAAATAGCGCAGGTGGCGGGTCTTGACGGTCAGCTTTCTCAGTTTCACGGGCAGTTCGCCGGTGCGTCCCTCCCGCAAGGCCGAGCAGGTCTCTGCCAGCGGACAAGTGGCGCATTTGGGCGACTGAGGCGTGCATTGCAGGGCCCCGAAGTCCATCATGCCCTGGTTGTAGGCGGCCGCCTCGTTCTGGGGCAGCAGCTCTTGGGCCAGCGCCGTGAAGGTCTTCTTGCCCTCGGTGGTGTTGATGGGTGTGCCGATGCCGAAATAGCGTGCCAGCACCCGGTAGACATTGCCGTCGACCACAGCGGCCGGCAGTCCGAAGGCAAACGAGCCGATGGCGGCAGCCGTGTAGTCGCCCACGCCCTTCAGTTGGCGGATGCCCTCCAGCGTCTGCGGGAACTGTCCTGCCTCTGCTATCTGCCGAGCCGCCTTGTGCAGGTTGCGTGCCCTCGAGTAGTAGCCCAGTCCCTGCCATTCGCGCAGCACCTCGTCTTCGGTGGCACGCGCCAGGTCGCCCACGGTGGGCCAGCGCAGCATGAACCGCTCCCAGTAGGCCTGTCCCTGCTGGATGCGCGTCTGTTGTAGAATGATCTCGCTCAGCCAGATGGCATACGGGTCGCGGGTGTCGCGCCAGGGCAGCTCGCGCCCGTTGGCGGCAAACCACTTGAGGATGGTGGTGGCAAAGCCGTTCGTCATATTCGTGGTAAAGCTGTTTTTGATAAGCAAATCGCCTCATCCTGTCGGCTGGCCGCAAGTGGCAGACCGAACGGAGAATGGGGTTTGGGTTGATTTTTCAATGATGCAAATCTACAAAGAAAAATCCAATCGGCCAAACGATTGCTGCTCATTTGTCGGTTTTTCATGGTCGGGTGCCACGCATTTCAATATTTTTTCCTACCTTTGCACCCGTCATCACATTATTATATATATAATGAACACATCAGACCGTCTTATCACCAGTGCGCAGAATCCCAAGATCAAGCGTTTGCTGGCCCTTCAGCAGAAATCGGCTGAGCGGCGCCAGTCGGGATTGTTTGTCGTCGAGGGCCGTCGTGAGCTGGAGCATTGTCTCCAAGCCGGATTCACCGTCGACACCGTGTTCTACTGCCCTTCGGTGCTCCAGGAGCAAGCCGGCGATGCCTCGTCGGTGCTGGCAGCCTTGCCCGCCGGCACGCGCTTGTTTGAGGTGTCGCGCGACATCTACGAGAAGATCGCCTACCGGGGCAGCACCGAGGGAGTGGTGGCCGAGGTGGTGGCTCGCTCGCTGACGCTCGGCGATCTGCAGCTGACTGACAGTCCGCTCATTATCGTGCTCGAACGAGTGGAGAAGCCTGGCAACCTGGGTGCCGTGCTGCGCTCGGCCGATGCAGCCCGTGCAGAGGGTGTCGTGATTTGCGACCCCCTTACCGACCTCTACAATCCCAACCTCATCCGCTCGAGCATCGGAGCCATCTTCACCGTGCCCTGTGTGGCATGCTCGTCGGAAGAGTGCATCCGATTCCTGCAAGACCGTCGCATACAGATACTTACCGCCCAGCTGCAAGACTCGCGTCTCTACTACGACACCGACATGCGAGGCCCCACGGCCATCGTGATGGGCACCGAGTCGACGGGTCTGACCGACGTATGGCGGCAGGCAGCCACGGCTCATATCCGCATTCCCATGCTCGGGCGTCTCGACTCGTTGAACGTCTCCGTGTCGGCAGCCATCCTGCTGTTCGAGGCTGTGCGCCAGCGGCAGACGGCTGGGTGAGCGGGGAAACCACAAAGATTTTTATTTCTGATCGGGTTGCAAGGAGTGCTTAAGTTCCTGGTGTACAGAGAATTTTTGACGCAGGCCAGCGCGCTTTCGACCGTTGTCGGAGTCCTGGAGTTTTGCAGGTTCCTGAGGCTCTCTTGCACCTACAAAGTTACTCATTTTTCCGGTAATATGCAAGCGTTTTAGGCACTATTTTCGGGGGCGGAAAAGTTTTCGTTTTTCTTGACATTTGCCCACAGATTACACAGATTGTCACACAGATGCCACGGATTTTCACAGATTTTTTCTCCAGCTTCAGGGGTAACCGCTGCTGAGTAGAGTCTTCTCTGT
>ODAI010941797.1_pt1 | contig 21777 bp, 17 predicted proteins | sample 1539321 | NCBI WGS metagenome assembly ODAI01 (sample SAMN02144231, study PRJEB22623) | gut metagenome | biome: sheep rumen | host: Ovis aries | place: New Zealand | reverse complement strand
GAATATATAGATTATTATAATAATAAAAGAATTCAGGTTAAAACAAAATGGATGCCACCTGTACAATACAGGATAGCATCCATGTGTTCAACCTGATTAATAAATATGTGTCCAGGATTCTGGGTACATATCAGATTGCTTAATGCTTTTAAGCATATTAAATATTTAATAGGGGTAAATATTAACCGAAATTTGAGGATGTAATAAGTATTGCATCCTCTTTTTTGTTTTTATTATTGAAAAAAATATATAAAGAGTCTATAATTAGTAATTGTCTATGAGCAAATATTTTGGTTGAAAATCAAGATATTAAATATTCTTTAGTTTAGAAAGGAAATAAACATGAGTGAATTAAAGCCAATCAAAGAAGGTAAAGTAAGAGAAATTTATGACAATGGGGATAACTTAATTATGGTTGCTACAGACCGTATTAGTTGTTTTGATGTTATCCTTCATAATGATGTAACTAAGAAAGGTACAGTTCTTACACAGATGTCAAAGTTCTGGTTTGATTATACAGAAGATATTTTACCAAATCACATGATTTCAGTTGATGTAAATGATATGCCAGAGTTCTTTAGACAGGATAAGTTTGATGGAAATAGTATGATGTGTAAAAAACTTGAAATGCTTCCAATTGAATGTATCGTTAGAGGTTACATTACAGGTAGTGGTTGGGCAAGTTATAAGGAAAATGGAACAGTTTGTGGAATCAAACTTCCAGAAGGGTTAGTTGAATCAGATAAACTTCCAGAACCTATTTATACACCATCAACTAAGGCTGAGATTGGTGATCATGATGAGAATATATCATATGAGCAGAGTATTGAAGTTTTAGAAAAAGCATATCCAGGTAAGGGTGAAGAATATGCTAAAAAACTTAAGGATGCTACAATTGCTCTTTATAAGAAGTGTGCTGATTACGCACTTTCAAAGGGTATCATTATTGCAGATACAAAGTTTGAATTTGGTCTTGATGAAGATGGTAATCTTGTAATCGGTGATGAAATGCTTACACCAGATAGTTCAAGATTCTGGCCACTTGAAGGTTATGAAGCTGGAAAGGGTCAGCCTTCATTTGATAAGCAGTTTGCTAGAGATTATTTAAAAGCAAATCCAGATTGTAATTGGACATTACCACAGGATATTGTTGATAAGACAATTGCTAAGTATTTACAGGCTTATAAATTACTTACAGGTAAGGATTTATAGGATTATCTTAAAAAAAGATTAACATAGATTATTTATAAATAAGGATATATGAAATAGCCAAGAAATTAGATATGATTTCTTGGCTATTATTTTATGTAAACTTATAGTGCTAAAATTATATTTAGTTTTTACTTTGATAGAAACTTAATTATTGTTGTATAAGAAACTGCTTTGCGTTAAAATAGATATATGAAAATATAGGCATATTATGAGTATGTGATTTAGGGGTTAAAAAGAAATTAGTATGATTAATATGTAAATAAATGAGAGCGAACATAGGAGGTATTATATGTTAAAGGTTGGTTTTTTGACAAGTGGCGGTGACTGCCAGGGACTTAATGGTGCTATGAGAGGTACAGTTAAGGCATTAGTAACAAATAGCAAGGAAAAGATTCAGATTTATGGTTTTAATTATGGCTATTTGGGGATGATTAATGAAGATTACAGGAAGATGAAACCAGAGGATTTTGAGGATATTTTAAATATTGGTGGTTCTATACTTGGTAATTCTAGATGTCCATTTAAACAGATTGAGAAACCTGATGAGCAGGGTAGAGATAAAGTTAAGTGCATGATTGAAACTTACAAGAAACTTGAGCTTGATTGCCTTGTTGTATTAGGTGGTAATGGCTCTCATAAGACAGCTAATTTATTATCATCTAAAGGTCTTAATGTTGTTACATTGCCTAAGACTATTGATAATGATATTTATGGAACAGAAGTTAGTTTTGGTTTCTGGTCAGCAATTGATATTGCAACTAGATCACTTGATGAACTTCAAACTACAGCTAAATCACATAAGAGAATTATGATTGATGAAATCATGGGACATAAGACAGGATGGCTTACACTTCATGCAGGTATTGCAGGTAATGCCGACGTTATTCTTATACCTGAAATTCCATATGACATAAAAGAAGTTAGAAAAGCAATTGATAAGAAGATGAAAGCTGGTAAGGATTATATTGTTATTGCTGCAGCAGAAGGTATTATTTCTAAGGAAGATGCTAAGTTATCTAAGAAAGAACTTAAGGCTAAACGTGCTGAGGACGGATTTATATCAGCAGGTTATAGACTTGCAGCAGAATTATCACCACATTATACAAATGAAGTAAGAGTGGTAGTACCAGGACATGTTCAAAGAGGTGGCAATCCAGATGCATTTGATAGAGTGCTTACTTCTAGACTTGGAACTAAGGCTGCAGACCTTATTCTTAATAAGGAATTTGGTATGGCAGTAGCTGTTGTAAATAATAAGATTACAGCTATTCCACTTCCACAGGCGGTTGAAAAGACTAAATTTGTAGAACCTGATGATGAATTTGTAATAGAGGCAAAGAAATTGGGAATATGTTTGGGCGATTAAGGTTTTATATTAGCAAATTATTTGCTAATGAAGATAAATTAGGGGATGATAAGGGGGTAGAGTTATCTGAACCTATTGAAATTTCGGATAAGGATAGTGGAGAAGGTATGGGCAATAGAAAAGATAATGAAAAGAAATATAAACAGATTATCAATGAATATAAAAAAGAAATGAAAGAAAAAAATAAGGAGAGTGAATCGGCAGATGCTGAAGCGAAGACAGGGGAATTTTCAGCAAATGCAGATTTGCTGAGCAAGAGTAAATCTTCTAAAAAGAAGGTATATAAGGTTAAGGTAAATAAGAATCTAGAGAATAAAAAACTTAAGAAGAAAAAGAAAAGTAAAAAGCATAAGAAAGATGAATTTACTGTTTTTGGAAAGTTGCCTGGCTTTGATGAAAGTAAATCAAAACATATAAAGATATATGATAACAGGGAATTATCATGGCTTAAGTTTAATGATAGAGTTTTAGAAGAAGCTGAAGATTCAAAGAATCCTTTGTTGGAACGTCTTTCATTTGTTGATATATTTAGAACGAATTTAGACGAATTTTACAGAGTAAGAGTTGGTACTTTGTACGATAGAACTTTAGTTGATACAGAAAAGAATAAAAAGGATAATAAAACTGGATTAACTCCAGAAGAACAGCTAAAGAAAATTTTCGGAAAAACAAGAAATTTATTAGCTAAAAGAGATGGAATTTATGTAAACCTTTTTAGCGATATAGCAAGAGAAGGTCTTGTTATGGTTTCAACAAGTGATTTGAAGGTTGATGAGGAAGTTTTCTTAAAGAGAGTATTTGATGCAAAGATAAGAGATGTATTATCACCACAGATTATTGGAAAGAAAGAGCCTTTCCCATTTTTAAATCATGGAGAAACATATGTTGTTGCATTACTTGAAGGAAAGAGAAATAAAAATACAGAAAAGATATGTATTATGCCTTGCAATACCAGTATTTTTACAAGACTGATTTCTATGCCTTCTGCAGAGAAAAAATATGTTTTGGTAGAAGATGTTATATTACATTTCATTCAAGAAATATTTGATTCATATACGGTTAAGAGTAAGGCATTAATAAGACTTATAAGAAATGCAGATATAGATGTTGATGAGGAATTTGCTGATGAGGATTTAGGTCATAGAGATTCTATGGAGAAACTTATTAAGATTAGAAAGAGACTTGGACCTATTATGCTTCAGTATAGAAAGTGTACTGACATAAGAGTAGTTAAGAATATCTGTAAAGAACTAGGATTAGGTTTAGAGCAGTCTTTTGAAATGAGTACTCCATTAGATACTTCGTTTGTTTTTAGTCTTCAGGATGAACTTAGAAATAGAAAAGAATTATTCTTTGAAAGAAGAGTACCTCAGACTTCTAGGATGATTAATCCTGATGAGAAAATCATGGATCAGGTTAAGAAGAAAGATATATTACTTAGCTATCCATTTGATAATATTGCATCTTTTATTAAGTTATTAGAAGAAGCAGGAAGTGATGATTCAGTTACTTCAATTAAGATGACATTATACCGTGTAGCTAAGAATTCTCAGGTTGTAGAAGCTTTGATAAATGCAGCAGAGAATGGTAAGCAGGTAGAGGTTTTAGTTGAACTTCGTGCTAGATTTGATGAAGAGAATAATATCGAATGGTCAAGGCGAATGGAAGATGCTGGTTGTAAGATTATTTATGGTATCGACTATACAAAGGTTCATTCTAAGATATGTTTAATAACATATAAGGACGGAGAAGATATTAAACATATTTGTCAGGTCGGTACTGGAAATTATAACGAGAAAACTTCTAAGTTATATACTGATATTTCTCTTATGACAGCTGATGAAAACATTGCAAAAGAAGTGGATGAAACATTCACAAGAGTTTCTAACGATCAGGTTATGGAACATACAGAGCATTTGCTGGTTGCGCCAAAGTGCTTGCAGAATAAAGTTATTGAAATGATTGATGAAGAAATTGAACATGCGAAGAAAGGTGAGGAAGCATATCTTGGATTCAAGTTTAATTCTCTTACAGATAAGGCAATCATTGATAAACTTATTGAAGCATCTAAAGCTGGAGTAAGAATTGAAATGACCATAAGAGGTATATGTTGTTTGGTTGCTGGAGTACCAGGTTATACAGAGAATATCAGAATCCAAAGTATAGTTGGTAGATACCTAGAGCATTCAAGAATATATATATTTGGACCTGAAGGAAGAGATAAGATTTATATTTCATCCGCAGACTTTATGACTAGAAATACTTTACGAAGAGTAGAAGTTGCTTGTCCTATATATGATGAAAAGATAAAAGAAAGAATAAGAGATATGTTCTTTATAATAATGAGTGATAATGTTAAGGCAAGAGTAATGGATGAAAAAGGTCATTATCACAAAAAAGACATAGAAGGACTTAATGAAGCTGAAATTTTAAATTCACAGGAATATTTCTTTAAGGAAAGTTATGGTGAGTTGGAGTAGATGAAGGATAGAAATATTTGTTTATTTGTAGATTAGTTAAAAGAAGATAGTATCAATATGATACTATCTTCTTTTTAATTATAATCAACTTTCATTAAACATAATCCAATGGCAGGAGCTGTAAAGCCAGCGGCCTGTCTATCTTTAGCTTCAATTATATCAGGAATGTCTTCAACATTCTTTTTACCCCAACCAACTTCAAGTAGTGTACCAGTAAGAATTCTTACCATGTTTTGTAAGAAACCTGTACCATGAAATGATAGGGTTAGATAGGAGCCTTTTGATACTATCTCTATTTTATCAATCTCTCGTACAGTTGATTTTTTCATCTTTGGGTTACCACAAAAACTTTTAAAGTCATGTGAACCAATTAAGTATTTAGCTGCTTCTTGCATTTTATTAATATCAGGCTTTCTGTTAAGTACATATACATACTTTCTATTAAAGATTGGTTTTATATCGCCTATGTAGCAAGTATAAACATAAGTTTTACCAGTAGCTTTATATCTAGCATGAAATCTATCAGAAGCTTCCTTAACTTCGCATATACATATATCATCAGGAAGATAATGATTCATGTAATCTCTTATTTCATTCTCAGATTTATCAGTTTCTAAATGTGCATTGCAAATCATGGCTCTAGCGTGAACACCTGCATCAGTTCTACCAGCTCCAATAACCTCAACATTGCTATCAGTCATAATGGAAAGAACAGATTCTAATTTCCCTTGTATTGTCATTTCAACATTAGGTTGCTTCTCAAAACCATGAAATCTACTTCCATCATAAGCAACTGTAAATTTATAATTCTTCATAATCTAAATCCTTTATTTATCTAAAATATTATCGAAAATCATTCCATTAGAAGATAACATATTTCATGGCGTTTTGTAAAGATTATTGAAATTATTTACATTCTAAGCATCTGGACAGATATTATATTTTCTAGATGGGACCGTTGCGGGTCTCTACACTTAGTGAGAAAGTAATTGTTTGTGATTTATGTATTTCATTCGCATAACGCGAAGCGTTATGATGCGAAAAGAAGAGCATTTCACGAGTGTTTACACTCGGATGAGTTGCTCTTCTTTTTGTATTATAATACTTGTATTATACGAATGAAATGAATAAATCATATAAAAACAATAACTTTCGAACTTAGTGTGGCTAGGGGGAGCCCGCACCGTGCGAGAGCTGAGTCACAGATAGACAATATAAATCTGGGAGGATGCGTAAGTAGAAAAATAATTTCAATAATATGATTTGTTAAAATAGGGTAAAGATGTTATACTACTAGAGTAGTAAAGGAGAATATATGGAAAAATTTAATGTTTGTTTATTGAACGATTCGTTTCCACCTTTGATTGATGGTGTTGCTAATGCAGTGGTAAACTATGCGAAGGTTTTAAAAGAGGAAGACCTTGCGAATCCATTTGTAGTCACGCCAAAATATCCAGGGTATGATGATTCGAATTTTGAATTTCCGATAATGAGATATACTAGTCTAAATATTGGAAATTTGGTAGAGGGGTATAGAGCGGGATTTCCGTTTATTCCGAAGTTGCTATCGGATATTATAAAAAAAGAACCAAATATTATACACACACATTGCCCATTTGCTTCTACTATGATTGCTAGAGAACTTAGATCAAAGGTTTTTGCACCTATTATATTTACATATCATACAAAGTTTGATGTAGATATTGCAAAGTCTGTAAAAAGTAGAACAATTCAGAAGAATGTAGCAAGATTTATTTCTAGAAATATTTCTGCATGTGATGAAGTATGGGTTGTTAGTAAAGGTGCTGCTGATAATCTTAGAGAGATAGGTTATGACGGCGATTATGTTATTATGAATAATGGTGTTGACTTCCCAAAAGGAAAACAGGATGAAGATAGGGTAAGAGAAGTTTCAAAGGAATTTGGAATAGATATAGATGTACCTGTTTTACTATTTGTTGGAAGAATGTTTTGGTATAAGGGGATAAGAATTATTATTGATGCACTCGAAAAATTAAAAGATGAACAGGACTTTAGAATGGTATTTACTGGAAAGGGTGCTGATGAGGAAGAAATAAGAGAATATGTAAGAGAACATGGACTTGACGATAAGGTAATATTTACTGGAGCAGTTTATGATCGTGAAAAATTAAGAGCCATTAATACTAGAGCTGATTTATTTTTATTCCCATCAACTTATGATACTAATGGGTTAGTTGTTCGTGAGGCAGCAGCTTGCGGCCTTGCAAGTTTAGTCATAAAGGATAGTTGCGCATCAGAAGGAATAATTGATGGCGTAAATGGTTATTTATGCGATGAAAATTCATGGTCTATGTATGAAAAATTAAAAGAAATACTTAATGATATGGATCATTTGCATCAGGTTGGAGATACAGCCATGGATGAGATTTACATATCTTGGAAAGATAGCGTATCAAAAGCATATGAAAGATATCATCTTTTATATGAGCGTAAAAGGGCAGGAAATTGTTATCCTGATAAACAGGGTATAACTGATCAGATGTATAAAATGTCCACTAGGATGTTATTACTTGCACAGAAAAGCATAGAAAAATATAACTTTAAAGTGGATGATTAATTATCAAGAAAACATAATGATTTAGAGAGGAACTAGTATGCCAGTTTTTGATTTTAATAAGCAGAAAGAAGAGAAGGTTAACGCAGAGAAATCATATGAACTTGTTTATTCTTCAGAAAGAGAAAGTAATGCAAGTAATCCTATAATGATATTGGAAGATAAGAGTGGAATTTTAAAACATCATTCTGATGGTATGTTTGAAGCTCCTACTAAGGGAACAGCATTTGCTTATGATAATGAGGAAAAAACATCACATGATATTTTAAAACTTGACGCAAGATTTGAAAACCTTGTTAAGTGGCTTGGCGATAATCGAATTATGGTTAGATTATCAGGTAAAAGTACAGATGAAGGTTATGCAGTATATAAGATTTTAGAAACTGGTGTAGCAGTTAGAGGAGCTAAACTTTCAGGTGAGAATGGATTTTTACAATTTATCATTGGAAGACTTTTGCAAAGTGATGCTCCAACAGATACAGAAATTGATTTGGATGAGATAGACGATGCTGATGACATGAGACTTACAAGTATTCAGAGCATAACTGATTACATTACTTGTGCAGGCACAACTCTTCCAGAGAACATTCGCCTATGGGCTAGACGTAACTTAGCTGTTGCTAAGTCTTCAGAAGTTACACCTGAAGAGAGAAGACATGCTCAAAGAGCTTTATCTATGATGCTTAATATTCAGTGGAAAAATACAGAATTTAAACCTATCGATCCAGTGGAAGCAAGAAGAATTTTAGATGAAGAGTTATATGGTCTTGAAGGTGTAAAACAGAGAATTATTGAAACTATAATTCAGATTAATAGAACTCATACACTTCCTGCATATGGTATTTTACTTATTGGTCCAGCAGGTACAGGTAAATCTCAGATTGCATATGCCATTGCTAAGATACTTAGAATGTCATGGACTACACTTGAGATGAGTTCAATTAATGATCCAGAACAGCTAACTGGTAGTTCAAGAATTTATGCAAATGCAAAACCTGGTCTTATTATGGAAGCATTTGCTAATGCGGAAAAATCAAATCTTGTATTTATCATTAACGAGCTTGATAAGGCATCATCTGGAAAGGGTAATGGTAATCCTGCGGATGTATTATTAACTCTTCTTGATAATCTTGGATTTACAGATAATTATATCGAGTGTAACATTCCAACAACTGGAGTTTATCCAATTGCTACGGCTAATGATAAAGATGCAATTAGCGCACCTCTTATGTCAAGATTTGCTGTAATTGAACTTCCAGATTATTCACTTGATGAGAAGAAAGTTATCTTTACAGATTTCGCAATGCCAAAGGTACTTGAAAGAATTGGTCTTCGTAAGGATGAAATAGTAGTAACAGAAGAAGCTTTAGAAGAACTCATGAAGATATATAGGAACACTTCAGGTATCAGAGATATTGAGCAGGCAGCAGAACATATTGCAGCTCATGCATTATATTTAATCGAAGCAGAACATAAAACAGTTGTAGAATATAATGCAGACATGATTCGTGATTTACTAGGTTAGAAATGAATTAAAGAAAGAAATAAACTACAATTATATAACAAGTCACGGGCCTGTACTAACCGTTTCAGGTTATGCTCAACAACCCAAGTGACTGTACATACAAAAAAGAGAATAATTAGGGTCGTTCATATGAAACGAGTTCTTTTGATAACAACTCGTTCATCTTCACTGAAATGCTCCGTATTGAAAACGTCGCATGTTCACCCTAATTATTCTCTTTTTTTATTACACTCACTAAGGTCGTATCAAATAACCTGAAACGGTTAGTACAGGCCCGTGACTTGTATATAAATTACTTTTTATTTTCTTTCTTTAATTCATTCATTCTCATGGCACGGACTTTTAATGGAAGACCCCATAATGTGATGAAACCTTCTGCGTCGTGGTGATCGTACATATCGCCAGTTGTGAATGAAGCAAGTGATTCACTGTAAAGTGAATATGGTGATGTTGTACCATTTTTGATGATGTTACCTTTGTATAAACGAAGTTTAACTTCACCAGTTACAACCTGCTGAGTTACATCAACAAATGCTGAGATGGCTTCTCTTGTTGGTGTGAACCATTTACCTTCGTAAACAATGCTAGCAAGCTTGCTACCAAGGTCTTTCTTAAGAGCAATTGTATCACGGTCGAGTACAAGTTCTTCAAGCTGCTGATGTGCTTCCATAAGAATTGTTCCACCAGGTGTTTCATAAACGCCACGGCTCTTCATACCAACAACACGGTTTTCAACGATATCAACGATACCAACACCGTACTTACCACCGATAGTGTTAAGTTCTCTGATGATGTCAGCGACTTTCATCTTCTTACCGTTAAGAGCGATAGGCATACCTTTTTCGAATTCAAGTGTAAGCTCAACATCTTCATCTGGAGCCTTTTCAGGTGTAACACCTAAAACAAGCATATGATCAAAGTTTGGAGCCTGTGAAGGATCTTCAAGTTCAAGACCTTCATGGCTAATGTGCCAGATGTTTCTATCACGGCTGTATGACTGATCTGTACCAAATGGAAGATCAATGCCATGAGCCTTACAATATTCAATTTCAGCTTCACGAGAATCCATATTCCATCTATCATCACGCCAAGGTGCAATTACTTTAATATCAGGAGCTAAAGCTTTGATACCAAGTTCAAAACGAATCTGGTCATTACCCTTTCCAGTAGCACCATGACAAATAGCAACTGCATTTTCTTTTCTTGCGATTTCAACTAACTTAGCAGCAATTGTTGGTCTAGCCATAGCTGTACCCATAAGGTATTTGTGTTCATAAACAGCACCTGCCTGTACACATGGCATAATGTAGTTTTCGCAAAGATCATCAACAACGTCTTCAATGTAAAGCTTTGAAGCACCTGAAATCTGTGCACGTTCTTCAAGACCGTCAAGTTCATCGCCCTGACCACAGTCAATACAGCAACATACAACTTCATAACCGTATGTTTCTTTTAACCACGGAATAACCGCAGTAGTGTCAAGTCCGCCTGAATAGGCTAAAATAACTTTATCCATTTTAACACCTCTTTTTAATTTTGTTTTAATCTTATATATAATAACTTAAATATCAGCAAATGACAAGATAAATAAAAAAATATTACATTAGAACAAGCGAAAAAATTAAACAGATAATGTCAGAAATTTAAATAGTATGATATAATATTCAATATATATGAAGCTAAATAATTAAGGCTTTAGTGTATAAAAGATATTAGAAAAACTGACGTGAAAGGACTAATATGAATAGAGAAAAAAAGATTATACAAACAAGTATAATAGGTATTATTGCAAATGTATTTCTTGCAGGATTTAAAGCAATTATAGGAATGTTATCACATTCTATCGCAATCACAATGGATGCAGTTAATAATTTAAGTGATGCAATTTCTTCTATAATAACAATCATAGGAACTAAGTTATCAGGTAAGGAACCAGATAAAGAACATCCTCTTGGTCATGGAAGAGTTGAGTATCTAAGTGCTTCTATAATTGCACTTATTATATTATATGCTGGTTTTACAGCTCTTATTGCATCGGTGAAAAATGTAATAAATCCAAAGACACCTGATTATAAGATGGTTTCGTTGTTCATAATATTTGTTGCGGTAATAGTAAAAATTGTTTTGGGATTATATGTTAGAAGTCAGGGTGAAAAGTTAAATAGTGGAGCCCTTAAAGCATCAGGAAGTGATGCACTTTTTGATGCAATTATTTCCGCTTCAACATTAGTAGCAGCTGTTATATTTATAACATTAAAGATAAGCCTAGAAAGTTATTTAGGTATTGTTATTTCTATTATGATTATAAAGGCTGGATTTGAGCAAATAAGTGAAACAATAAGCGAAATATTAGGAGCAAGAGTTGATCCTGAAATTGCAGCAAATATTAAAAAGTCAATTTTGGAATTCGAAGATGTTCATGGTGTATATGATTTGGTTGTACATAATTATGGTCCAGATCGATTTATAGGTTCAGCCCATATTGAAGTGGATGATACTTTAAGTGCAAATAGAATTGATGGACTTATGAGAAAAATTGCAGATAAGGTTTTAAATGATACTGGAATTCTTATGACTGGTATTTCAATTTATGCAAAGAATACTACTGATGAAAAAGCTGTTAAGATGGAAAAAGAAATAAGAGAAATGATTAAGGCTTACAAGGGCGTATTACAAATGCATGGTTTCTTTTTGAATGATGAAGAAAAAGATATAAGATTTGATATGGTTATTGATTATGATTTGAAAAAAGAAGAAAGAAAACAGGTATACGAAAGCGTTTGTAAGGATATTAGTGAAAAATATGAAGGGTACAAGGTTAACATAAATCTAGATTTTGATATATCTGATTAGAATCAAAGTATGAAATGAGGGTTCATACATAATATAAATTAGATTAAATGTATATATTTAATTCTAAAAAAACTAATAAGGAGGCTTGATATGAAAGATTTAATTATTATTGGATCGGGACCGGCGGGGGTTTCGGCAGCGCTTACAGCGAAAAGAAGAAATTTGGACTTTTTATGGTTTGGTAATAAAAACCTAAGTCCTAAAGTTGAATTGGCACATAGGATAGATAACTATCCAGGACTAACGAGAGTAACAGGTCTTGAAATGAATCATATTTTTAAGGAACAGATAAAGACTGAAAAACTTGAAGTGATTGGAAAGATGATCAATCAAATTATGAAGATGGGTGATCACTTTATGGTTAGTGCGGGAAGTGATGTTTATGAAGCTAAAACAATTGTACTTGCATCAGGCGTAATTATGGGTAAGTTCATGGACGGCGAAAAAGAACTTGCAGGTAAGGGTGTAAGTTATTGTGCAACATGCGATGGTATGTTTTATAGAGAAAAAGAAATAGCTGTCGTATGTGAAAATAAGGAATTTGAGGAAGAAGTATTATTTTTAGCAAATATCGCAAAGAAAGTATATCTATTTGTTAATTATGAAACTACATTACAAAAAGAAAATATTGAAATTCATAAGGAGAAACCTTACAAAGTAGAAGGTGAAAATAAGGCAACGGGAATCGTATATAAAGAAAAAGGAACAAATGAAGATGTACTTGTAGATATAGATGGAATATTTGTATTAAGAGATAGTATTAATCCTAATACTTTATTAAAAGGTCTTGAAATGGATGAAGGTCATATTATTGTAGATAGAACACAGGCTACTAGTGTTGAAGGTGTATATGCTGCAGGTGATTGTACAGGTAGACCTTATCAGTACGCAAAGGCAGTAGGGGAAGGTAATGTGGCTATTTATGGTGTAACTCAGTATTTAGCCGGATTAGAAGAAGGTAATAATGATTAATGATTAGAATACCGACGTTTGATTAGAATACCGACGTTTGATTAGAATACCGACGAAGTCGGAAGTTTCTAATCTAAAAAAGTCGGAAGTTTCTAATCTAAAAAAGTCGGAAGTTTCTAGAAAAAATAAAAACCAGTGAATTTTCACTGGTTTTTTATTTATATTAGTTAAAACAAAGGTTTAACTGGTTTACTTGCTTTTTCACAAATTGCAATTCCAAGAGCACCGGCACCTACATGACAGCTAATACTAATTGGAAGTCTTGAAAGACCGATGCTTTCATCTCCAAAGTACTCTCTAACCTGAGTAACCCATTCTTTGGCAACTTCTAAATCTCCTGAATAAGCTGTGTGAATCTCATACTTATCACCAGCGTATATAGTTTCACGTTCCTTCTTCATAATTTCAAGCATTGTTCTTTTTGCTTTTTTCATACCTCTAACATTAGCAAATGAATCGAGTTTATCACCTTGAATCTGCAATACTGGTTTTAAGTTAAGTGCAGTTGCAATGCTTGCAGCAGCAGGAGTAACTCTGCCACCTTTCTTTAAAAGATCAAGTGTGTCAACCGCAATGTAAATTGAATTGTCATCCCAAGTTTTTTCAAGTTCATCACAAATCTCCTGAGCACTAAGACCCTGTTCAATCAAATCGAGTGCCTTATATACAGTAGCTCTTTGTGTGACTGAGATTCTCTTGTTATCAACTACAACAACTCTACCATCATAATCCTGTGCAAGACCCTTTGCAGTCTGTACAGCTCCACTAAGTGCGGATGACATAGGAATATGAAGAATGTAATCATATTCTTCTAATAATTCATCCCATGTATCTAATATAGTAGAAGGTGATGGTTGAGAAGTAGAAACATCACGTTTTTCATCTAAAAACTTAAAAAACTCTTCGTAAGAAAAATCTTTACCCTCAAAGTATTCAACACCATCTATTATAAAAGGCATATTTATAAGGCGAACGCCTATTTCTTCAGCTTCAGCAAATGTCATGCTGCTGTTAACGTCTGTAACGACTATAATTTTATTGCTCATAATTGCCCCTTTATCTAGTTTTTTATTCACTAAAAATATTACTATAATATTACAATTTAGTCAAATAAAAAATTGAGAAAAGTTAAATATATTGAGATAAATTTTAGAGGTAAATAATAATGATGCTTTTAGTATGTTTTCTAAGGTAGGTTGACTTTATTATGGTATGTGATATTATTGTTAGGTAGAAAATGAGGAGTACGAATAGTATTATGAGTATAATTGAATTATTAATTCTTTCAATCGCACTTGCTATGGATGCATTTGCTGTATCTGTATGTAAGGGATTATCCTTAAAAAAAGTTAATGTAGCTCATCTTGTTTTGGCTGGAATTTGGTTTGGAGGATTTCAGGCACTTATGCCAGTTTTAGGATATTTTTGTGGAAGCAAGTTTGCTGATAAAGTAGATAAGTTTGATCATTGGATTGCATTTGTTATACTTGCATTAATTGGAGCAAGTATGATAAAGGAAAGTATGGGCGATGAAGAAGAAATAAATAGCAACATGGACATTAAGACCATGTTTTTTTTAGCGGTTGCTACAAGTATTGATGCACTTACAGTTGGAATAACATTTGCTTTTTTAGATGTAAATATTTTTATGGCTGTTATGTTTATAGGAATTATTACATTTGTTATTTCAGCAGCAGGAATAGAGATAGGTAGTATATTCGGAGATAAGTATAAATCGAGAGCAGAGATGTTAGGCGGTGGTGTTTTAATCTTAATTGGAATTAAGACTTTACTTACTGGCCTTTCAATAATATAAAAAAAAGAGTACAACTTTTATCTTTAATTTGTTATAATAAAAAATACAGATTTTTTATACAAAGAATTAATAGTTAGTAACTATGTTTTAGGAGGAAGAATAATGCAAATAGTTGATCTTGCAAAAGAATTATCAAGTACAGATTATCCTGGAAGAGGTATTATCATTGGAAAGTCTGACGATGGAAAGTATGCAGTATGTGCATATTTTATTATGGGAAGAAGTGAAAACAGTAGAAACAGAGTTTTCGTAGAAGATGGAGATGGAATTAGAACAGAAGCTTTTGATCCTGCTAAACTTGAAGATCCAAGTCTTATTATCTATGCCCCAGTTAGAATGTTAGATAATAAGCTTATTGTTACTAATGGTGATCAGACAGATACAGTATATGAATTTATGAAGAATGGTCGTTCATTTAATAGAGCTTTAAGATCTCGTGAATTTGAACCAGATGCACCTAATTTTACACCACGTATTTCAGGCATTTTAGAATTCACTGATGGTAGCTTTGAATATGCAATGTCTATATTAAAGAGCGATATGGGTGATTCAGATTGTTGTAATAGATTCACATTTACATATGATAATCCAAAGAATGGTTTAGGTAGATTTATCCATACATATATGGGAGATGGTAATCCACTTCCAAGTTTTGAAGGTGAACCAACACCTGTTGCTATTAGTGGTAATATTGATGAACTTACAAGTACAATTTGGAGTAACTTAAATGAGGATAATAAGGTATCTTTATTTGTAAGATATGTAGATTTAGAATCAGGTAAGATGGATACAAGAATTGTAAATAAGAATTAAGCATTTGCTTATTAGCAATAAAAATAAAATACAGTGAGGAATTGACGATGAAAGAATTTGAATTAAAGTATGGTTGTAATCCAAATCAGAAACCATCAAAGATTTATATGGCTGATGGTTCAGAACTTCCAATTGAAGTTTTAAATGGTCGTCCAGGATACATCAATTTCCTTGATGCATTCAATGGTTGGCAGTTAGTAAGTGAACTTAAGAAGGCGACAGGTCTTCCTGCAGCAACATCATTTAAGCATGTTTCACCAGCAGGTGCAGCAGTAGGTCTTCCTTTATCAGAAGTAGAAGCTAAGATTTATTGGGTAGATGATCAGAAGGATTTATCTCCACTTGCATGCGCTTATGCTAGAGCAAGAGGTGCTGATAGAATGTCATCATTTGGTGATTTTATTGCACTTTCAGATGAATGTGATGCTTCAACAGCTATGCTTATTAAGAGAGAAGTTTCTGATGGTGTTATTGCACCAGCTTATACAGATGAAGCTCTTGAAATTTTAAAGGCTAAGAAAAAAGGCAATTACAATGTAATTAAGATTGATCCAAATTACGTTCCAAAGCAGATTGAAACTAAAGAAGTATATGGTATTACTTTTGAACAGGGTAGAAATGAACTCGTAATTAATGATGAGTTATTCTCAAATGTTGTTACAGATAATAAAGATATTCCAGAGCAGGCTAAGATTGATTTAGCTATTGCTATGATTACACTTAAGTATACACAGTCAAACTCAGTATGTTACGCTAAGGGCGGTCAGGCTATTGGTATTGGTGCTGGTCAGCAGTCTAGAATTCATTGTACAAGACTTGCTGGTAGCAAGGCTGATAACTGGTATTTACGTCAGGCTCCACAGGTACTTAACCTTCAGTTTGTAGATGGAATTGGTAGAGCAGATAGAGATAATTCAATCGATCTTTACATCGGTGATGAATATATGGATGTTTTAGCTGATGGTACTTGGGAGAAAATCTTCAAGGTTAAACCACCAGTATTCACAAGAGAAGAAAAGAGAGCATGGCTTGATGGCAACACAGAAGTTGCATTAGGTTCAGATGCATTCTTCCCATTTGGTGATAACATCGAAAGAGCATTTAAGAGCGGTGTTAAATATGTAGCACAGCCGGGTGGCTCAGTAAGAGACGATAACGTAATCGAAGCCTGCAACAAGCATGGTATGGCTATGTGCTTCACAGGCATTCGTTTATTCCACCATTAAGATGGAATAGCGCGGGCCAAGCCGCATATAGTTTATCACAGGCACTGCTCTCGCACAGTGGGGGTGCCCCTAGCGGTACTAAGCTCGTAAGTTGTTATTGTGATGTTATAAATAAACTAAACATACAGAATACAAGTATTCTATAATAAAAAACAGGGACTATGATTTAGAATGTGAACATTCAATCATGGTCCCTGTTTTTCATTACATAACGCTTTGCGTTATGTATGTTAACTTTATTTATAACCAATAACTTCTTACTCGCTAAGTGCCGAGACCCACAATGGCCTGTGATAATTCTATAATGCGGCTTGGCCCCCGCTTATTACATCTAGTGGTGGAAGAATGCCCGTGAATCACATAGTTATGGCCATGCTTGGGGAGGGTGGGGGATGTGTTATCGTCTCAAAAAAATAAGGACAATGATTTTGATTAATCATTGTCCTTATTTTTATATCCATCCACCGTCTATGTTTATGATTTGGCCAGTTAGGTATGGTGTTGCTTTGGTTAGAGCGATAGCTGCAGCAGCAACATCGTCTGTTGTACCAATGCGACCAGCTGGTATTTCTTCTATTACAGCATCTAAGTCATCGGAACTTAGATGTTCGTTCATTCTAGTATCGATAAGACCACATGCTAAAGCGTTAACGCTTATGTTTGATGGAGCTAGTTCTTTTGCAAGCGCCTTTGTATAAGTATTAATTGCACCTTTTGTAGCGCTATATGCTGTTTCCATTGAAGCTCCACAATTTCCCCATACGGAAGATATATTAATAATCTGTCCTGATTTCTTATTAATAAAGTCAGGAAGAGCATATTTGCACATTGAAACGACGCTTGTAACATTATTGTTCCAGATGTTATCCCATGATTCTTTTGTAATGTCATTTGCTAATTCAAAAATTGAAATACCTGCATTATTAACAAGGACATCGAGTGTTCTGTCAGAGGAGTGGATTATTTTCATAACTTTTTTATTATTATCAAATATGGAGTGATCTATGCATATTTCTTTGCAATAAACATTATATTTTGAAATTTCATCCAGGGTTTCCTTGATGCCAGCTTCATTATGCATATATGTAACAAATACGTCATAACCTTCTTTAGCAAATGCAATGGCAATTTTTTTCCCGATTCCAGAAGAAGCCCCTGTAATTAGAACAGTTTTATTCATAATATATCTCCGTTTCTTATTCTTATTGCTGTATCGTAAATATTATATATATATTAAATTTATAAAATATTATTAGTGTAAAATCAAGTAAATATTGATAAAAACATAGTGTTTTTTATGCATTTTTTTCAAAAAAAATACTACAAATTGGGGTCAATGTGTTGACATAAGAGAAAATGATTGTTATAATTCTACTTGTAATAAATTTGTAACATTTAATTTTTTGGAAATCAAAACTAAAAAAAAGTAAATGGAGATTATCATGAAAACAGTTGGAAAGCTAGTTGCTACATCCCTTGTTGCAGGCGCATGCGTGTGGGCAAGTGGAGTTGAAACTAATGCAGCAACTCTTGATACAGAGATTGCAAGTGCAGGTGGTTCAGTAGCACTAGAAGAGTATTGCGAAGCTTCAGACGCAAACAAACCTGAAGCAGAGATTGCCACAATTATTGAGAAATCAGTACAGGCAGTCAAAGAAGAACATTCAATCTTTAAAGATGTTTGTATCGCAAAGGTTGAAGCAGACGGATATGTAAATGTTCGTAAAAATCCTAACACAGAAGCTAAAGTCGTAGGTAAGATTTTTGGTAACTGTGGTGGTGACATTATCAAAGAAAAAGACGGATGGTATAAGATCAAGTCTGGTAACGTTAAAGGATGGGTTAAAGCAGAATTTTTCGTAACAGGTGAAGATGCTAAGGACTATGCAGTAGATAACGGTTATGTACTTGCAACAGTTAAAGAATCTGGTTTAAGAGTTAGAAAGAAACAGTCAAAGAAAGCGGATGTTATTTCTAACGTTTATAAAGAAGAAACATACGCAGTAACAAAGTATGGTAAAACAGATAACTGGATTAAGCTTGGTATCGATGAAGGTGTTGAAGGTTGGGTATCAACTGAATATATCGATTTAAAGATTGGTTATGAACCAGCTATTACACTTGCAGAAGAAAAAGCTATGCTTCAGGCTCAGGCTGAAAAAGAAGCAGAAGAAGAAGCTTCAAGACAGGCAAGTATTGCAGCATCAGAAGCAGCAGAGGAAGCTGAAACAGCTACTGAAGCTACTACAGCAGCAACACAGACATACCAGGAAAGCAAGGAAATGACTACTGTATATCAGCAGACTACAAAGCAGCAGACTACAGCAGCTCAGGTTGAAGATAATGTATCATATGATTCAGCAACAGGTTCAGCTGTAATTGCATATGCTAAACAGTTCCTTGGTAATCCATATGTATGGGGCGGTTCAAGTTTAACAAACGGAACTGACTGCTCAGGATTTACAATGTCAGTATACGCGCACTTTGGTTATTCGTTACCACGTACATCTAGCGCACAGAGATCTGCAGGTGTTGGAGTATCATTAAATGCAGTTCAGCCAGGTGACATTATTTGTTACAATGGTCATGTAGCTCTTTACATTGGTGGTGGACAGATTATCCACGCTAGCACACCTTCAACAGGTATTATTATTTCATCAATGTATTATGGATCAAATCCAATATGTGCTAGAAGAATTATTAGATAATTAAATAAGGTTATGGGGGCTGTAAAAAAAGTCTCTAAATAGCAGACCTGCATTGGCCATTGCCAATGCAGGTCTGTTTCTCTATGTATAATTATTATAATTGTTGATTTTTGAGGTACTTTAATAAGCCCTATGTTAATAAGAGCTTTTTTAATCTATTCAGTTACCTGATATCATGCAATCATCTTCAATCTATTTCGTTTATTGTGATATTTATAAAGGTTAAAAGCACAAGCAATCAGGGTTAACTCTAAATTTACGTTTTCTAAGCCTCTTCTGAACAGTCTTTTATATGACCTGTCCCATTTGATAATGCCAAATGTTCCTTCAGATTGTATACTTCTGTTCATACGAAGCAGAGCTCCATGAACTGACTCGAGATTCTCGATAACTTCTTCGTGCATAGAGGTTAATTCCCTGTTTAATCTTGCAGTTCTGTTTCCTTCTTTTTTCTTACAACATTTTTCTCGGTAAGGACAACCAGTACAATCTTCACATTCATATATTTCTTCCGTTCGCCCATATTTATTTTTCTTAACGTGTTGGCTGTATTTGTATATAAAACGTCTGCCGTTTGGACACAAGAGATTGCCTTCAGAATCTCTTGTGAAGTTAACGATTCTGTATGGATCTTCGCGGTATTTTTTGTCTGTTGTTTCTTTCTTAAACATGGTGAATTTCATATACTTTTCCATACCATGTTCTTCGCAGTAAATGTAGTTGTTGTAGGAACCATACCCGGCATCAGCAACCGGATATTTAGGATAATGACCATAAGTTTTATTAAACTTTTCCATTAGAGGAACGAAACATTCCATATCTGATGCATACTGTTTCACATCAATCACTGCAATGTACTCGTCACAGATAGCTGCTTGAAGGTTATAAGCAGGAAGCAATTGATCATTTCCCATGTAATCAGTTTTGATTCTCATAAACGATGCATCATTGTCTGTTTTAGAATAGCTGTTTCTTTCACTACCACATACTTCTATATGTTTGGCATAAGTTTTCAATCTTTCTTTATATTCATTTAGTTTCTCATACTGGCGTTGATAAATAGTTTTTCTGTGCCCTTTTCCATAGACAAACGTATCGAAATCAAGAGATGTTAATTGGGCATACTTTTCTATGATTTCTTCCAGATATTCAATGGCGTATTCATCCCGTTGTTCAATCTTTACCCCAAACGTACATAACACTCCGGAATTCATTTCTTCAATTAATGCAGAAATATAACCAAAAACTTTATCGCGATTTCTTATGCAGGATTTCTTCCAAACCCAAGTATACTTGTTTGCATTCGCTTCAATCTTTGTTCCGTCAATGTAAGTATGATTAAGATCTACTTTTTCCTTATTGAATATATAGGCGTTTATATCATTGAAAATATCTTCGATTGATGAGGTAAGTTCATTACGAATAAAGTTGCCGAAGGTGGCAAAGGTAGGTGCCTTCATTTCATCCAACAGGTACATGAATCTTATGTCATTATTACAGAGTTTTTCGATTTCTCTTAACGAACAGTAACCGTTCTCCATGAAAGCAAACAGAATTACTTTTAGTAACTTTTCTGCATCACATCTTGGGCGACCTGTTTTGTAGCCTTTCGCTTCTACAAAGTATGGTGTTAGGTCAATGTGATCCATTACATCACAAAAAGTATAGACCGAATCAGAAATATCAATTAATTTTTCGATAACCAATGGTAATTTTAGTTGTTTTAATGTATAATTATCATTGGTTTTATAATTAGTTATTAGCATAATTTAATTATACCAAAAAGCAGCTATGAGCGCGAGCTCATAGCTGCTTTTCCGTTAGGGGAGTTTTTTTACAGCCCCTCTAACTCGGTAAGTAGATTTAAGTCATCTTCTAAAATTGGATGGCTTAAAGAGAATAGATTTTGGCTAATTGCAAAATTGCGAAAATCCTTCATCTTGCGTAAATCTTCTTTTGATACATTTTTAAGGCCTTTTGATGTCTCATATTTTATTTCGGCTTTTAAGCCAGGAATTAGTTTTGCTACTAAATCAACATCTATCTTTATTGCCTTATCAAAGTTTTCCCAGTTAATCATAATTTTACCCCCTTTGTAAATGATTAAACACTTCTTGTGCTGCCAATAACTTCATTTATATATAAGGGAATAAAAAAGGTTAAGACTACGAAGCCTTAACCTTATTTACATTTGTTGTAACATAATTATT